>Ga0099364_10007185_pt1 | contig 15974 bp, 17 predicted proteins | sample TergutTh196P3_FD_73070 | JGI IMG/M metagenome (GOLD analysis project Ga0099364, IMG submission 73070) | Microcerotermes parvus P3 segment gut microbial communities from Pointe-Noire, Republic of the Congo - Th196 P3 | ecosystem: Host-associated > Arthropoda: Insects > Digestive system > Gut ...
CTTGAATCCTTTTATCATGCAGATAACACAATCTTCAATTAACGCTTCGAGGACATCAAATTCAGAAGCAATATGAGGATAAATTTCTTTAAGTTTGGCGGTAAACTCGTTTATTTTACTTGCAAGGATAAAACCGAATGGTAAGTCTTTAGAAGCGATACCGACGCTATATTCACGTACAACAGCCATAAATTCCGCTACGCCCTGTTCTTCTGTATATGATTTTCTTGCGATTGTTTTCTCAAAATTAAAAGGGTTTTCTCTGTTTTTAGAATAATTAATAATATTTTCGCCCGTTTCATAAAGGGATTTCCAGTCATCAACAGAAAAGTTGTTTGCATCCTCATTTTTAGCGGCTAAAAACGCAACAACATTAAAATTATTATTAATTATCTTTTTTTCGATTTCATCGGTATCAGCACTGCTCATCTTGTTTATAAAAAATTCGCTTATGAGCGTTTCGGAGAACCATTCGTTCTTAAAAGTTTCAAAGACATCAACATTTCCCCTAAATTCTTCAGCTTTAGTGTATGCTTGTGCGACAAAACCGCCTGTAAATTTTGAAAATGATATATAACTGTACGGAACGGCAGGATTAGGAAATCGCAAAGCCTTACGCTCCCTTGTTTCGCTGTTCAGCTCATATTTTACAAAATCAACAATATAAATATACGGGCATTTTGCTCTGCCTATCGAATACGCCCTGCCGCTTCTTTGCCATGCTTGATTTCCAGCTTGAAGTGCGCTACAAAACTCTATAGCGAAAAGTACGGTTTCAAGCCCGTTTTCTATTTTCGTAACGACCACATCAGGAGTTTCGTCCAAAAAACTGCCGTTATCCTTTAACGCTTCAAATATATTACTTTCCCACCGCTGCCCCCTGTTATCTTTTGAAAATCCCGGAAACATTTCAATAGCCCATTGATAAACTTCCCCCGCATAATCAAAATCAATATCTACGGTCAAGCAAGCTAACGATGAAAACCGTTTTGTTTGCGAAGTCAAATTTACCGCCTGTGTGATATATTTCACTATGCGCTCACACTCAACGATATTATCTCCATGAACTCTGAAATGTTCTCTCATCAACATTACCTCTCAATAATTAAGATACAGCGATTCATAAACCGCTTCTGATTTTTTATCCATAACTTTTTTGAAACTTGAATTGCCGGACGGAAGCATTAAATGACGCTTGTATAATTCTTTTGGTAATTCGACTGTGTAGTCGGTATCACCGCGCTTACCATCAAAAGACAGGGCATATTTAACGCCTTTTTTATTTAACCAATTAAGATATTCAATAAATCTATCAAAATTAATCGTGCCGAAATAACGCCCTTTGGTGTTAAAATATGGTTGGTCAAGATAAACAAAATCGCTTTCTTGAACATCTTGCGTAGTTTCCCAATAATCGCCGCTACGAAATTCTATCCCTTGCACACGTTCTGACCAATCTGCTAAAATCGTTCTCATGCGGTTAGGCTCTATTCCCTTGCGTGTATGATGCAATGAATTATTAAACTCGCCGTTTTTATTAAAACGTATCAGCCCGTTTACGCAAGTCCTTGATAAAAACAATAAGTCATGTGAATCTTGATTTTCATTATAGCTATCACGAATTTCATAAAAAACGAGGTAACTCTCGTTTTGTAAGCGTTCCCAACGCAACTTGTATTGTTCGTAAAGTTCATTATAATCGGATTGTATTAAACGCCAAAGATTTATAAGCGGTTCGCATATATCACCGCATACGCCTTTATCAGGTGAAGTTGCATACGTTATAGACCCACCACCAACAAACGGTTCGTAGTACCGATTGAAGTGGGGGATATATTTTTTTATTGTTGTAGCTTGGCTGCGTTTACTGCCGCTCCATTTAATAACTGGTTGCATTGTAGACATTTTGTATCCTCCCTAAAATCTTAGACTGTATCTATTAACGACATTTGGCTCGAAAGCTCTGCTTCGGATAACCGAATAATAGATATATCGTAATAATCTTTATCTATTTCGTATCCTAAATAATTTCGCTCTGCAAGTTTAGCAGATACACATTCACTTCCCGAACCGCTAAACGGTGTCATAACTAAATCGCCTTTTTTACTGCTTAAACGAACCATTCTATCAAGTATTCGTAATGGCTTTTGGGTAGGGTGCTTTCCGCACTTGCTCTCATCAGCTTGCTTGTTATTAGGTATATCCCAAACTGTCCGCATTTGCTTACCCGATGTCTTTAATCCGTCCTCTGCGAAACCGCTATCCTTTGAATAATCATAATCAAAATAATATTCTCTTTTTTTGCCGCCCTTGTTGCACCACAGTATAGTTTCGTGGCTTGCGGTCAATCTTCTGCCCGAAAGGTTCGGGAACGCATTTCTTTTATACCATATCACTTCGTTTATAATTTCAATACCAAGTTTTTGGCAGATAACATTAATAATCCCTATATTATGGTAGGTCCCGAAAATCCACATAGAACCTGTTAGCTTCAATACTCTTTGAGCTTGCATCAGCCAAAGTTCTGTAAACTGCATATATTCTTCAAACGGCATATTATCCCAGTTCTGCATAACTTTATTCCAGTTACCGCCCATACCCGCTAATTTTATACTGTTATCCCATTTCCAAATCCCCCCTTTGGAAAGATTATAAGGGGGGTCAGCGATAATTAAATCAATATAATTATCTGGTAATTTTGCCATGCCTTTAATACAATCTTCGTTGAAAATAACATTAGTATATGCTTCGCTCATATATTTTTCTCCAGTTCCATAATCTCATTTAATTCAACATCAAGTGCCAAGCAAATTTTTACAAGCACATCGGTATTTACATTTTCCCCGTTACCGAGTTTTGCAAGTGATGAGTGGCTTATTCCAGCGATAGAACATAAATCGCCTTTTTTCATTTTACGGTCAAGGAGTAGCTTGAATAGTCGAATATAGCTAATCTGCCCGTTGTTTGTATTTACGCTCATAAAAAACCTCCCTCGGAATCGGACATACTTTATTATAACATATAAATTTCAGAAATGCAAGATATATTTCGTATATCTCTGAAATATTTTTTATTACTCATCAAATTTACCATATATAGCCAAATTGTAAATTAACTTTCGTTTACAAAAAGTTCCTTGACAAAACAGTCCGAACGGGCTTTTCTTGGGTACGCCCGGAAGCGGCAAATCGTTCTCCGCGAAGCGCGAAATTATCAATGTTTTCCTCATTACAAAGGACGATATTATCATCAGCGACCCCGAATCGGAATATTTCCCGCTTGTAAACAGGCTCGGCGGTCAAGTGGTTAAATTATCCCCCGCGAGTACGCAGTATATCAACCCGATGGACATTAACCCGGATTATTCGGATGAGGAAGATCCGCTCACCCTAAAGAGCGACTTTATTTTATCGCTGTGCGAGTTAATCGTAGGCGGCAAAAACGGACTGGAGCCTGTCGAAAAGACGATTATCGACCGATGTGTGCGGCTTGTTTACCGTGATTTCCTCGCTAATCCCGACCCTGCGAAAATGCCGATTCTGCAAGATTTATACGAAACATTACGCAAACAAACCGAGCCGGAAGCGCAGCATATAGCGACTGCGCTTGAAATTTATGTTACGGGTTCGCTCAATGTGTTCAATCACAGAACGAACGTGGATATAACGAACAGGCTTGTTTGTTATGACATCAAGGAACTCGGCAAGCAGTTAAAGAAAATCGGTATGCTGGTACTTCAAGACCAAGTATGGGGCAGAGTTACGGCTAACCGCGCGGCTAAAAAAACGACGTGGTTCTATCAGGACGAGTTTCATTTGCTCCTGAAAGACGAACAGACCGCTTCATACTGCGTTGAGATATGGAAGCGTTTCCGAAAATGGGGCGGTATTCCGTCAGCATTAACGCAGAATGTGAAGGATTTTCTTATGAGCCGCGAAGTGGAAAACATTTTTGAAAACAGCGACTTTATATATATGCTGAACCAAGCGGCAGGCGACCGCCTTATATTAGCGAAGCAGCTTGGCATATCGTCGCATCAGTTATCGTATGTGACCCACGCAAACGCGGGTGAAGGGCTTTTATTCTACGGAAACACCATAATCCCGTTCGTCGATAGGTATCCTACAGATACCGATACCTATAGGATTATGACCACAAAACCGAGTGAAACTGCGGAAAGCGGCGCGTGAAACAAAAAATTTATTGTTCAGAAACAAATTTGTCTTGACAAAGTAGTCTTATTTGGGGTATAATAAAGATATAAATATGACTATTATTAATAGAAAGGTGAATTTTGAAATGAGAACTATAATTAAATCATCAAGCGAATTACGCAAAAATTATAACAGCATAGCGGAAATATGCCGTACAACCAAGACTCCGGTGTTTCTCACACGGAACGGCGCGGGTGATACTGTATTGATGGACGTAGAAACGTATAACCGGCGCGAGGACGAATTGGCAGCCGCTGAAAGACTGCTCGCGGCTGAACGGGCAAGACTTCAGGGCGTAAAAGGATATACTGCGGACGAGTTTGAGCAGAATATGCGTGCAGCAATCAAAAAAGGAGCGGCTGGTATTGATGGATAATATTGATAAAGAATATTTCGTCAGCATAGACGCGGGCGCGAATGACCGTATGGCGGAGCATTTGGAATTTTTGGCGAATTTCAGCGAAGATGCGGCATATCGGTTGTTGGACGAAATGATGGCGGGAGTTCATTCGTTGAAAACAATGCCTCATCGGAATCCCTTTTATAACCGCTCTTATTTGCCGCTGAACAAATACCGGTATTTAATTTTCGCCAAACGCTACCGTATTGTTTATCAAATCGACGGAGATAATGTTTACGTTGATGATATACAAGACAGCAGGCAAAGCGAAGATAAAAGCATTTTAAAATAAAGTTATATTTTATATAATTCCAAGTATAAACGCTGTTCATTTATATGAGCGGCGTTTTTATTTTGGAAAATAATATTAGTGAAAGGGGCGAAAACAGGTTGAAAGAATACAGCGTGCATTTCTCGTTTTACTGCGAACAGTACGGCAATTTCAATGATACCGCCATAAAAATAGACGCCGCCGACCAGTTTGAAGCGCGGAGCAAAGCATGGGAAGCGTTGGACAACATCGACGATATAAAATTTATGTCTTGCGTGAAATTGTGCGGCATTACATGGAAAGCGTCGCCGCTTGATATGCAGGATTATTTCAACGCGCAGACGGCGTTAGAAAAATACAGGATACAATATATAGAATGTGTAGATAAAACACCAATTTAGAAAGAGAAATAAATAAAAATTTATGCTATAATATAGATATCGTGCGGAAAGGAATATGCGTTCTATGGAAACCAGTATTGTTACAAAAGCAAAAAAATTTATTTCATCTCATCTGAGTAAGCAATTTACTTTGGAAGAAATCGCGAAGTTTTGCGGTTATTCTAAGTATCATTTCTCACGCGAATTTCGCAAATCTATCGGAATGAGTGTAATGGAATTTGTATGCAAAGAGAAAATAGCAGAGTCAAGAAATCAATTATTGTCAGGCAAAAGTATTTTTGATATTGCGCTTGAATACGGCTTTGATACTCACACAGGGTTTACCAACGCATTTTTTCGCTATACAGGTTGTAACCCCAGCGAATTTCGCAGACATGAACAAAAACAATTTAATTATGTTAGAGGAGAGTTTTTTATGAGTAATGCAACAGTAGTCATCCGCCCGATTGAAATGGGCGATGTAAACGATATTTGGGAAAATGTATATTCCAGAAATACGCCGGAAGAAATCAAAGAGCGTATACAAAATAATTTAGGCGGATTTGAAGATAAAACAAATTTTTGCGTTGTATTGGAAGTCAACAAAGTTGTAGTGGGCACATTAACTTGCGGGCGATTTAATAAATATTCCCGAGATTCAAATTTGGGCAATTTTGTTATACACCCCGATTATCAGGGGAAAGGCTTCGCAAGGCAAATGTTAGAGAAAGTAAAAGAATTGATAAAAGATACTTCTATTAATACACTACAAATTCAATGCGGGGAAGAAAGCGATGATGTGAAAAATAAATACATTTCTCTTGGTTTTACAGAAGTCTTTCGCTCTCACGGGCTTGTTTATCTGATGATGGCTTTATAGTATTAAAGAAGATTATCATGCTTGATGCAACCGTCAAGAACGCCGTGGATATTGGCAATCAACGGCTGAATGCGGCAATGGAAAACTGCCGGTCTGCGATTGACAGATTGACGGCTTCAAACGACAAATCAGATAAGAGTTTTATGGAGTTCGTAAATATTCTGCATGAAAATTTTAATGTTGCCGAGTACGGAAGCAAATTATGTGAGCAAAACGATATATATATCACGTCAAAAGGCGCTGTAAGTGTTGATTGGAGTACGTTCATACACAGAAACGACCGGGAAATCCCCGAAAAAATGGCTGATTATGCAGAATCGGGTAATATTAAGCCATCTATTCTTAAAGCGGTTGAGGACAATAAAAATAAAATATCACATAACGACAAGCCGGGCAAACAAAAGAAACAGGAAACCAATCTTGAATAGTCATCAAAACAATAAAGTTAAGATTATTAATAAATGTTCACAAATTATATTGCTAACTTCTTAAAATTATTAAACCACTTTATTTTTATGTGCGCTATACTACAATCAAGGATTACGTAGCCTTTAAAATATCGGGTACCCGGTTAAACCAAAATATAAAATTATGGAGGATTAACCAATTATGTTAAACGAAAAAATTATTGACACCGTAACAATCGAAGGCGTAGAATTTACGGTTATCGAGAAAGCAAAAACTTTTTATGCAGGGTCTTATTTTGTGGCTCCAGACCTTGAATCTGAGCCGGATATAAACGCAAGCCGGCAGTGGTTTCAGGATAACAAAGACAAAATAATCGACAGCATTACTCCCGACTGTATGATTGTTTTAAGCATTGACTATGCGCTTGACCGCACAACGGCGCAAAGACCGTATGCAATGCTTCACGGACAAGAAGCGAGCAATCCCAATCAGCCGGAAGGCGTTCACGTCATAACCGCCGAGCCTACTTTGCTAATAAGAGTAAAAGTAACAGACGCGGCATGGGATTTGACCGAAAAGCTGACTGAATTGGATATTTCAAAGGAATCCCTGTGGCAGTTGTTTACGCTTATACGCACTATTTTCGAGAGCGATAAATATAATTATGAATTTAACGGGTGTAAGCAGAAAGGAAACGAAGAAGCGCAATATTATTATTTTAACGGCGATAAATATGTGACCGTACCGGTAAAAAGAAAAATATAATACTAAAAAAAGGCAGGGCTGCGCGCCCTGTCTTTTTGTTCTTTACATATATTGAATTGTTCTTTGGCGAAATAAACCAAACTCGGAAGTATATGCTTGACAAACTCGGAAGTCAATGATATAATAATAATATCTTGTTTATGAGTTTGGAAGGTATTTGAACATGGAAGACAGATATTTATCCCGTATTGCGGACAAGGTGTTAGATGAGGCGTTGGAAGCTTCCGGAGCGGTGCTTATTGAGGGACCGAAATGGTGCGGCAAGACTCGGACGGCGGAAGAGAAAGCAAAGAGCGTCTTATATATGCAGGACCCTGACAATTCCGCTTCGTACATGAAAGCCGCCGATACAAAGCCGTCCTTGCTGCTTCGAGGCGATACTCCCCGGCTGTTAGACGAATGGCAGATGGCGCCCGTTCTGTGGGACGCCGTTCGTTTTGCTGTGGACAAGCGCAGGGTAAGCGGTCAGTTCATCCTCACCGGTTCCGCTGTTCCTAAAGATAACGCTGCGGCTCACACGGGAACCGGACGTATCTCCCGGATGCTGATGCGCCCAATGACGCTTTTTGAATCATTGGAATCAAACGGCTCCGTTTCCTTGAAGGCTCTGTTTGACGGCATGACTGACGGCGAGGGAACGTCCGCTCTCACAATCGAGGGTTTGGCATATGCTCTGTGCCGCGGCGGGTGGCCGGCTGCTATCGGCGAAAAGGAGTCTGCGGCTCTGAAGCGGGTCTATGATTATGTAGAAGCGGTTATTAATCTCGATGTGTCAAACGTGGATGGGGTTGAAAAAAGTCCGGCTCGAGTCAGGGGGTTAATGCGCTCGTTGGCTCGGAACATATCTACAATGGCGAACTTGTCCACTATCCGGGGGGATATAGCCGGGGACGAGGACAGTATATCTGAAAAAACCATAGCTTCCTACCTCAACGCGCTCCGCCGTATTTTCGTAGTGGAAGATCTCCCTGCGTGGAGCCCGGCTATGCGCTCGAAAACTACAATCCGTACATCTCCGAAACGTCATTTTGTCGACCCTTCTATTGCCGCCGCTGTTCTCCGTGTCGCTCCTGACGGTTTGTTACAAGACTTCAATACTTTCGGATTCCTATTTGAGTCCCTCTGCGTCCGGGACTTACGGGTATACGCTCACGCTGTCGACGGCGAGGTGTTCCACTACCGGGACAAGAGCGGTCTTGAAGCGGACGCGGTGGTTCACTTGAAAGACGGACGCTGGGGAGCGGTTGAAGTTAAGATGGGCGCGAAGGAAACCGAAATCGCCGCCGAGAACTTAAAGACGCTGCGGGATAAAGTAAACGTAGATAAGATGAAAGAACCGTCGTTCCTGATGGTGCTGACCGGCGGAGAGTTTGGCTACCGCCGCGACGATGGGGTGTATATCGTGCCTGTTGGGTGTTTGAGAGAATAGCGAAAGAGGTTATAAAAATGCTGCCGCAAAAAATAAATATAGCGATATGCGACGATAAACCGGAGCAGACCGAATACTTGAAAATGCTCGTGAGCGCATGGGCGAACGAAAACAATAGCGATATAACGGTCGGTATGTTTGACAGCGCGGAAAATTTCAAGTCCGCGTGGAGCAAAAATGCAAAGTTTGACATACTGCTGCTCGATATACAGATGAGCGGGCAGAACGGCGTGGAGCTTGCAAAGGAGATCAGAAAATCGGACGAAAAAATGAGCATTATTTTTATAACGGGTTATGCGGATTATATATCCGAAGGCTATGACGTTTCGGCTCTGCATTATTTAATCAAGCCTATAGACGCGGATAGATTTTATCTTATTTTAAATAAAGCGAAAAAAAGCATAAAAAAAAGCAATACCGCGATATTTTTACCGGAAATAAACACCCGCGTTTTAACCGACGATATAATGTGTATCGAAAGTTTTGACCATATTCTCGAGATAAAAACAACCGATGAAAAACTGGCGGTGAAAATCCCCATGTATGAACTCGAGGCGCAGCTCGGCGAAGATTTTATAAAATGCCACCGCGGCTGTATTGTAAATTTGAAATATATAAAAAAAATCACGCGGACGGAAGTTATACTTGATTCAGGCGAAATCCTGCCGCTTTCGCGCCGGTTATATAAGGAAGTCAACAGAGCTGTGATAAAATATTTTACGGAGATAAAAAAGTGAACTTTTTGTTTTATATAATAGCGGCAAACGCCGCGGTTATTATTGCCGGAGCGTTAATACTGCGAAAATACGCGGGGTATCTCGCGGATAAACGCATATACACTTACCAGAATGATTTGATCGGCAAACAGTGCGCCGAAGTTGAGAATATGTACAAGCAGGTGCGCGGCTGGCGGCATGATTATCATAACCATATACAGACAATGAAAGCGTACCTCGCGCTTAACCAAACCGGCGAGCTTGAAAACTATTTGAATAACTTAGACACGGACTTAAAAACTGTGGACACGGTTATAAAAACGGGTAATATAATGGTTGACGCTGTTTTAAACAGCAAAATTTCTATAGCCAAATCAAAAGATATCACAATCAGCGCAAAAGCGATAGTCCCGAAAAAGCTGAGTATTCAGGAAATCGATTTATGCGTAATTATCGGCAACCTCATCGATAACGCGACCGAAGCCTGCCTTAAGCAGGCTGACGCGGGCGAACGGTTTATCAGGGTGTATGTTGATGTACATAAAGAACTGCTGTATATTTATGTATCGAATTCCGCCGGCGGGGAAATCAAAAAATCCGGAAGGGTTTATCTTTCCACAAAATTATCATCGTTATCATCACCGCACGGCTTCGGATTGATGCGCATTGATAAAATTGTGGCTAAGTATAACGGTTTTACCGACCGTCAGAACGAACCGGGGGTTTTTGCAACAGAAATAATGCTGCCGCTGTAACCGCTTACGCTTGAATTCTGACCGTTCACGTTTGGACGGTTTTCTTTTTGCGGTTTATGTGGTATTATATAATCCGGAGAGAAAATAAATTAAGAAACAGGGTTTAAATTTATGGTCGGGCAGAAGAAACTCAAAGAAAAAAAGATTAAGCCGAAATATAATATTTTTCAAAACATCGCTTACACACTAAAAAATATCTGGGACAGCGGGCAGAAAATGCTCGCGGTTTCGGCGCTCGCAAGGATTCCCATCAGCATTATTTTAACGGTTATCGCGCTTTATACTCCGAAAATTATCCTTGACAGGCTTACTTTTTCAGAAACAATGCAGCAGATGATTGCTGCTATCACAGCTCTGCTTGCGGTCACAATGCTGTTTAACTTAATCAATAATTATATCGGCGCAAAGCACGGCATGATGGAACACAGGATGATTTTTTATTATCTCAAGCGCAATTTCCGGAAATATCTTGACACGGATTATGAAAATCTTGAAAATCCGAAGTTTCAGGATATAAACGAAAAAGCCGGTCAGGGTACCGGGAACAATCATACCGCGGCGATGCAAATGCCCAATAATTTCGCCAATCTGTTTATAAATATACTCTCTTTTGCATTTTTCGCGGGAATTATTTCATTTTTGAATCCGCTGATTTTGCTGCTGCTGTGCTTTACCGTGCTGCTTAATTATTTTATGATGAAAGGCGTAAAGAATTACGAGCATAAAATAAAAGACAAACGCGCGGTAATCGACAGAAAGCTCGGTTATGTGCAGCGTATGTCGCATAATTTAACTCAGGGCAAGGATATACGGCTGTACAAAATGGGCGAATGGTTCAATCAAATGGGCAGAATATTCACAGGCGAAAAAACAAGTTTATATAAAGGCGTGGAGTATAGGTATTTCGGCGTATCTTTAGTGAATTTTATTATATTATTCCTGCGTGACGGCGGCGCGTATATTTATTTGATTTACAGAGCCGTAGACGGAGGTTTAAGCGCGGGGGATTTTGTGCTGTACTTTGCGGCGATCGGTCAGTTTGCCGGATGGCTGCAGGGAATAATGGACAGATGGCTGGATGTTCACACTGCAAATCTGCAGTTTTGCGATATGCGCGAGTTTTATGATTACCCGAACAAAACAAACCGCGGCAAAGGAATAGATTTGCCCAAAGGCTCTAACGGATTGAGCATAGAATTAAAAAACGTGAGTTACCGTTATCCTAAAGCTGAAAATATGACAATCAAAAATATTAATTTAAAAATAAACGCGGAGGAAAAAATCGCGCTTGTGGGATTAAACGGCGCGGGCAAAACCACGCTTGTAAAATTAATCTGCGGTATGTACGCGCCGACAGAGGGAGAAATTTTAGTGAACGGGCATAAAATAAACGATTATAATATTGACGATTATTACGGTTTGTTTTCGGCGGTATTCCAAAAGTTAAGGTTTCTGCCCATATCAGTCGCGGAAAATATTTCGATTGCACCGAAAGAAGAAGCGGATATGCAGAGGCTTGAAAAATGCGTTGAGCTTGCGGGCTTAAAAGATAAACTTGACAGTTTAAGTATGGGAATAGATACGCCGCTGATTAAAGAAATAAACCCCGGCGGCACGGAACTTTCCGGCGGTGAAGCGCAGAAACTGATGCTTGCGCGGGCGATTTATAAAGATGCGCCGATTTTGGTTCTTGACGAGCCCACAGCCGCGCTTGACCCGATCGCGGAGAGTGAAATGTATCAAAAATATAACGATATAGCAAAAAATAAAACATCGGTTTTTATCTCGCACAGGCTTGCAAGCACGCGCTTCTGCGACAGGATTATTTTAATTGAAAACGGCGAAATCGCGGAAACCGGTACGCATGACGAGCTTGTTAAAAAAGGCGGCAAATACGCGGAGCTGTTTGATATTCAAAGCCACTATTACAAAGATAGCACTAGCGAAAACGGAGGGGAAACAGAATGAACGAAAAAAGAACTTTAAAACAGGATATTGCTATGATTATACAGGGTTATAAAATCATAGCAAAAATAGACTCAAGAATGATTTGGCTTCCGGCGATTGTCAGCTTTATAAACTCGCTTTCGCCGTTTGTAAATTTATTTATGTCGGCGCGGATTTTAACGGAGCTTACAGGCGCAAGGGATTTGCAGACGCTGATAAATTACGCGGTTATAACAGTTTCGCTTAATTTAATTCTTGAGGTTTTCAAAAGATTTATTGATTTAAAGCGGAATATTTATACAAATGACTGGTGGAATAAATTCTCATTGTTTTTTAACGACGTAAATAATAATATGCAGTATGAGCATCTTGAAAACCCGAACACCCGGATTTTACAAGATAAAATATATCAGGCAACTAACGCAACCGGCGGCGGTTTGGCAAGATTATGCTGGTCTATCGGGGATATAGTCTATAATTTTTTCACGATTATCTTTTCTGTATCGCTGACCATCGGAATGTTTGCGCTTAGAGCGGAAGGAAATTTTACGGGTATTGCGGCATTTGTAAACTCGCCCTATTCCGCAGTAGTTATATTAGCCGTTATATTTATAAATACCGCTGTAAGCATGCGGTGCGGGAAACGGCAGACAGAAGAAAACAACGCTGCATGGGGCGAGTTATCAAGCACAAACAGGCTGTTTGGATATTACGGAAGCAGCGTATATGATTTTACCGGAGCTATGGATATCAGGCTGTTCAAACAGTCGCCGCTGATTTTAAAGGAGATTGAGCGTTTTACCGAAAACGCGGCGTTTATACGGCTCCATGAAAAAATCGCGCTTAAATACGGCAGTATAACCACTCCGTTAAATTCAATCGTGAATATAATAATATATATTTATGTGGGAATAAAGGCGTTTACCGGAGCTTTCGGAATAGGCTTATTTTTGCAGTACACGGGCTGCATCACCCGGTTTGTTTCGGGCGTATCGCAGCTGATAGGCAACATTGCAAGCTACAGGCATAATAATATATACCTTAAAGATGTGCTTGATTATATAAATATGCCGAACACCATGTATAACGGCACGCTTCCCGTAGAAAAACGCAGCGACGGCGAATATGAGATAGAATTTAAAAACGTAAGCTTTAAATACCCCGGCACGGATACTTACGCGCTCAAAAATTTAAGCATGAAACTGCGTATAGGTCAGCGGCTTGCAGTCGTGGGCATGAACGGCAGCGGCAAAACCACGATGATTAAGCTGCTGTGCCGGCTGTACGACCCGACAGAGGGTGAGATTATGCTGAACGGCGTGGATATAAAAAAGTTCCGATATAAAGAATACGTGAATATATTCTCGGTCGTGTTTCAGGATTTTAATTTATTTTCGTTCACGCTCGGGCAGAACATCGCCGCTTCTGTTGAATTTGACAGCGAGCGCGCCGAAAAGTGCCTGATGATGGCAGGGTTCGGCGACAGATTAAAAGAAATGGAAAAAGGGCTGGAAACCGCGCTGTATAAAAATTTCGAGGAAGACGGCGTGGAAATCTCCGGCGGTGAAGCGCAGAAGATTGCGCTGGCGCGGGCGCTGTACAAAGACGCGCCGGTTATCGTGCTGGACGAGCCCACAGCGGCGCTTGACCCGGTTGCGGAGTTTGAAGTATACTCGAAGTTTAATGAAATAGTCGAGGATAAAACGGCGGTATATATTTCTCACAGGTTATCGTCGTGCAGGTTTTGCGACGATATAGCGGTGTTCCACGAGGGCGGGCTTATCCAGCGCGGCAGCCATGAGGCGCTGATTGCTGACGAGGGGGGCAAATACCACGAGCTGTGGAACGCGCAAGCGCAGTATTATGCGGAAAATTTATAATATCCGATAACATTTTGTAAATATTCTGTGAAACCTATTGACTTTGACGCAGCGTAATAGTTTATAATAGTATTAATGTGCTATGAAAGGATTTGATGTAAAAATGGAATATTCCTGCGGCAAACTCTCGAAAATATCGGGAGTAAGCGCCCGAACGCTGCGGTATTACGATGAAATCGGACTGTTAAAACCCGCAAGGACCGCTTCATCGGGGTATCGTATTTACGGACAGACCGAAGTTGACCGGTTACAGCAGATTATGTTTTACCGGGAGCTTGGGTTTGCTCTGGACGATATAAAAAAGCTCCTTTCAGCGTCAGATTTTGACAAAGAGCGGGCGTTTGAGAACCATTTGACTGAACTTAACAAAAAAAGGGAACGGCTGGATTTGCTGATTTGCAATATCAAAAAATCAATAGCCGCAATGAAAGGGGAAATTTTTATGAGTGACAAGGAAAAATTCGAGGGCTTCAAACAAAAATTAATCGACGAAAACGAACGGAAATACGGCTTGGAAATCCGCGGAAAGTACGGTGAAAACGCAATGGACGAATCCAACACAAAACTGAAAGGCTTAACGCAGCAGCAATACGACGAAAGCGAGCGGCTCCGGCTTATGCTTGAAGAAACGCTGAAAGCCGCGTTTCACAGCGGCGACCCCTCCGGGGAATCGGCGCAGGAAGCCTGCGGTTTGCACAAACGGTGGCTTTGCGTATTTTATCCTGAATACAACAAAGAATACCATAAGCAGCTGGGCGAAATGTACGTTTCCGACGAACGCTTCCGCGCCAATTATGACAAGCTCGGCGCCGGCTGCACGGAATTTTTCCGCGACGCAATCAATATTTACTGCGGAGAGTGAAATCTGCCACCACGACGGCGTAATATTATAAGGAAGAAAGATTGAATGAAAATTTATATTTTTCGGAGGAGCAGAAAATGTTATATAAAAATTATTTCGAGCAATTAAAACAAGCGATACCGTTTTTGATGAAAGAACATAATGTGCCTGGATTTTCAATTTCGGTTTGCGACAAAGAAAAAATAATATTTTCCGATACATACGGTTTTACCGATGTTAAATATCCGGTAATGATGATTGGCGCGGGAGGTATGTATTCATGTCCTGATGATATGACCCGTTTTATCAGATGTTTTTTGAATCAGGGCGTATATAACGGTCAAAGAATTATAAAACGGGAAATACTTGAACAAATGTATAATGAATATCCTGCCTCTGAGGAATTTCCTTATAATTTAGGCTTAGCAGCAGGGTTAAGGAATGGACTGAGAATATTAAACCATAATGGCGGGGGTTTCGGATTTCTTGCGGCACAGGATATTTTTATTGACAAGGGATTTGGGGCGGCGGCGCTGACAAATTCAACGGAACATAATAATATTCACTCCACGATTATCAGATGGAATATATGGGACGATGTATTCGCTTTGCAAGACGCCAAAAAAGATGACTGCGAACCTGTACCGGATAGTTATAAACCTTTAATTGGTCTGTATGAAGCAAAATTTATGAACGGCGGTTCATGGAAATTATCGGTTATACCCCGTAACGGTGATATATGGTGCAATTATGAGAAATTAGAACATCATTCCGGCAATCTGTTTTTCAATGTAAATAACGATTGCATTGAATTTACAAAAAACGGAATGATTTACGATAATGTAACTTTATTCAAATGTACCGAATAAGCCAATATTTTCAAAAAGGTAATCACTTGTCAACAACCCTCAACTAAAGTATCGGGCTTGTTTGATTAAACTTATACCGCTCCAGCAGTCCAGGCGAACGAGGGTTCTCCTGCCTTAGAGTGAGGATATATCAAGGGACGGTTGACTTCGACCCGAACAGCAGAGATTTACTCCGCTGCCCCTATACCGTTTTCTAAATAGTTGATTCCTTTGCGGTAT
>Ga0099364_10007186_pt1 | contig 15973 bp, 12 predicted proteins | sample TergutTh196P3_FD_73070 | JGI IMG/M metagenome (GOLD analysis project Ga0099364, IMG submission 73070) | Microcerotermes parvus P3 segment gut microbial communities from Pointe-Noire, Republic of the Congo - Th196 P3 | ecosystem: Host-associated > Arthropoda: Insects > Digestive system > Gut ...
GCGGAATTCTGATAGTTGAAATTGGTGTTTGGTTGCTGTGAGAACAAAGAAACCACTGATGAAAGGGAGGCATGGCGTGGTACTTGAATATTATAGTAGTCTGTCGTGTAACATGCACATGGCTATTTAGTAAAACAAGACACTTTTCTCTGCTTTAATATTGAGAGGAAATTTAGTAGTTGTACATTTTAAACTGCCAGTAAGGAATTCAGCACAGAAATGTCTGAACCCTGATTCATGCACCAGATATGATTTATTACGCCCAAATTTCTAGAAGATTTCGTCACTAGACACCAGTGCAGAGTGCTCTGTTTAGTCATATGCCAGCATTCTCTTATCAGGTTCAACTACTTGAGTGAATCAAGTATGTAACATGTAGTCACTAGTAAATCAGGGTGACATATTCCACAACTATCACTGTCAGATGGCAGCATATTTATGAGAATGCTTGCTTTTATAGCAAAATGAGCTGAAAACATAAAGCAGGGTGGTGCAGACTTTGGCTTATCAAGAATAGTTGGTCAAATTAAGGATACAGTAGACAGAAAACAAAGAAGACTCTTTTGTGTATTGAAAGAAATTTATGTTTTTTGTGCATATGACCACTGGGGAGACCAAGAAAATTGTGAAAGTATGAAGTGGAAGAAGGTATACAAAAGAGTATATGTAACAACATAAAAAAATGGAGATTGTTTCATTATTGTATGATCCACCAAATTGTCTGTCACACAAAATTTTCTGTAGAAGGTATTTTGCTGGTTTTCGGCAGGATAGGTGCTAGTGACTAAAATGTTCTTGCATGTGGTAGGCTTATGTTTCCAACTGTCAGCATAATAGAGTAATACAGCCTTTTCAGGCAACTAGCCACATCAATTCAGAACATTTTCCCAGCTTTTGTTCAGAACTGTCACAATGTTAACCAAGAAAATTTTGTCAATTCAGTGTAGGGAGTGCTACAGCTTTTATAAGCTCCGCAGATGAGTTGCTGTAGCAGATGGTAAATGGGATGTATATAATAGTGACATGTAAATTGCTACATAATGATAGTATGCTTTGCATGCCTTGAAAGTTATTGAGCTGCATTGTGCATACCATCGACTTGTTTAGAAAATGAGATAAACTATGTGGTAAAACTGTAGAATAAATGAATATATGTTCATCCAACCTAGCGACCTCACTTCCCATGACGTGAGACTGTGTTGAAACGTTTCCAAACTACACAGTGTTGCATGCCAGAAGACCATGACTTAAACATTCCCCACCATGAGAACTTCACATCTCAAGTAAGATGGTGTTACTGTGATTTTATTTCCTCAAAGGGAGAAGCAGAAACAGATGCAACAAGAAAGGAAGGAGAAACGTAAGACACAGAAAGGTGAAAGACGAAGATAGCTACTAGATGATGCAGCAGTAGTATTTCAGTGTTGGTGTTGTGTCATGTTAATTTGTTATTGTATTCAGCTTTCTGTATCTTCATAGGTGGGTAGGTACCTACCCGCCTATGAAGATGGAACAGACAGAGTGTTCCGAAATGTTGGCATACAAAATCAGACGCCGGGGCATTACCCAGAAGAAAGCATACAACATTCAGAACACAGCGAAAGTTTGAAATCAAGAATAATTTATTGTTGTTGGGTTATGTGTTTTAATGCTAGCAGTTCTAGTTTGAAATTTTGGTGCATTGATGTACATCAACATTAGTACTGTGATGGGCACAGCTGATTTGAGACCTCACTACAATTGGCATTCTTGGATATATCATAATTTTTGGGCTCAGATTTCAGTCTCAGTTTCTGATAGGAAAAGTTTGATTTTTGAATAAGGACAGATTCCCATATGTTTTATGAATATATTTAATACCATATAGTATTTGAGTGTTAGTATTAATTCCTCTTTTTTTATGTTGAATATTCACACTGTATCCAGTGCTTGGAAGAAAAAAATTGTCAGTTTAAACTAATAAGTAGTAAAGTGGAAGGTATAATATGTAATGACTGGCACAGAGGGGGATTAGCAGTAGCGGTAAAGCTCTTCTCATGCTTAACGTTGGTGCTAGGTGGGGTGGATGTTGAATGCCATGCATTGGCTGCCTTACGTATGGGAAGGCGTCCTTCTGCCCATGGTAGAGGAGGCTGGGTGGGCCCCATGGACGTTCTGGACCTATATGGAGAAGAGTAAGTCTCTTGCCTCCACTGTTGTTCAAAACGCAGAACATCCTGCCTGTAATGATTCACTACACTGACCATGCAGTAATTGGTTTGTGTTTGAAATATTTAATTATACATTTTTCAGTTGAATTTCCGTGAGCATCTTAAACAGAAATAACATGAAAATATTATAAAAATTTTATGTTATTATATTCCTAGGTGCATCGCGGACGTAAGGGCTCAAACCCAAATACTAATCAATCAAATGTTCTTATGTTAATGGAAGAATGTCTGAGTAATCCATGGAGCACAGTCCTTGTTGAGAACCTAATAAGGCCCTTCACTGGCCATGAAATTTTTTGTAGTCTGTGGAATCTTAAGGTTCATTACTGTGTTCACAGGGGCTCACCACTGGTCTGTACAAACAGAAGGCCTTAAGTTACAAGATTAAGAGAAGGGGGAGTAGCCATATTCTGTGTGAGATTAAACCACTGCACTCACTCCCAGCCTTAAAACCCTTTTTAATGTTATCCTCCTATTGATGCCTAGGTCTTGCAAGTGGTCTCTTTCCCTGTGTGCAGTTCTCTTCTGTCACCAATCATGTGTACTGCCCTCTCCGTCCTCCTTGGTCACCTGTATTACTGTGCATGCAAAGTGGTCAGTAGACAGTAATTCATAATACTTAATTATTCATGTTGCATGTGTGATGAAGCTAACTGTATGTGCATAACAAACAGTATGCGGTTTGAAACATAAGTAAATATTAAGTTTTATAGCTGAGAAACACTTTCATTCATTTAGTGTGCGGTTATTTGTTGTCTTTCCTGTTACAGCAGTGTTGTAACCATGTTGTAACAGTTCAGTTCTGTGCCATCAAATAAAGGTATTAGTTTTGTGAGAATATATTTACATCTGTCAGTGGTGTCACAGTAGGAAAATTACATTTTTTAAGCTTTCTTAGATGACTTCCATGAGCGTGCTGCTTTTCACATTGAGATGTTTACATATGGCAAAGGCAGTTTTTGATAACCTTTCCGGTAAAAAGATTGCAAACTTTGTTGTCGGCATAGAAGACGATCTTCTGGGCAAGAGCCTTGATTATGATGAAAACTTTACAATAGAAGAAGAAGGCATGAGCGAATGTCTTTTCTATGGCCTTGGTTCGGACGGAACTGTTGGTGCAAATGAAAATTCAATCAAGATAATTGGTGAAGCCAAAGCTGATCTTTCCGTACAGGCTTACTTCTCCTACGACTCCAAGAAATCCGGCGGCTTTACGGTTTCCCACCTGCGTTTTGGCAAGAAGGAAATCAGAAGACCCTATCTTATCAACAATGCAGACTTCCTTGCCTGTCATAAATTCTCCTATATGGAAATTTACGATCTTCTTGCCTTTGCAAAGGAAGGAAGTACATTCCTTCTTAACAGTCCCTTTAATGCGGAAAATGTCTGGAATGAGATCCCGGTAGAAGCACAACAGCGGATTATCGATAAAAAACTTAAATTCTATGTGATCGATGCCGCAAGCATTGCAAGATCTACAGGAATGGGTACAAGAATCAATACCGCTCTTCAGGCTGCCTATTTCAAGATTTCCGGCGTACTGCCTGAAGCCGAAGCCGTAAAACTAATGAAGGTTTATGTAGAAGAAACATACGGCAAAAGAGGTAAAGAGATTGTCGAACGCAACTTTAACACAATAGACAAGGCTCTGGATGCCATAGAAGTGGTAAATTATCCTTCCAAGGCAGATGGAAAACGCCATATGAAACCGGCATTTGCTACGGCAAAAGATCCATGGATTAAAGAAATACTTGGTGCGGTTTCCAGACAGCAGGGAAACAAGCTAAAGGTAAGCCAGATTCCCAACGATGGAAGCTTCCCCACTGCTACAACCCAGTATGAAAAACGCTCGGTTGCAGAACAGGTTCCGGTATGGAATCCTGATGTATGTATACAGTGCGGAAACTGTGTTGCTGTTTGTCCCCATGCCTGTATGCGCATGAAGAATCTTACAGAAGCGGAAATTAAAGCTGCTCCGGCAGGATTTAAAACCGCAGAAATTAAACCCAAAGCAGTGGAAGGAAAGAAAATTACCCTTGCCATTGGTGCGGAAGATTGTTATGCATGCGGACTCTGTTTTAATATCTGTCCAATGTCAAAAGATACAAGCAAGCCAGTTTCACTTTCCTGGAAGCAGTATGCCGGAGACAATGACTTCCACGAGGAGCAGGTAAAGGTATGGGAATACTTCCTTTCATTGCCGGAGGTTCCGGAATCTGAACTTAACCTTGGCACGGTAAAAGGACTTGCCTATAAACGCCCCCTCTTTGAATTCTCCGGTGCTTGCGGCGGCTGTGGTGAGACTCCCTATATTAAAATGCTCTCCCAGCTCTTTGGTGACAGAATGGTAATTGCCAATGCAACAGGCTGTTCTTCGATTTACGGCGGAAATCTTCCTACCACACCTTATAGCCAGCGTTCAGACGGAAGGGGACCTGTATGGTCGAACAGCCTTTTTGAAGATGCCGCCGAGTTTGCCCTTGGTATGCGTCTTACCAGTGACAAGTTAGGTGAGAGTGCCAGGGAAGTTGCAGCCAAAGCCAAAGCCGAAGGAATTGCAGCCGCAATTATTGATAAATTACTTGCCAATGATCAGGCCGATAATGCAGCAATTGATGCACAACGCAAAAATGTTGATGAGTTAAAAGCTGCCCTTGCCAAGGAATCCAACCCCACGGCAAAAATGCTTCTATCCCTTGCCGATCATTTTGTTAAACGCTCCGTATGGGCATTCGGCGGTGACGGCTGGGCCTATGATATTGGCTTCGGCGGATTGGATCATGTAATTGCCGGAAACAAGAATGTTAATCTACTGGTAATGGATACCGAAGTTTATTCAAATACCGGCGGACAGATGTCCAAGGCGACACCTGTAGGCGCAATTGCCAAGTTTGCTTTTTCCGGCAAGGAAACCAGCAAGAAAGACCTTGGTGCCATTGCAATGAGCTATGGCCATGTCTATGTTGCCAGGGTATCTATGGGTGCCGATATGCGTCAGGTCATAAGAGCCTTTCAGGAAGCGGAATCCTATAATGGTCCCTCAATCGTTATTGCCTACTCCCACTGTATTGCCCATGGTATAGACATGAGCAAGGGTCTGGAACAGGGCAAGGCAGTTGTTTCGTCCGGAATCTGGCCGATTTACCGTTATGATCCAAGACTTATTGCAGAGGGTAAGAATCCTTTCCAATTGGACTGCAAGGATCCTACTACAACAGTAGAAGATTACATGTACAAGGAAGGAAGATTCAGAAGTCTTACAGGTGCCGCTCCCGAAAGGGCAGCAGCTCTTCTGGCTGTAGCCAAGGCTCATACAGAAAGAACCTGGAAGGAATACAAGTATCTGGCTGAAAGGCCGTTCTAATTTAGATTAGCGGCGGGTGCCTGGCAGCCGGTGATTTTGTTATATCACTGGCTGCCGGCCGCCGTACACTAATTCCGCGGGAGAGGGCTTATGTCTGATGTTTTTAATAAGGTAGTCTCCATTTTTTCCAAAGACGGTGAAGGTCATGGAGACAGGGAAATTCTTCTCAAACATTTGGCAAAAGAACTGGCTCAGAATAAGTATGCAAAATTTTTCAGGGCAAAACAGACAGAAGCGGATATATCACTGGGGCAGTATTTTTACAGCATTTACAAGGCCATTTATCCCCTGCAGATTTTTTTAAGAGATCCGGAAAGGGATATAAGGTTAAGACGAATTACACTCGAAGCTTTTCTGGATAAGCAGGTAATGGATGTAATAAAAAAGCTTAGCCCCGAGGCAATTGCCGAAAGAAAAAAAACTGTCGGAGACGCAATTGTAAATCAACTGGAAGAGGATCTTTCGGTTCTTATAATGGGCTTTGACAGTCCAAAGGTTGCGCAGGCGGACAGAATATACAGTCTTTTAATTTCCATGAAGCAGTTTGTGTTTTTTAATTATTCCAGCCTTATTAGAAAATTTGATCCCGAACTGAACGAGGGCGATTTTACAACCATACCGAAATTTGTTCCTGTAGCCGGGGAAATAATTATGCCCGACCTTTCTTCATTTATAAATGTGCTTCCACCTCTGGATGCAGAAGAAGGAGACTGGGCTGCTGTTTTCGAGATTTTAAAATACTGTAAGGGCGGGACAAACGTAATTCCGCCTGCATTATGGAATAATATTCTTGCAAGCTTAAGTGATGTAAAGCATTCAAGAATAATGGATCTAATGGGAAGAATGATTACCGGAAACCCCATTCTTGATATAAAAACCAGGGTAATAAACGAGAATCTTTCATCCCAATGGCTGGAAGAGAGAACTGCAGAAGTAAGGGAAGTTATTAACAGTATTCATGGCAGCCAGAAACAGGCTCAGATAAATGCACTGGAGAAAGCCGTCTTTGGCGGAGGCGGAACAACCAGGCTGCATTATTATACAAAGGACAGGGGAAAGGTTTTTCTTGATAAAAACCTGGATACCTATATTTATGCACCTGCCTTAAATCACCTGTATTCATTTTTTCAGGATTATCTCCAAAAAGAGATTCATGAGTTATGCGATATACTTCTTGTGCGCGGAAGATGGACACAAAATACCGCCTCAAGGGCAATGTCCGAAGCTTACCATGAGATAGCCGCAATTGCCCCGCTAATTACCGAGCTGGATGATTCCCTGGAAGACAATGGAAGCAATGGCTCAAGGTTAAAGGGAGCACTATTGAGGGTGGACAGGGACAAGACCCAGGCACGTTATATTAACAGCATTGTAGGTTCGGTAAATGATGAAGCTCTGGATATGATTAACCAGGCAGTGCCTCCCCTGATTGTTGTGGGTAAACATTTTAAAATGCTCATAGAGGATTACGATAAAAAGCCTTTTGAGCTTATGATGAACTGGAAGGAGTTAAGCCTTGCTTCCACCAAGATCCCCATATTGCAGCGCATGACGGACATGTATAAAAAGATAAATTATTTTGTGCAGTTAATGATCATGGAAGCAAAGTCTCTGGAAGAAGAGGAATAGGGCTCTAAGCGTTTAGTTTTAAGCTAAAACTTTAGCTTAACTTTCGGCTGCCGTTTTTGCTTTGTTCCAGAATCTTTCCATCTGCTCCATGTTTTCGAATTTCATTTCCAGTTTGTTTTCCCTCATATTTCTTTCCACATAGCGGAATCTTTCGGTGAATTTATTGTTGGCTCCATTCAATGCCAGAGAGGGATCTACTTTCAAAAAACGGCAGAGATTTACAACAGAAAAAAGCAGATCTCCCAGTTCCATTTCCAATGCCTTGCTGCCGCTCTCTTTTTCTTCCCTCATGGCAGCTTCTGTTTCTTCCAGCTCTTCTTTTATTTTGTCTATTACTCCGGATGCATTAGGCCAGTCGAAGCCTGCCTTTCCTGCCTTCTTTTGTAAATCCCGGGCTCTGTCCAGAGGGGGGAGTCCCTTTTTAACTTCGTCCATTATGGAATCTTTTGGAGGCTTGTTTTCCTGTTCTACCTTTATCCTTGCCCAATTTTCCAGAATTTCTTTTGTACTTAAATTTTGATCTGTGTTTTCTCCAAAAACATGGGGATGCCTGCTTATCAGTTTACCGCAGACTCCTTCAAGAACATCATCGACTGTAAATATATTTTTTTCCTCATGCATATAGGAGAGCATGGCTGCAAGAAGGAAAATGTCGCCTAATTCTTCTTTTATGTGTTCGGAATTTTCCTCGTCTATTGCTTCTATGCATTCATAGGTTTCTTCTATTAAATCGCTTCTTAGGGATTTGACTGTCTGCTCCCTGTCCCATGCACAGCCATTGGGAGAACGCAGCACTTTGACTATTTCGTATAATTTTTCAAATCCATGTTTACCTGTCATATTAATTTCCTTTTTGCCCAAGTATTTAAAAGATCTTGAGGGTTCCCTGTTAATGCCAAAAGCAGGAGTTCTGCAGCAGCATCCAGGGCAATATTCAGGCTTTCCATTTCCTGTATACTAAAATTGGAAAGCACCCAGTCTATAACAGCCTCTCCTTCCTGGTTTGGTCTGCCTATGCCAATTCTAATACGCCAGAAATCGGGACTCCCTAGACAGGCCTTAATTGAACGAAGACCGTTATGTCCGCCCAGTCCGCCCCCGAATTTCAGGGAAATGGTACCCAATGGCAATTCCAGTTCATCATGGATGATAATTATTTTTTCATGTTTTATTTTAAAAAATGAGGCGGCCTCTGATATTGGCTCTCCGGAAAGATTCATATAGGTTTCAGGTTTAATGAAATGCAGCCTTCCTTCCAAAAGCTTTTCCGGAACTCCCTCGCCGGAATTTTCGACTGGAGCAGAAAGATAGCTCTCAAGGCTTTTTCTTTCCATGGATGAATAAAGACCCCTGAATTTTTTCTGCCAGGTGAGGGCATTTGCGAAAGACAGTTTATCGGAGAGCATAAAACCGGCATTATGACGGTGACGGGAATACTTCTTTCCGGGATTTCCCAGAAAGCCGGAGAGTTCAATCATTTTTAGATTTCATCACGCCTTGTAATAACCCTGCTGATCAACCCGTAGGATACGGCTTCTTCGGCATTCATCCAGTAATCCCTGTCTGTGTCCAGTTCCACCTGTGCTTTAGGATTGCCTGTTTCTTCGGAGATAAGGATATTGATTTTTTCACGGAGCTTTTCCAGCTCTCTTGCATGTATTTCTATGTCAGTTGCAACACCCCTGATTCCTGACAGGGGCTGGTGGATAAGGTAATGACTGTTGGGCAGTCCCACCCTGCATTCTTTTGGGCTTGCAAGCTGAATAATGGCTGCGGCACTTGCCACCAGCCCCATGCCTATTGTCCAAACCTGCGGTTTAATGAAACGTATCATGTCAAAAATTGCATAACCTGCATCCGCATCTCCGCCGGGGGAATCTATGAAAATCCTTATAGGTTCATCTCCCATTTCTTCCAGTAAAAGCAGATGTTTTATTGTCCTTTCGGAGAGCTTTTTATTAATTTGCCCTGAAAGGAGAATTGTTCTGGTTTTTAACATTCTGGCAGAGATGGAATTCTTTTTTTCTTTATCTGTCTTGCCGTTAGAGTTTAAGTGTTTCATAGGTATAATATATTGTTTTTTCCATCGTTAATAAAGCCCTGTTAATTCATACTGAATTATTTATATAATGTGGCATGAGAAATTTACCCAATCCCAAAAATATTAAGGCTCTTGCCATGGATATGGATGGAACCCTTCTTGGAAATAATGGTAATTTGACAGAAAGAAGTATAAGAGCCATTAAAAAATGCAGGGAGATGGGAATCAGGGTAATTATTGCAACGGGCCGTGTAATAGAAGCAGCCGAACCTTTCCGCAAGGCAATTAATGCCGAAGGTCCCATGATATACCTTAATGGTTCCATAATTGCGGATATGGACATGGGAGGAATAATCAAGACCACCTTCATGGACAAAAAAGCAGCCGAATACTGTGTGGATCTTGCCCTGGAATATGGAATTTTCTGCCAGATCTATGTTCAAACAGGCAATGACAAGATAGAGGAGAAGCAGAATATTTCCTTGCTCTCGGTAAAGGACTGCCCCGAAAGACAATATTATTTAGGCAAAACAGGGATCTTGTCAGAAATAATTGATTTAAAAAAATTCCTTTCCAATCCTGATTTTAACCATGTTATAAAAACAATGTTTATCTGCGAGCCGGAGATTCAAACCCAAATATGTCCTAAACTTTTTAATGATATAGGTAGTAATGTATATATTATTCAAACCTATAGAACATATTTGGAAATTCTAAGTAAAAATATTTCCAAGGGAAAAGCCCTGTCCGGTATAATGGATGAATTTTCCATATTACCCGGAGAAATAATTGCTTTTGGAGATGAAGAAAACGATATTCCCATGTTTGAAGTGGCAGGGTATTCCGCTGCTCCCTCAAGTGCAAAAGAAAGCATTAGGGCAAGGGCAGATATTATTATAGGAGACAACGATGAAGACGGAGTTGCCGCCTTTCTTGAAGGTTTTTTTGGTTTTTAGTCCCGATAGTTCCGATAGCTCCGGGTCTTCCGGCATTGCTTCTTTCGGTACTCTGGACTAAAAAAAATTTTTATGGCATAATTTCCCATGGAAGCCCACAATAACAATTTAATCATTAATGATTCATTATCCTACGACGACGTACTCCTTCAACCGGGGTATACGGATGTTCTGCCAAGGGATTGTGATGTAAGTACAAGTCTCTGCAAAACCCTTAAACTTAATGTGCCCATTATTTCTGCGGCCATGGATACTGTGACCGAAGAAAAACTTGCCATTGCACTAGCTCTTGAAGGAGGTGCGGGGGTAATTCACCGTAATTTAAAACCCGAAGAACAGACAAGGCAGGTAAGCAACGTTAAACGCTATCTTAACTGGATAATTGAAAATCCGGTTACCATAAGAGATAACGTTTTAATCGGGGATTTAAAGCTGCTTCTGGAAAAGTATAATGTTTCCAGTGCTCCTGTTTTAAATTCCAAGGGGAGACTGGTAGGTATAATTACCGGAAGGGATCTGCGTTTTTGCACCGATGATTCTCTTAAAGTCAGCGATGTAATGACAAAAAAGGTCATCGTGGAGCATGGCCAGGCTTCGGAAGCCAGTGCCAGGGAAAAATTCGACAAATACAGGATAGAAAAACTCCCTGTTGTGGATGATCAAAATATGCTTACAGGTCTTATTACCGTCAGGGATATGGAAAAAAGAGAGCTTTACCCCAAGGCGGCAACGGACAGGGCAGGAAGGCTGATTGTTGGTGCTGCAGTCTCTCCCCAGGACTTCAGGGTTCGCGTGCCTATGCTTAAGGTTGCAAGGGTTGACTTTGTTGTAGTCGATACGGCTCATGGGGATTCCAAAAATGTATTGGATGCGATCAGCGAAATAAAAAAGAACTACGATCTTCCTGTTATAGGGGGAAATGTTGTTTCCGCCGAAGGAACCAGACGTCTTATAGATGCCGGTGCCGATGCCGTTAAAGTCGGGATAGGGCCGGGCTCCACCTGCACCACCCGTGTAGTTGCCGGTGTAGGAGTGCCCCAGTTCTCCGCAGTGTTGGATTGTGCCAATGAAGCCGGGAAAAGCGGCATTCCCATAATTGCGGACGGAGGCATTAAATTTTCCGGCGATATTACCAAGGCAATTGGTGCCGGTGCCGATGTGGTTATGATAGGCAATCTTTTCGCCGGTTTAAAAGAAGCACCCGGGCAGGAAATTATTTTTGACGGCAGATTCTATAAATCATTCAGGGGAATGGGAAGTCTTGGAGCCATAGATGAAGGCTCAGGCGATCGTTACCATATGAGCAAGGATGAAGCTCCTGCTCCTGAGGGCATAGAAGGCAGGGTTCCATATAGGGGGGAATTGAAAGATTTCCTTTACCAGCTTGTCGCCGGTTTAAGAAAAGGAATGGGGTATTGCGGCTGCAAAAGCATAGATGAGCTTAAAAATTACAGGAAATTTGTAAAGATCAGTGCGGCAGGTATAAGGGAAAGTCATCCCCATGATATAACCATTACCCATGAAGCACCGAATTATTCCAGATCCTGAACTTAAAAAGAAACTGGATAGCCTATACCTCTCTATTAATGTACCTGAATTTATTGACAGCGATCCTGTAAAATTCCCTCATAGGTATAAAAAAAACAGGGACAGGGAAATTGCTGCCTTTTTGGCTTCCGCCATTGCCTGGGGAAATAGGACAATGATCCTTAAATCTGCAGAAAAAATTTTCTCTTTTTTGGGTGATGAACCCCATAAATACATCATGGAAGGGAAATTTCAGAATTTAAAGGCATCGATTAGAGCTTGTAAAGCCGGCAATGCCGGAGCAAATGGTGAAAAAAGGGGCAAATCCATACATAGAACCTTTTTTGAAACAGATTTGCTTTACTATTTTAAAGGATTAAGGGAATGTTACCTGAATTTTGGAAGTCTGGAAAAGCTTTTTTCATCCGTTCCCGATTTATGGGAAGGAATAAGCCTATTCAGGACAATAATGGCAAAGGGAAACAATAAGGTTTATTCAAGGCATATATCCAACCCTGAAGCCGGTTCTGCCTGTAAAAGACTGCATCTGGCTTTTCGCTGGCTTGTACGGGAAGGGCCTGTAGATCTGGGCATTTGGAAGAGTATTTCTCCCTCTTCCCTGTACATTCCGCTGGATGTGCATGTTGGCAGGGCAGCCAGAACACTTGGGCTCCTGGATAAGGACAGAAATGCCAATGATAAAAAGGCAGTTATCAGGCTTACTGAAAGGTTAAGGGAATTTTGCCCGGAAGATCCTGTAAAATATGATTATTCCCTCTTTGGCTGGCATTTCTAATGATTATTTTCCTTAAATTTTCTGGCAAGTATTGAATTTAATACCATATTATTATATATTTATATTGTAGGGGAAGTGTTCTCAAATTTAATAAATGTTTAAAATATATTCCAGGAGATACATATGAAGAAGATTTATTTCCTATTCTGTATTGTACTTGTTCTTTCTCTTTCGGCCTGTGATCTTATTCTTTCGGGAGACAGTTTTTTCAGGAATTCGCTCGGATCAGGCATGTCCAGAAACTTTAATCCTGCCAATGTTAATATTAACGCCTCCAATGCGGCAAGCTGGGTAAACAGGGCTACAGGAAATTCCGACCTTGCATATGTGGTTTCTTCGGTTATTATGGATGAGCTAAAAAATGGATCTTTAAGCGATGGCGAGAAACTGGTTCTTATAGATGCAGGTGTAAAGCTTTCCATAGAGGCATCCGGAGTGGGGACTTCCATTTTCTCAAATGCATTGCCCGAACTGGAAAATCTTTTTGATGATGATTTTAGTGGTGATGCGTCTGAAATACTTCAACAAATTTTAAACGGAGTTCAACAGGATTTCCAGGCCAATGGCGGATTAAGTGTTGCCGATAATTTGGCGAGTATTATTGACCATGCCATTGATCATAGCAGCAGCATTCCCAGTCTCTCCTCTGAATATGTCGATAATGCTTCCCTTAATGATGTTGCACTTACTGTTATTATTTTAACCCTGGGTGTTGTAGAAGACGAATTCGACGGTAAAGTTATAACTCCGGAATCCATGAGTACATTTATTAATGATTTAGACAATGTTTCCATTGTTCAGGGAGGTTCCAACGATGGAACTATCTCCATAAATGGAGATGTTGATGAAAAGATAGTTGCCTTGGCTGCCGTTTATAATACCCTGGTACTTGACCCTGATTTTGCTGGCGGCTTTTTAGGCGGTTTATTAGGTATTTTTGACTAATTTTACGGGAGTATGTGAATGAAAAGACTTATAATTTTATTTCTTGCTGTACTGATTGTCTTTCCTGTTTTTGCTCAAAGACAGTCCATGCCCCGTTTTTCCATGCCTTCGGCAAGAACCAATGGAATGGGCGGTTCCCATATTGCCTTTACAGACAATATTTATTCAATGATAGTTAATCCCGGTGCAATGATGAGAACAAACGAAAGAAGTTTCATTAACATAGCACCAGCCCTTTATAGTCCCGGACAAATGGCAGGTTTATTTGGTCCCTTAATGGGTATGGGTTCAAGTAATTTTAATGATGTATTAAAAGATTTTCTGACCCCCATTGCACAACAAGACGGCCGGATGGCAGTTGGACTGGAAATGCAGGCCATGCCGCTTATTTCCTTTGCCTCTGTAAGAAGCGGATTTGGTATTGGTTTCTGGCAGAGAATGACCTTTGACGTAAGGTTTAACGGATTAAACTCTTATGCCGATTTTCTTTTGGATGTAATGGTTCCACTGGGGTTTGGCTTTTCCATTTTAAGCAATAATAACCATGTCATAGACGCAGGTATTACCATAATGCCATTTGCCAGAACCTTTAGTTATTTTGGTCCAAAAAATGCCCTCGATATTGTGGAAGATGCCAGCAGTCTCTTTAGTGATTTGGAAGCTCCCATGATAATAGGCGGCACTGTAAGTGCAGGCCTAATTTATAGGCTTGGAGACGGTTTTAGTGCAGGTCTTACCTTTAACGATTTTCTGTCCTTTGGGCGAGAACTTTACATGTTGTCCGACAACCGCCTGAATCCTGGCAATACAACCACATATTATGTGCCATTTACCATGGATCTTGGTGTAGCGTATAACTTCAGATTTAACCATATATTCAATCTTGCCCTTGCCGCAAGCTGGCATAATATAATAAATGTTTTCAGACAGAACGATTACCTAAATAGCCGTAACTTTATTCTGGATTTTAGCGCCGGTGCGGAGCTTAGAATTTTTAATATGGTTAATATTAGAATGGGCATAAGGGAAATGCTGCCTGCATTGGGGTTGGGTCTGGAATTTGGTCCCTTTAAAATTGATGCTTCCTGGTATGGAAGGGAGCTTGGAATAGAACCCGGGGACTTCCCCATATCCATTGCCGAGATTGCCATCTCCATTAGAACCCAGCCTTCTCCCACAAGCAGGTTTTATAATAGGCGAAGTGTAATTGGTCTCTTCGGAGGACCCGAAAATTAAACCTGATCAAAACTGGGATCTGTTTTTAAAAGACACCTCTTCTTCTTTTTCGGAAAAGCCCGGTTCTGCTCCTGTACTCCTTTTAATATCGGGGGGAGTGGATTCCACCGTCCTGGGAGCCCTTTTATTAAAGACCCTAAAAAGTGAACAGGTGCATTTAATGTACATGGACACCGGTTTAATGAGGAAGAATGAATCGGAATATGTCAGAAAGGTTTTAGAAAAGCTTGGAGCCAAACATATACATATAATTTCCTGCGAAAAAGACTTCCTTCGTGCATTGAAGGGAAAAACAGATCCGGAAATAAAACGCAAAACAATAGGCGATCTTTTCATTAAAATCCAGGAAAGGGAAACCAAAAAACTTGATCTTGGTGCGGATTATTTTCTGGCTCAGGGTACAATTTATCCCGATGTAATTGAAAGCGGCAGCTCTGCCTCGTCTCTTATTAAGAGTCATCATAATGTGGGAAGTCCCCTTGTGGCGGCAAAAAGAAAGGCAGGTCTTGTAATAGAACCTTTTGAAAAACTTTATAAGGATGGGGTTCGTTCCCTTGGCCGCCATTTAGGTCTGGAAGAAGCTATAATAAACCGCCATCCTTTTCCGGGACCCGGTCTGGCAGTAAGAATTCTTGGAGAAGTAACAAAGGAAAAATGCAATATTCTCCGGGATGCTGATGCCATATACATTGAAGAATTAAAGAAAAGAAAGGGCAGCTCCGGTAAATATCTTTATGATGAAATATGGCAGGCCTATGCGGCATTGCTTCCTGTAAAATCTGTTGGAATAATTAAGGAGCAAGGGGGAGACAAGCGCAGTTATGGCTGGGCTCTTGTTTTAAGGGCAATTAACAGCACCGATGCAATGAGTGCCAAAGTATATCCCTTTCAAAGTAAAGATCTCCTGGAAATTTCAGAGAGGATTACAAAGGAAGTTCCACAGATAAACCGGGTTGTTTATGATATTTCCAATAAGCCCCCGGCTACCATAGAGTGGGAATAGGATCCTTTCCCATTATAGGGCTTGCTGCAGAAAGCCTCCCAGACTTTGCAAAATACATTTCAATTCATATTTAAATTTTCGATTTCTGTAATTTCCGCTACCTTAGGACTGGATGAGCCTTCTACGAATTCAAGATTTATCCATTCGGAGAGGATTTTTTTTGCGAGTTCAAATCCTATTACCCTTTCTCCCATACAAAGTACATTGGCATTATTGCTTAATACCGGCCTTTCTGCCGAATAATTATCATGGCATACAGCCGCTCT
>Ga0099364_10007187_pt1 | contig 15970 bp, 14 predicted proteins | sample TergutTh196P3_FD_73070 | JGI IMG/M metagenome (GOLD analysis project Ga0099364, IMG submission 73070) | Microcerotermes parvus P3 segment gut microbial communities from Pointe-Noire, Republic of the Congo - Th196 P3 | ecosystem: Host-associated > Arthropoda: Insects > Digestive system > Gut ...
AATATTAAAAAATCTTTAAAATAAAAAGTTATTTAGTTTATATTTAGCTATTTAATACTATAAATATTTTTTGTAATAACATATATATGAATAATAATATTTAAATTCGTTAAACATATAAGTAATTGAGTGATAAAAAACCCTAATAAAATAATAGATAATTCAAAAAAGATATTTGAATAAGGTGTTTAATAAGAGTTGAAAGTAAAATTGGTTATAAATCATATCCTCTTAAAATTAGGTAGATTAGAAGTCCGAAAAAGCCATAATCTAAAAAGGTTAATACATTCCTACTAAGGAGCATTTAAAAGTCTGGAGTTTTAAGGAAAAAATAAATGTTTTATTTACAAATAAAAATGGGAAATTTTGAAAGAAACTCCACAAAAATTGACATTCCCTATTCAAAATATTAATATATTATAAAATCAAAATCTTAAATGTGTAAACTAAAATGCTTAAAAAATGTAAACTAAAAAACTCAAAAAATGTAAACTAAAAATCTTAAAAAATGTAAACTAAAATACTCAAAAAGGTAAAAGTGAATTATGTTATATGTAAATCGAATATCTGATAAGGAGCTTAAAAGAAAATTAGGTGTTTCTGGGGCAGTGCTGATACGAGGTCCTAAAGCATGCGGAAAAACAGAATCAGCAAAACAATTTGCAAAAAGTATATTAAACATTGACCAAGATGAACAAGTACCTCTGCTTATGGAAACTTCTCCAAAAAGACTTTTAATTGGTGAAACTCCTCGATTAATTGATGAATGGCAAGAGCAGCCAAAAATTTGGAATTATATACGTCACGAAGTGGATAATCGTAGGCAACCAGCACAATTTATTTTGGCTGGCTCAGCAAATCCTGAAGAAAGTATAAAACTACATTCTGGAGCAGGGCGATTTACTACCCTCGATATGAGAACAATGGCATGGGAAGAATTAGGTTTTTCCTCAGGAAAAATTAGTATGCAAACTTTATTTTCTGACTCTCAAAGAGATATTGAAGTTTCAGATAAACCAACTGCCTTGGAATTTATTATTGAAAAAATGATTATAGGAGGGTTTCCTGGATTATTGGGTAAAAAGATGAGGGATTCCATTGATTTAAATAGGGCATACATTGATTTGATTAGTGAAGTAGATATAAGCCGAATTTCAAATGTGAAACGTGACCCTATAAAAGTTCAAAACTTACTCCGTTCTATTGCTCGAAACACCTCAACAACAGTAGGTATTAAAACTTTAGAATTTGATATTCAAAAAAAAGAAAACAATGGTCTTTCTCGTCCAGCTATTTATAAATATCTAGATGCACTAAAGCGTTTGATGATTATTGAGGAACAAGAAGTATGGAATACTCATATTCGTTCTTCAGCATCACTACGTAAAACACCAAAACGTCATTTTACAGATGTTTGTCTGTCAATTGCAGCACTTGGTGCTGATTTTGACTCTTTAATCAATGATCTTAATTTCACAGGATTTTTATTTGAATCATTGGTAACACATGACCTTAGAGTTTATGCACAAGCAAATGATGCTAAAGTTTATCATTATCAGGATTCATATGGTTTAGAAGTGGATGCCATTGCGGAAAAATATAATGGAGAGTGGATTGCTTTTGAAATAAAGCTTGGAACTGGGCAAATTGAAGAAGCTGCTAGAAACCTTCATAAAATGGTTTCAAAGTTAGACAAATCAAAAGTTCAGCAGCTAAAATCACTGAATATAATTACAGGTACTGGAATAAGTTATACTAGAACAGATAAAATTAATGTTATTTCACTATCATCATTAGGAGTTTAGCTTTGATTTAAAAAAAAGAAGTATAAGAGAAACTTCATGACAACATAACAATAAATAATATTCAGTTCTTTTAATAAAGTTATAGATTTTAGATGGAATAGCTACTGGGTTGTTGTTATATACTTTGAAAGTCATTTTGGTTTTCACAGGAATAATGTATATTTAGCTATTTATAAAAATAATTGTTAATTTTAAATAAAATTTTTGAATATAAACATTATAAATATAAGATTTAATAGGAAAACAAAGCAATGGACGAAACACAAAAAATTAAGATAAACGACCATATAAATTCATCTTTAGAGTTAAATTCAGCAGCTACAGAATTTTTTGAGAATGTAAATCAATTATCTGAAAATATGATTGAAATTGATTTTGAAAACATTATTTTTATGAGCAGAGCATTTACTCAGGAATATGTCGCTCAAAAAATTAAAACTCAAAAAGACATTAAAGAAGTGAATATTTCAAAAGACATTTTACTTATACTTAGGATGGTTGAAAAAAGCTTTGGAATATCTTAAAAAATTATTTTTATTTAATTATTAATTCTAGTGTTACTATTCTAACATAAAATTTTGAGAAATATTTTAATTGTTGTTCAATATGAGTTTTCAAATATAATTCTCTTTTTTAGTGAAAGGCTTTAATTTATGCTAAAGTCATAATTTTATAAAATGATTATAATTATATTAATTTAATTTTTATGAATGTTAATATTCTTAATATTAAAAATAATTGAAAATAATTTTTATATTTAGAATAAGAAGAAATAATAGAAATAATTAATCAAATAACAAATTATTCATCATAAATAAAAATTTTAAAAAAGCAAAAAATTTCTTCTCAAACTATAACCTTTCCAAAGATGTTGGACTAAGATTCATAACCATAAATGCCTACATACTTGTTTATGAATTTTATAAAAAAAATTTTTATTAAATTTATGATGAAAAAAGATTAGAAAAAAAATAAAAAAATATTTAAAAGCTAAAAAAAGAGATTCGAATAGAGCTAAGAAACAGACCATCCTAATGTTTTTTGATTAATTTGATTACAAAGAATTTTTTTTTAGGATTAGAAGCGAACCTCAAACCTTCTTCTAGCTTCTTTCATATATGCAATTTTCTCTTTGGAAGGTGGAGTATTTATCTTTTTTATAAATTCACAAGCTTGTCTACCCCTTAATGTTGGTGTTGGTTCAATTCGTTCTGCCATATATATCCTTCCTTAATTTTCACTATCATAATATATTACTTTACCGTATAAAAATATTATTATTTTGGAATTGAAATTTTTCAAACTTTAATTCCAACCCTCTTCATCAATACCTTTAGCATGATGATTGATTAATGTTACAGCTTCATTTCCACTATCACAATCAGTGATAAATATATTTTTGCCCCCTACTAATTTGATTTCAATATTGTTTATCATTTTTTCAACTTTAACAATTTCACCAAATGGAATTCTAATATCGTCAGAACTATCAATAGCTATAACAACTCCCTTAGGGACAATTTTTAAAACAGAGGATAATTCAACTGGTGCGTAACCTAAATTTAAATTTGTATTATTATTTACAGCTAAACCAGCAACACCAAACAATAATGTATATTTTAGCTTTTTATTATAGGATTTACTATCTTGAAACATTTTCAGTCTGATTAAGTTACATTTAACTCCTTCTCTTAGTTCATCTTTATATTTTTCAGCTCTTTCTAATTTTATTTCATTCCATCTTGTTTCAGTTTTATAAATGTTTTCTATCAGATAATCATTAGCAGTTTGAAGTTTATATTCTATTTCTTCCGTTTCAGAAGTTCACCCCAATATTTTCTATAATTTTTCAAAAATAAATCAAAAAATTTATCTCTGATATCTTCAAAACTTCCTCCTTCCTCAAAAATAGATAAAAGTTCATTTTTTGGAGGATTATGATAAGCATCTACATCTAATAAACTTTTAATAAATTTTTCTTCTTTTGATGCTTCTTTTTTATCAAAAATTCCCATAAAGTGCCACCATCACCCATTTTAATTAATTATTTTAATCTTAATCAATATAGCTTTTGTTTAATAATTGTCTAATGGCGTTATTAAAAAGTTCTGACAATCATCATATAAATGAAATTCAAATGAAAAATTGCTCATATGAACTATAAGTGAAATCCAATAAGATTATCTGGAGTAATATTACCAACTAACCATAATAGTTGATTTCCAAACATTTTTGAGAATAGCCAAAGTGATTCAAAAGTTCATATGAAAAATCAATGATATTTGGTGTACTTCTATTTGTTTCTGCATAAATATCTGTGCCTTCAATTAAACTAGCATACCTCAAATCAGAGGAATCTCTTGAAAAATAAGGTCTATTTCTACCTTCAAGCAAAAAAACTTTATTAAAATTAGATTTTTCTAAATTATATAAAATATTCAATAATTGTAAAAGAACACCTTTTGAATTACGAACAGGATATTCATTTCCATTAAAAGTAAATGATTTTATTTTTTTAATATTTTGAGGAGTTTTGGATATATGAGAATTTTTTTCATGCCGAAGATATTTTTTTTCATTTGTTTTAATGTCATTAGCTGTTTGATCAAATTTAGAATTAGGTTTAGAATGATTCATTTTAACTGGTTTAACAGAGTGTAAATTTTTAATAAAGGTTCCAATGAGCTCATTTTCAGGTTTGTGACCAATAATATTTTCTGTCTCATCAGAAATTAATTTATATAACTTTTCATTCTGGGAATGAATCAAATTATTCCAAGCTTTTGGAATAGTTTCTTTAAGTAAATTTTTTATTTTTTTATTGTTATGGATTTTTTTAGCTTGTTTTAAAGCTTCTCCAGAAATAACTGAATTCTTATTTAAAAATTTTTCAAAACTTTCAACAATAGTAATTGTATCCTGTTTGTTTATTTCAATTGCGTGAAATCTTCTTTGAGACCATTCTTCAGAAATTAAAGGTAAATAAAACCACCATACTGTCCCATTAGTTAAAATAGCTAATTTTACTCCTGCTTCATAACAATATCTTAGTAATTGATCCTCATGATTTTTAAGATCTTCAGAAACCTTTTTAACTTCAACAAAAACTTTACTTTGATTATTACTCATTAAAGAATAATCCACTCTTCCACTTTCAGTAGAATATTCTGGAAAAACCTCTTCAGTATTAAAAATATCCCATCCTAATTTTTGAAATACTGGTAAGACCCTTCCTTGTTTAGTAGACGATTCATCTTCCAAAGCATTTTTCTTTTTTTTCAATTGATTAATAAGCATTTCCAAACTCATGAAACCACAAGAACTAATTTTATTAATATTTTATAATACAAAATAAGTTTGTCATTTATATTATAAAACTATTTAGAAGATAATTATGATTTAGCTACTTTCTTCTTTTCTTCATAAACTAAATCTAATAATTCCTTCCTTAACTTCTCTTTAAGTTTTTCATTAGCTTCTATTTTTTTGAAAAAATCCAAATTATTTTGCAATAAAAACAACATTTCTTTATCAAAATATTTATCAAAAATAGCTTCAACATTTTCTTTGGAATTATTAGCTATTTTATTTGATAATTCTTCATTAGCTAACATATTATCTTTAACTTGCTTTAGGAAAACTTTGTTTTCATCAGTAAAGTCTGTACCAAAAGCATCATTTAATTTTTTAATTATTTTAGATAATTTAGCTTTTTCTTCTGGTTTATATTTGCTTACATGGTCTGAAATAGGAGATAATTCTCCTTCACTTGTTAGAGAAATTGAAGTTTCACCTTTTTCTGTAACTTTATAAGAATCCATATCAACATCTTCTAAAACATTGAAAGGTAATGGATTGTTAATTGTTGGAAGCTTTTTATTTAAATATTTATTAAATATAAATAGCTTTTCTAAATTAACATCTGTAAAAGGCATTAGCTGAGATAAAAATGAATACATGCTTTGATATCTTCTTAAATCCTTTTTAAATTCTATTTGCTCTTCTTTACTTAGTTTTTTAAAGTCTTTTACCACAACATTTAATAAGCTATGAAGTTTTGGTTGAGAATCTCCTTTTTTATATGCTTTTACAAAATTATTTATGTTTTCTTCATCAAAAATGTAGTAATCTAATAGTTTACTCTCTAAATTATACAATTTATGATGATCTGTAGCTTCTTTAAGATAAGTTGATTCATAGTATGGTTGAAATGCCTTTTGTATTGTTTCAGTTTTATTTGCAAAGTCTAAAATCAAAGTATCATTTTTAATATTTTTGAAAATTCTATTAACTCTACTTAAAGTTTGTACTGCAGTTATTCCAGTTAAAACTTTATCAACATACATGGTATGGAGTAATGGTTCATCAAAACCAGTTTGAAATTTATTAGCTACTATCAATATCCTGTTAGGTTCTTTTTTAAATGCATTTACAATAGATTCATTAATTTCATTCAATGAATTTTCAGTATACTCTTGCATATCATGCTTTATTGAACCTGTAAAAGCAACCAAAGTTTTAATAGGGAAGTTTTTCTCTTTGATTTGCTTATCAAATTCTTTTTTATATAAAACAGCTTGTAAACGTGAGCCTGTAACTAACATAGCTCTTGCTTTTCCTTTGATTTTTTTATGGGTTGAGTTCATGAAATGATCCAGAATAATGTCTGTTTTATCAGAAATAGCTTTTGGATGTTGTTCAACAAATTTTCTTAAAACTTTTTGAGCCTTCTTTTTATCATATTCTGGATCTTCTTCTATCTTTTTAACAAGGCTAAAATAAGATGAATAAGTTAAATAATTCTTTAAAACATCAAGAATAAATCCTTCTTCAATAGCTTGTTTCATGGTATATTCATGGAACGGATGAAATTCGCCTAAACTATCTTCAGTTCCAAACATTTCCAATGTTTTATTTTTAGGAGTAGCTGTAAAAGCAAAAAAGCTAATATTGCTTAAATCTTTAAATGATTCTAACTCATTAATAATCTCATCTTCAAAATCATAATTTTCATCTGAAAAATCTTCTTTAGGTTTTTTAGAAGATAAAACTTGTTTCATGCTTCTTGCAAAAGAACCTGTTTGAGATGAATGAGCTTCATCAATAATAACTGCATATTTTCTCTTAGTTATGTTTCTTGTTTCTTCTAAAATATGTGGAAACTTTTGTAATGTTGTAACAACAATATTAGTTCCAGTTTTTAATGCTTCAGCTAATTGTTTAGAATCTTTATCAATAACTTCAACTATACCTTTAGCTTTTTCAATAGCTATAACTTGATCTTGTAGTTGTCTGTCAATAACCTTACGATCAGATATTACAATAACCATGTCATAAATTCTTTCATCTTCAGTGTCGAATCTATTTATTAAACCATGTGCCAACCAAGCTATTGTTTTAGTTTTCCCACTACCTGCACTATGCTGAATTAAATAATTTCTTCCAGGAGAAATGTCTTCTAATAATAAGTTAACACAATCAAGCTGATGATAACGAGGAAAAATAGTTGTGTCAACTTCTTCAAAAATAAAATTAGCTATTAACTTAGATAATTTATTTTTTTGCAAGATATCTTTATAAAGATAAGAAGTTTTATAGTCACCTTCAATTTCAGGATTTTCTAAGCCTTTATTAAATGGTAAAAATCTAGTCTTTTCACTAGCTAATTTAGTGGTCATGTATATTTTCTCATCACTCATAGCAAAATGAACTAAACATCTATTGAATATCTTATCTCTAGGGTTTCTATCTTTTTTATATTGTTCAATAGCATTTTCAACACCTTGTTGAAAAGTGTTTTTTAGTTCGATAGTAGCTATTGGTAAACCATTTATAAAAATAGCTAAGTCAATTCGGTTACTATTAGCTTCTTGATATTCAAGTTCATCAATAACAGAGAATATATTTTTTTCATAATTTTCAAACAAATCAGGGTTTTTGTTATTGTTAGGTTTTGGATAAAATAGTTTGAAATATGCTCCAACATCTTTAAATCCATTTCTTAAAACATGGAGGGTTCCTTTATTTTCAATTTCATTAGCTAATCTAGATAAGAATTTTAGTTCAGGGTTGTCTTTGTAAATCTTTTTGAATTTGTTCCATTCATTTTTTTGAGTTGTTTTTATGAATTTTAAGGTTAGTTCAATGTCTATAGCTATGTCTTTTGAGAAGTTAGTTGAATCTCGTTTTAAATAGCTAGTGCTAGCAAAATGGTTTATTATTTCCTTTTGAAAGTTTTTTTCTGAAGTGTTTGTTGTCATTTTTTACCTTCCTCACAATAATCGGTAAATATATATTATTCTTAGTTTTTTTAAATTTTTTTATAAAATATATATTTTAAGGCAAAATTGTAAAATGAATAAATCTTGTTTAATCAATGACAATGAAATAAAATATTGAAAATTAATTTGCAAAAAAAATATAATTACTATAATAAATAAATATTATCATAAATATTGATTTAAATGTTCAGAATAAAGAATATTGAATTGTTTTAACTTTATAACAGATTATGTGATTTTATGAATAATTCCAACGAAAATTATCAACAAACACAGGAGTTTGATTATTTTATTGAGTTTATAGAAAACAGAAACATAATACCCCTAGAAATTAAGAATAAAAAAGAATATTATAGTGACATACGCAATATTGAAAATAGTTTTACAGGTATAATGAAAAATGATGCTCCATTTATAGAAAATTCATTTATTCTAGAAGCATCTCAATTAATCATTAATGCAATACGTTTGTTTGAGTTAGGATATTTTGATGCTGCTTTTTATTCACTGAGGCAATCCATAGAAATTTCAACAACAATGGCATATTTATCAGATATTTCTGAAGAAAATAGAAAAAAACAAGTAACAGCATGGGAGAAACAAAAATGGTTTCCACCACAGAGTAAAATGTTAAAAATGCTGAAAAAAAATGGGGAGCATTATAAGGATATAAAAAACAAAATGTCAGAATTTTTTGATGAAATGAAGAATGTTTCAGATAAAATAAATAAATTTGTCCACAAACAAGGAAAATATCATTTTTACACAAACATCGATAGAAACACATTGATTGTTTCATATTTAGAAAAATTTGAGTGTTTTTTAAAAAAATGCATAAGTATTATTGCTATAATGAGATTAACTGTTGATCCATTTCCTATTTTACTAATGGACAAAGAAATTTATAATAGGACATTTAAAATGATCACTATACCCTATACTACTGCTTTTGCAAAAAAATACATAGGAAACGACTATATAAATCAGTACAAAACTACTGAAGTGTATAAAGGATATTATAACTATTTTATGAAAGAAGAAAAAAGAAATTATCCAACTAATGAGGTTGTGCAAAATGAGTGTATTGATACCAGTAAAATTGATGAAATATTATCTCAAGAACATTTACTAAATCAAAATGAAAAAATTGCGGTTAAAATTGTGAAAGAATATCCTACAATTTGTACAGTTTATTTCAACAAACATGGATTTCCTTATTATATTACAGAGGTAAAATCAAAAAATGAAAGTGGTTTGAATAGTAGTGAAACTATCAAAAAGTTTCATGCCTCAGAGGAAAAATTTAATCAAAACTTTAATGGTGCTTTTGCAAGTGTTTTTCATTTTGATGACAACTATATCTGTCTGGAACATAATGAAAAACTTAACAAAAAAGATACCATTATTATAAAAAAAATAATCAAAGATAACTTGTTAAGTTCCAGTTTTTAATAGTGATTATAATTATAGTTCGCTTTTTGATTTTTAGAAAACAAATATTAATGTAATTGGAAAATCAATAATTTTTCAGGAAGTTGGTTTTTTATGGATGAAATATTAAAAAAATTTTTGGATGAAAGAAATAAACGATACATTATCCCAATAGAAATTGAAAAAAAAGAAGAGTATATTTATGATATTCAGTCTTTAGATAATTCTGTTTCAGATATACTAAATTTTGTTTTTTCACCGATTTTTAACATGAATTATGAGTCTATACAAATGATTATTAACTCCATATATTTGTTTGAGATTGGGTATTTTGATGCAGCATTTTATTCACTTAGGCAGTCAATTGAAATTTCAACCACGATGGTTTTTTTATCTGAGTTATCTGAAGATGAACGTGAACATGAAGTTAAAAAATGGAGTAGTTCTGGAAATTTTCCTATGAGAGGGAAAATGGTTAAGAATCTTGAAAATAATGGAAAGTCCTATTCTGATATGCTTGATAAAATGCCTAATTTTTTTGAGAATATACAGAAAATTAATAAGAGAATTAATAAGTTTGTCCACAAACAGGGTTTTAAGCATTTTTATAGTATAAATTTCTCATCTGATAAGGAAATAGAAAAATATAAAAAATTCAGGCTAAAAGAATTTGAATTTTTTTTAAAAGAATGTATTTGTATCATAGCTGTTATGAGATTAGCTTTAGACCCTTTTCCCATATTGTTAATGGATGATGAGATTGAGTTTCGTGTCTTTGATATACTTACAGAACCATATGATTATAGAATAATGAAATATATCGATGATAATATCATTGAAGAATATAAAACAACACATATTTATCAAAAATGTTATAATCATATCATGAATGAAGAAAAACGAAATAATGCTGTTAATAATGTTGTAAGAAATCATTATATTGATTTAAAGAAAATAGATAAAATTTGGGAACAAAAACATTTATTAAAAGAATTTGAATTGATTACAATAAACATATTTCAAAAATTTAGTAAAATTAACACCATAGTTATCTATGGAATTTGGTATGGAATGGATGAAAAACTTTTTAATGTCACAGGTTTAAGTCTTCAGGATATATCTAATTCTAAAAATAAGTTTAATCAAAAATTTAATGATTTTTTTATTTCTGCGTTTCATTATGAAAATGACCATTTTTATTTACTTAATGAAGAGACATTTTCTGATAAAGAAATTAATGAAATAAAAAGGTTAATTTACGCTCCATAATACTACTTTTTATTTTAATTTGATTTTTAAGTTTTTTCTTCCTATTGAATGAATTACTGCAGATATGTAGAAATAAAAATTGTTTAACGTTATTTTAACATAATTTACTCTATTGAATTAGATTTAATAAGATTTTTCAAAATTTTGGAATATTTTTTTCTTTCAGTTCAGCATATTTAAGCTTATAACGAAATTATAGGATGAAAAAAATGGAATTGGTTTTTAATCACAAAGTTTTTGAAGAACCTACAATCTAACAACAAAAAAATATATAAATTTTTGATGAAATGTTGTGAAAGTATGAAAATTTTAAACAAAGTGAAAATACTTATTTTAATTTCTATAGTGTGTATCATTGCCATATGTAAAATTTATATGATGCAATTAACACCATTAAATATAGATATAACTGTTGAAAATAATGCTATTAATATATTAACATCTATTGCAGAAATTCAGGCAGGTATTTTAGCAATAATCGTGTCATTAACTTTAGTTGCTGTTCAAATTTCTTCGCAGCATTTTTCACCAAGATTAATGAGTATGTTTACGGGGAAAATAAATTTTTGGGGAACTTTATTTTTCTATCTTTTTTGTATTATTATAGAATTAATTCTTCTTTGGCTTTCTGATTTTTATCCATATAAATATGAATTCATTTTAATTAGTATAATTTTAATGATAATATCCAATGTTCTTCTTTTTTTGTATATAGAGTATAGTATTGAAATTTTAAAACCAGACCGTGCTATAATTTTAATTGGGGAAGATATCAAAAATGAAAATGTTGAAACTTTTTTGTTAAATGAAGAAAAAATAACTAAAAATCCATTTATAGTTTTGACTGATGTTATTTTTAATTCAATTAATTGTAAAGATCAAATAACCCTCATTAATGGAATTGACACTTTTAAATCAGTTTTTAAATCATATATTATTTATTTTATAAAAAAACATGGAAATTTAGATATGCTTGAAGGTTCTGAGACCACAATGAAATATATTGTGTCGACAAGTTATTTTAATGGAACAATCGTGGAAATTTTCAATAAATGTATTGAAACTCAATTATTGGATGCTTGTATATATTGTTGTGATATACTATATGACATGTATAAAATTGGATCGGATAATGAGGGTAATTCATTTATTACAGATTTTATAGATTCATTAATGATTATTGATGATAAAACGGAGTTATTTGCTAAAAAAAATTATTTTAATGACCGTAGAGAATACTCAAAAGCATTTGATTTAATTACTCGACCACTTTATCAAATTGGAAATATTGTTGCTCTTGCTGCAAAATATGAAGAAAATTCCGTGATAATTGATGCATCTTTAATTCATTTGAAAAAAAAATGTACATATTATTTTAATAATCCAAAATCAGAATTTAAAACTTTTTCTGACATTTATGAACCCGACCATCCATTCAAATCACCCATTAGATTAAAATATTCAATTAAATCACTTTTAATAATTAATGATGCACTTTCAGATAATTTTTCGGATAGGTACAATTTACACACTTTTGAAGAAACTGTAAAGTTTTTGGGAGATTGTGGAAAAAATTGCTTAAGATTAGATTTTAGATTTTTATATCAAGATATTGTAGATCAACTATTTGATTTCTACCTTAAATTAGTTAAATCAGAGATAAACAGTTTTAGTTCATTGGAAATTTTTAATTCCTCAATTTCAAATGCAATTACCTATTTGCCTGAAAATAAAGATAAATATATTAATGATTTTCATGTCTATAGAGAGGTAATTGAAAATAGAATTGTAAATTTATTAATATATTGTATTAAAAAGGATAATGATATTTATTATGGCAAAATTTCTTCATTATTATTTGATTTTTACAATTTTGTGATTGGTTTGAACAAAAATTATCCATTAATAAGTGCACTAACTTCTTTTTCCCAAATATTTTTAGAATGTTATAAGTCCTGCAATTTAGAAATTCTTATAATAACTGTTAAAAAATTAATTATAATGATAATTGAAAACTCATTATTTGGAAAAAGTGAGTGGAGATATTTCATTAACACTACTTTTAAAAATTTAATTTACTATATGTTTAAATCGTATAAACATTGTAAGTCTGAGAAAATTGATAATCTTTTAGAATTATTAAAAAAATTTAGTAAAGAAATTAAAGAAAATGTAGATAATCAAGATTATATAAACATTTTAATGATAGAAACATTGCAAGATAAAAATTTTGGATTAGAAAAAAAAATAAAATACAAATCACTTAAAGAAGAATTATTGTCGAAGCCTGAGCAAATAGAATTAAAAGAAGAAGATATTTCAAAATTTAAAGAAATGATTGAAAAATATAATTCAAAGGAATAATTTTTAAAAATATTCTTCAACTCTTAATTTGTGGCAAAGAATGTTCTCTTGCTTATATAGATAAATTGAGTATTTTTGGTCAAAAATTTTGTACTGTAATATATTAAATAATAATCTCTCTATTTCAGATATAGGCTCATGAATTCATTTTCAATTTTAAAAAAAAATCTCCTAATTTAAAAATATTTCAAGTTTGTAAGTTATAGTATGAGCTTCAATAGGAGCATCACTTACGATTTTTTTCCAAAAAGCATCATCAAATTTATGACTAAGATATGCATATCTTAATATGGATATTAGTTCTGACCTGAATCCTCTACCTCCATAATGGCTTTCAAGTTGGTAAAAGGTAAAATATTTCTTTTTTAACCAGTTTTCATCTAAAAAGAATAAAACTTCAGAAATTCTTTCTTTTTTAATTTCAAAACACTGTTCAAACCCTTCATGCCATTTAACAGAGTCATCAAAAAAGGGATATATATCATTATACCAAGCATAAGCATATCCATCAGTAATATTATTGTTAGTTGCAGGGTTTATTTTAGTTTGTAATATTAAAAACTTTTGTAAATTGTATAATTTTTTATCACTTTTCATTTCATCACTTCCTAAAAATAACAAAAGCTCATAAAAATGGCTTTATTCATTTATAAATTATAGTAATTACATAATATAAATTACTTAGATAATATTTTTAAAAAATAAAAATTCAAACTAAAATAGTGAAAAAAAATTTAAGAAATAAAAAATGAAAAAATAGATTATAAATTTGATTTAGATAGTAAATAATTTACGAATGCAGAACAAGAAACTACAAAATATTTTGCTAAATCAAAATCTATTTCTTTATGTTCAAACGAACCATGTCTAACTCCAGATTCTGAAGATGTGAAACCATATAAAGTATTAAATGATTCTTTTAAAGCCCCATTAATTTCAACTTTATTTTCTTTTTCTATCTGTTTTAACGCTTTTCCTAAAGAAATTTTTTTATCCTCTAATATTAATCTACATGCAGATTCAACGGCACTTATTGATTCTTTTATAGAATTTTTATAATCGGGTCTGGTTTTATCAGATAACAGGATTAAAGCCTTTTGTAAATGTTTTTTAACAACAATTGGAGAGTTATTTATAGATTTTTCTATTGAATCTATTTCCATTTCTTCAGTAATAGGTGTTACTTCCCAGTTAATTATCCTGTATGCAACATTTTCTTTCTCAAAAATTAGATTTAAATTATCCTTTAAACAACTCTTAGAATTGTTGTTACTGTCTATTTCTAAAATAAATTCAATTAAATCAAAAGCTTCATACCATTCACTTTCAATAATATAATTTTCTAGTTCCCGAAATTCATAGTTTAATAGGGATTTAAATCGTCTCAATTTTTCTGCAGATTTTTTAAAAAAATCTAAATATATTTCATCAAAGATTTCATCAAAGCTAGAAAAACCTACAGAATCCTCTGAATAACAATAGTATATTTTATTAAAAATTGAAATACGTGTTTCATCATCTAAATTTTCTAATTGCAATGCTTTTTTAGGAGTAATTTTGTTTCTTTCTGAAAATAATGCCATAAAATCACCTTAAAATCTATTTAATAGCTTTTTTTCATAATTTCAAACTTTTTTTCTTTAATTTATTGAAAAATTTTAAGTTATTATTTTTAATATCCATTTCCACTTAATCTAAAAAAAAATCTATCTTGTATTTTTATACGCAAATAATGAAGTGAATTATCCTATTGGAAAAAATTATTTAGCCCCCCTCCAAATGGAAAATTTGTAAAATAAGTTTTTGTAATTTTATTCAAATTATTTTTCCAATATAATTGTTCATTAGACTATGACTCTAAAAAATTTAATTTCCCAGTAACTACATGATTTATTAAAGATGTTCTTTTTTCTTCTAAAAGTTCAATTAATTTTTTATTTTTTTCAATAGCTTTATCAATAGCTAAAGTTTTTTTATCTAAAAAATTAACTATTTGTTTTTGATAATTTAAAGAAGGGAATGGTATTTTCCAATTTCTAATATTATCTAATGAAATAAATTTTTTAACACCACCCACACTAACAATACCTACATAGATATTAAAAGCATTAGAATTTAAATAATAAAATAGCCATCTTATTTCAGAATCTTGGTCATTTTTGAAAAGAGCCACATTTTTTATAGCAAATTCTTTTTCAGTGTCAACAATTATAGGATTCCCTATGTTCCTATCATAGGCATTAAAATATCATTTTTTTGAACTAAAGATCTTTTAGATATATGTATATAGTCTTTTTTAGAAATATATTTTGAATCTGAAAAATCAATTTCATTATTATTAATATTCTTAGAAGTTATTAGGGAAAAGTGCCTATATCTTCATCAACATAGCTGGAGTATCATGAGTTCCATCTTTTATAATATATTCATAAGATATTTTTTTTATTACCCAATCCTCAGGAACTTCACCAATCCACTCAACACCAGAATCTTTCATTAAAGTGTAACTTTATATTTTTCCTTAATACTATTTTTATTTCTTATTTGCTTCGTGTAAACATCGTGATAATGCCCACCAATATGTTTACAGTAAGGACACCTTTTAGTAACAAACGAAATAGTTTTATCTGGTGAAATCAATATCTTAGGTTATTCCATAGGTTTTAAAGGCAATATATAATCTCTTTCATTTGTTAAATCACTTACTTGTTCTATTTCAGGTTCATTGTTGCCCATAATCTCACATTTAAGCTTTTTATCAATGGTAAAAGTGTATTCTAATAGATTAGTCTGTTTTACATTAGAATAATCATTATTCAC
>Ga0099364_10007188_pt1 | contig 15969 bp, 16 predicted proteins | sample TergutTh196P3_FD_73070 | JGI IMG/M metagenome (GOLD analysis project Ga0099364, IMG submission 73070) | Microcerotermes parvus P3 segment gut microbial communities from Pointe-Noire, Republic of the Congo - Th196 P3 | ecosystem: Host-associated > Arthropoda: Insects > Digestive system > Gut ...
AGGGGGCAGTACAGGGCTGTACTGTTAAACAAGGGCGGTGAAAGAACTGAACGAAGATTTACATTTGACAGCCCTGAAGAACCTCCTCATAGTTTCCCGACTTTTTCCATTATTGGCGATTTTTTTACCATAAATTCAGAGTATCCCTTAAATCATTTTGTTGGCTATAATAATGAAGGAATGACTGTAGAAACCAAATTTATTATAGAAAATTTTGGCAGTATTAATGAATATGGTTTTTATGATACCGTTACATCAGTGGCTCTTTGGGCAGAAGATCCTTATTATCTTATATCTGCACTCACTGAAGCAGTACTTTTAAGGTGATGGACAGGGATTACGGTTCGGTTCGTAGTTTTGTTCTCAGAGCGGGAAAAATCAGTACTGCACAGAAACGCTCTTATGATGAATTTTTTCCTGTATATGGTATAAAACCTGACGAACATTTTAATACATACAATCTGTTTGGTAATGATAACCAGCTGGTAATTGAAATTGGTTTCGGAATGGGAAGAGCAACAGCAGACATTGCGGATATGAACCCAGGTACAAATTACCTGGGGCTGGAAGTACACAAACCAGGCATTGGGAAGCTGTTATGGGAAATTCAGGAAAGAGGACTAAAAAACATAAGAATTTTCCAGGGAGATGCACAGGTTTTTTTAAAGAAATCTGTTCCTGTTAACTCTGTTTTTGCATTCCATATTTTTTTTCCTGACCCATGGCCAAAAAAACGCCATCACAAACGCCGGCTTTTAACCCGTCCTTTTACGGATTTACTTGCCTCAAAACTAAGTAATAATGGATATATTTATGTTGTAACCGACTGGACTGATTACGCTGACTGGATTCTTAAAGAATTATCTGAAACTCCGGGAATTAAAAACAGTTATAAAACATTTGCAGATAAACAGGAATGGAGACCTATAACAGAATTTGAAAAGAAAGGCCTGCAGAAAAAACATGAGATCAGGGAACTTTTTTTTATAAAATCAGAAATGGAGAATGGGTAATATGAGTAACAAGAATGCGGAAAGAATAGATATACTGGCAGGACTCATCGAAAGATATCAGGAAACATACTATTCGGGAGAAGGCGAAATCACTGATGAGGAATTTGATCTTCTTTGGGATGAGCTGAAAAATTTATCCCCGGAACATCCTGTTCTAAGCAGGGTAGGGAAGGACAGCATTGACGGTTTTCAGAAAGTAAGACACATCATACCAATGGGAAGTCAGGAAAAAGCCGCAGTGCCGGAAGACTTTGTTGCATGGGCCAGTAAAATAAAACCGGAATCTTTTATAGTTCAGTATAAAATGGATGGAGCAAGTCTTGAATTGCAGTATGAAAACGGAAAGCTAAAAGCGGCAGTTACACGCGGAGACGGCATAATCGGAGATAATATTACAGCAAATGCCCTGCGCATGACAGGAATAGTTCAGGGAATCACAGGAAACTTTTCCGGCGGTGTCCGCGGTGAAGTTATCATGACCCATGATGTCTGGAGAGAAAAATATTCTGACAAAGCCAACTGCAGAAACGCGGCAAATGGTATCATGCGCCGAAAGGACGGCAGCGGCTGTGAGGATCTGATCATTATCTGCTATGATGCTGCAGCGGCCGGGGACGATAGTTTTTTTATTAATGAAATAAAAAAAATTGAATGGTTAAAAAAACAGGGCTTCCGGGTAAGTGAAACGCAGGTTTTTACTGATCCCGAAAAGGTAATTAAGTATCGTCAGGAAATTTCTGCCAAACGCAAAAATCTGAATTTTGACATTGACGGCCTTGTGGTGAAGGATATAAACACAGACATGACAGATCTCCGGCGGGCAAAACCGGAACGGCAAATCGCCTTTAAATTTGAGCCGGAAATTGCCTACAGTATCCTCAAAGATATCGAGTGGAGCGAAACGGGTACTACCTATACACCCATAGGCATTCTTGAACCGGTTCGGCTTGCGGGAACAACTGTACAGAGGGCAAACCTGAACAATCCCGGCATGATCCGCAACATGGGGCTAAAAATAGGCTCTGCTGTGAGGGTTGTAAAAAGAGGAGAAATTATTCCAAAAATCGAAGGCCTCGCACCGGATGGGATCCTTGCCGAAAATGATAAAAAGGAAATTGTTTTTCCTGATAGATGCGGCTGTTGTAGTACTGTACTTATTGATACTGACACGAGACTTTACTGTCCAAATCCAGCCTGTCCAAAAATCAGCCTGCATAGGCTGGAAAAATGGATATCCATTCTGGATATACGTGAATTGGGAGAAAAGCTCTTAAAACAGCTCTTTGATACAGGCAGGGTAAAATCAATTCCCGATCTATACTCTCTTACAGAAGATGAAGTGTCTAAGCTAGACCGAATGGGTGAACTTTCCGCCGCAAAGGTAATTCGCCATATAAACACTAAAAGGCAGCTGCCTCTTGCAGCATTTGTGGCTGGATTCAATCTTGACGGGGTGGGGGAGCTTATCATGGAGAAAGTTGTCTCGTCCGGTTATGACACCCTTGAAAAACTTCGTTCTGCAAAACTGGAAGACCTCTTAAATATCCACGGCCTTGGGGAAATTACTGCCGCAATCATCAGCGAGGGAATAAAAGACACCGCGGCAGAAATGGACAAGGTTCTTTCCACTGGAATTATTTCCATCCTGCCGCCGCCAAATGCCGAAGAAATACCTCTAAAGGGATTATCTTTTTGCATTACCGGAGAACTAAAATCCATGAAAAGAAACAAGGCGGAGGAAAAAATAAAGTCTCTTGGAGGCTCTGTAAGATCTGCTGTTGCAAAGGATCTTTCTTTTTTAGTTTCCAATGATTCATCATCAGGTTCATCAAAAAATAAGAAAGCGCTTGAGCTAGGCATTAAAATCATTGATGAAAAGGCTTTTTTAACACTTATTAACTGTAAAAATACCGCTCAGAAAGACAAATCAGTTCAGGGGGATCTATTTGCATAAGTAGACAGAATAAACATTATGTATAGTTGAGGGGACTATACAAACCACCACTACATATAGTGGTATCCAGCCCCAAAACACTACCACATATAGTATATGCCGTACTCCTAAAAACCACGGGAGGCCAAAATGGCAGAAAAAAAACCAATCTTAAACGTGCTTAAATGGATTCTAAGAATCGCAACCCTCGGCTTGAGCTATGCCTTGGAGCAATGCTCATGTAACTGCCCCACATGTGAAGAATGTGAGAAAAAGGAAAAAAACAATGGAAAAGGATGAACTCTACGCGAAATTATATGAATTGATTAATAAGTGTAAGGACACACTTGATCACATTAAAGCTGTGATGAGGGTTATTGAAACATTAGGAGTAAAACATGAGTAGACGGAGAGGACGCAGAAAGAGTTTTCTCCGTGGTCGCAGAAAGCGATCCCGGAGGTACGGAGTTAGTCGTGGAGGTATAAGGTTTTGACGTGTACTAGACCTTATGTCTACTACCCTTCCCCAAACAGTCGCGGACAGGTTAGCCCCTGTCGGCGCTGTATGTCGTGCCGTATAGCACTGACGAACGAGTGGACTACCCGCCTTATGCATGAGGCGGGAGAGTACCCTGATAACTGCTTTATCACCCTAACCTACCGTGATGAGGATTTGCCGGAAAACAGGAGCCTGTCAAAGAGGACACTCCAGCTCTTTATAAAGAGACTTCGGAAATATCTCGATGGTAGGAAAATTAAGTATTATGCAGTTGGTGAGTACGGAGACAAGCATGACAGGGAACACTACCACTTAATAGTATTTGGATGGCAACCGCCACTTGATGACTTATTTAGAGCATACCGAAAGGGAGGAAAGAATTATTATGGTTCCAAAGCAATACAAGATTTATGGACTTTCGGATTTAACACTGTCGGAAACGTTACCCGTGATAGTTGTCAGTACGTCGTTGGATATGTGCGAAAAAAACTTTTTGGCACAATGGCCAAGAAAATATATGGACAACGTATACCACCTTTTGCCTTACAAAGTCATTATATCGGAGCCAGATATGCCGTACGACACTCTGAACGGATACACACTGAATTATCGGTTATTGAGGGGAGAAAAAACATCGGTCTCCCTCGGTACTATCAACGTGTGTTAGGAGTGGACACTGTAAGGCTCAAAGAAAAAGCAAAGACAAAAATGCTGGCAGATGAGTATGATTTCTATAAACAGTTCCCGGATGGAGATTATGAAGCGCATAAATTAAAGATGCGTGATGCCAAAGAATTAAAACTCTCTGTAAGAGAGAAAATCAACACAATAAGGAAAGGAAAATGAAAACAAAACTATACACATTATACGACACAGTAACTGAGGAAGCCGGAATGATATTTGAGGCAAGAAATGATCATTTAGCTCACAGGATATTTGATGGAATAGAGGAATGGCCAAAAGGAACAACAAAAAAAGATTATAAGCTTTTAAAGCTTGGTTGTTTTGATAAAGGAGAGGATGGAAGTATGCCGTTACTACATGCCCACAGTAAAGCAATGGATATAACCAGAGTAAGACCAACAGAGGAAGAACATGAAGTTGCATAAAACAGTTGCCGGACTAAGACCCGGAAGGAGTAGATTTGATAACTCGTATTATAAGACGTTTGATTGTGAGATGGGAACACTATATCCTATTATGTGTGACTTATATTTACCCGGTGACCACGTAAAAATAGGAAGTGAAGTATTGGTAAGAATGAATCCATTGATTGCTCCTATTATGCATAGGATAGACATTAAAGCGGAATATTTTGCCGTACCATTAAACATTATGTGGCCCAAGCCTATATACTATGATGAAGATGGAAATGATATGTATCCCGGAGAACAGGATCCCGGAAGTTGGCAAGAGTTTATAACAGGGGGGGTAAAAGGTAAATACGGAAGTGACACAGTACATCCACATCCAAAATGGATACCGACAAACAACTCCGGACTATATTCCCTTTGGGATTATTTTGGCTTCCCACTCGGAAAAATACTTAACGATGGAATAGCCCCTTGGCCAAAAAGAGCGTATAACATTTGTTATAATGAGTACTACAGAGCACAGGATTATATTGATCCTGTAGAAGTAGACAGTGAAGAATTAAGGAAAAGGTGTTATGAGAAAGACTATTTTACATCGGCACTTATAGAATTACAGAGAGGTATAGCACCTAGCGTACCATTGACAGGACAAGGAGGATTACTATTTGAAAATGATAATATTGGAGAGTTAACTTTAGCGGGTTTCACTATAGCAGGTAGTTCGCCTGCAAGTAATAATCCAAGTTCATATCAATCATTGAATACACATACACGAAGACCAGAAGTAGGTACATATCCAGCAATACCAGTGCAAGATTTAATAGTGAAACCGGGCGAAGGATTATTGAATGCAAAAATTAATATGGAAAACGTCTCAACCTTTGAATTGCGTGATCTACGCTGGATAGCACAGATACAGAAGCACCTTGAAAGGTCTATGAGGTCAGGTGCACGTTATGCGGAACATATACAGGCACACTGGTCTGTTAACACAGGTGATGCACGTATACACAGACCTGAGTTTATAGGCTCTGTTAGGCAACCAATTATAATATCAGAAGTACTGCAAACCTCCCGTACAGAGGATGGGCAGAACCCTCAAGGCACTATGGCAGGGCATGGAATATCAGCCGCCAATTTCAACGTTGGAAGTTATTATTGTCGTGATTACATGGTAATAATCGGTTTAATGTCTATAGTCCCTAAACCAGCGTATCAGCAGGGAATAAACCGTCAATGGCTGTACAAAGACAGGTTTGATTACCCTACCCCCGAACTGGTAAATGTAGGAGAGCAGGAAATATTTAACAGCGAAATCATGGTAACTGCAGATGAATCGTGGAATAAAGGCATATTTGGATATCAGGGACGCTATGACGAACACAGAATAAAGCATAACATGGTCTGCGGAAGGATCAGAAATGATGCGCCACAAAGTCTCGGATTTTGGCAACTTGCGAGGCTATTTGATGAAAATAATCCGCCTATTTTAAACAAAGAATTTCTGGAAATTAATGATGACGTAAGGTATTTGGCAGTCCAGAAAGAAGCAGATGGAAGTAACGTAAAACCATTTATCGTTACCTATGGAAATCGCATTAGGCGCACTGCACCGTTACCAGTGCAAGGAACACCAGGTCTATTAGACCATCATTAGGAGTAAGACGTGAGAACATACAGTATGTTTGACAGACCCACAGTAGAACCAGAAATAAATGGTGGAGACTACTTAGTGGATTTAGCACTATACAAGCCTACGAGGAAACGTATAGATGAGTATTTAAGAGCCGGACACATGCTGGAGGATACAAAAAGAGTACAGTATCACTCGGACATGCTTGACAATATGCTGTCTGATCCAGACTGGACAGACCCCCTACTCTATGCTGGATATGACAGAATAGAGTTAGAACAATTACACAAAGATGCAATTGAAGATATAAAAGAACGTTATCGACTGGAAGCAGTAAAGAATCAGGAAAAAAATGTGATAAATAACAAAGTGAATGACACATTAAAAACTGATGACGATACAGCACAAAAAGTCGATATAAACGATCAAAAAACAGAAGAATAGCAGATTTGTAAAAGCCCCGTGGAACGTGTTCCCGGGGCTCAGCAACCGCCGACCGAAGGGAGAGCGGTTGCACAGTGGCAGGTCATACTTGATGATAGTAATGCCACTTGACACCCCCTCCTAGGGGGGGTTAAACTAAACAGGAGAAAAACAAATGAGTTTTTGGGGAACGTTAGGAACGTTAGGATCATTAGCAGTAACAGGAATTAACGCGGCAGCACAACGTGGAAATTACTTGATAAACAGAGAAAATCAGCAGAAAACATGGGATCGCGAAGACAACGCCATCCAGAGACGCACAGCGGATATGAGAGCAGCAGGAATCAACCCGATATTGGCAGCAGGGAACCCAGCAGCAGCCTCCCCCGCTACTCTTAAAGAAGCACCGCAGATTGATGTAGAGCCTATGTTAGCGAAGGCACAAATAGAACAGGCGAAGGCACAGACAGCGTATACAAACGCACAAACAGAGTTGGCACATTTTAATGCTGAGACCGCAAGGATACAGGCGGAAGCATCGACCACAGGTGCTGATACAGGAAGAATGGCAGAAAATAGATTACAGGAATTACACGAAGGTGTGAAGTCAGAGTTGCAACACAGAATAGATATACAAGGAATAGGCAGAACATTGCTCGAACAGGAAAGTGAATTAAACAGATATAATTTAAGAGCAGAATATGTACAGGATCAAATAAGAGCGCAGTTAGCCCTTGAAGGACTGACACAGGAAAGAAATAGATCACGTATAAGTGATCATGAAGCAAACATACAGCAGATACAGGTACAGGTTCAGGAGATATTATTGGAATTAGCAAGGCACGATAGAGATATTATAACAAGACAGCAGTTAATGACATCAGGAGCTATGAATACATCAGGAGTAGCGGTACCAGCGGGTGTAGGAATAGGTGTCGCAGATTTAATTAATGATATAACAAATACGGTAACGGGAACGGCAAATAGAATAAGAAGTGGAATAAGTAACACGATAGATAACGTAAGAAGTAGGTTCGGGAGGTGAGATTTGAATGATATATTAACGGGAATTGTTATTACAATTGGAGGAATATTCTTTTTGACAGTTTTAATGGTAACATGTAATGTATTAAAAACAGCCCCTTAGGATGAAAAAAGTAAAAAAAATTATAATTATTGTATTGACATTAATAGTAATCTATGCAATAATTGACATGGTGTCATCATCATTAATGATGAGTACATATTAAAACGGAGACAGTAATAAACATTATGTATAGTAACGTAATTATGCGTTATAACTCCTGCCTGTCTCAAAGACAATGGACTGCCCCTGCTTTCTTGGAGATTTAGCCCTTCTTTTATACAGCTCAGACATAAAAAGATCCTCATCTAAAGGTATTTTAATTGTTTCATCCAGCCAGCTGGAAAGATGCATTGCGTTTGAAAGAGCTAGGCCGTTTATTCCCTCATGACCCTCGGCAATCAATGGCGTACCCCGGAGGATGTTTGCCGCAAAATTCTTTAGAATCCCGATATGCTGTTCATTGGAGCCGTCGGTTTCCAGGGTCTCTACCTTTACGCCGGGCTTGTCAAAACCGCCTTTGGCAGTTTTGCAAAACTCCCTTTCGTTCATGTCCAGTTTATGCAGAATCAGGTTTGTATTGTCTTCGTTTACAAGCTTGCCCCATTCCAGGGTAATTTCAAAACGGTTTGTCCCCGGAGCATCGGCAGTTGATGTAATAAACGTGCCTGTAGCACCGTTGGGATATTCAAGATAAGCGGTTACATCATCTTCTACTTCGATATTGTGCCATTTGCCGTTGTGGCAAAAAGCCCTGACAGAGCTGGGCATTCCGCAGATCCACTGTAAGAGGTCGAGGTTATGTGGGCACTGGTTAAGGAGCACTCCGCCCCCCTCCCCGTCCCAGGTGGCTCTCCAATCCCCTGAGTCATAGTAAATCTGAGTCCGGTACCAGTTGGTAATGATCCAGCTCACCCTTTTAATTGCACCAAGGGTTCCGCCCTGAACCAGCTCATGCATTTTCTTAAAGTAACTGTTGGTTCTCTGGTTAAACATCATGGCAAAGGTCTTCCCGCATTCGGCTGCAACCTTGTTCATTTCCTGCACCTGTCTGGTATATACTCCGGCAGGTTTTTCGACAAGCACATGAAGACCTGTCCTGAAGGCCTCAATGGCCAAGGGAGGATGATCGTAATGAGGAGTCACAATCAGAACGGCGTCGCATTTTCCGCTCTTTATTAGTTCCGTCCCTTCTGTGTACACGGGAAACCCTGCTGGAAGAAACGAAGATGCCCAGTCCCTCCGTGTTTCAAGACGATCCGCCACTGCGGAGAGTTCAATTTCGGGGACTAAACCCTCAACGATAGATTTGACATGGGAGGTCCCCATGTTTCCCAGCCCAATAATCCCCAGTTTCACTTTACTCATAAAACGGCTCCTTATTACTGTCAGCAAATAATTCTATCTTATTGCAACACATTTTACAAGATAATTTTTTGTTTTTTTTGTATGACATAAATTTAACACAATTATTACCATAATTTTAATCAATGAGGTGATAATTGATGTATCAAAATGTCTTTGAACGGCACGAAAAGAAATATCTAATTTCAAAACTGCAGGCTGATGCGGTTCAAAAAATATTATTACAGTATATGGAGCCGGACAAATACGGCGAATATCTGGTACAGAACATATACTATGATAATGAAATCTGGGATGTGATCCGCATATCAGCTGAAAAACCCAGGTATAAAGAAAAAATGCGCCTCCGCTGTTATGACATACCAAATAAAGATAGCAAGGTATTTCTTGAACTAAAGAAAAAATATAAAGGGATTGTATACAAACGCAGAGTTGAAATTCCCTATGGAGATCTATCTTTCAAATTCATAAGGGATATTGCGGCAGAGCAAAATTCACAGATTTTGCGGGAATTATATTTCTACATAACAAAGAACCTGGTCATGGAAAAATTATATATAGTATATAGTATATAGAAGAACTGCCTTTACCGGAGTTGACCGCAGTTACACCCAAGGGTATAACCTGATGGATCATCGAATCACTTTTGATACCGATATACGCTTCCGGCTTGATGGACTAAATTTTCTGAATCCAGATCGCGGGACTTTGCTGCTTCCAAAAGACACTGTCGTAATGGAGATTAAAGCTCAGGGCGGAATACCATGCAGTATGCCCCTTTGGATGGCACGTACATTATGTGAACATAATATATTTCCTGCGACGTTTTCAAAATACGGCATGTGTTATACCGGCTTTATCGTAAAGGAGCCAGAAATAAAAATGGAGGAGAAAATAAGTGCTTGAAACAATTACAGGCAATATAACAAACATGATGCCTGCACTCAATGGCTTTATTTTAGGAGCATTATGTTCAATTCTTTTTGGTTTTGCTGTTGCTGCAATATATATGTTCAGAAACAGGTACAGTAAAAATATGGCAATAACACTGGTTCTGCTTCCTGTAACAGTACAGGCTATTATTACCGTTGTCAGTGGTAACATAGGAGCCGGTATTGCTGTTGCCGGAGCATTCAGTCTGGTAAGGTTTCGTTCAGTTCAGGGAAATGCCAGAGATATTGGCAGTTTGTTTCTGGCAATGTCATTAGGCCTTGTTACCGGAATGGGCTATTTACTTTATGCGTTAATTTTCATTTTACTTTTTGGCAGCACAAGCCTTCTGTTGGTACATTTTCAATTTGGTCAAGGCCAAAGAAACACACGCCTAATGAAAATCATTATTCCTGAAAACCTGGATTACGACGGGCTTTTTGATGATATTTTTATTAAATACACATCGAGCTTTGAACTTGATCAGGTCAAGACCTCCGGTATGGGAAGCTTGTATGAACTCAGTTACCTTATTCAACTGAAATCCACTTCCACTTCCAAAGATTTTATAGATGAAATTCGCTGCCGTAATAGCAATCTAAAAGTACAAATTGGCCGTGAACATAACGATGGCAGGAATAAGGAGTTATAAAGATGAAGCATATTAAACTTTTTTGGATAGTATTCGTGATTTTATTTTTGGGATGTGCAAGACCTGCAGCATTGAACGGGTCGGATACTATCAATACGACTATAGTTTTTGATAATACATCGGCAAGGATTACCGGCCCAGGAGCTGAGTTCTCTAACGGATTGCTAACAATCAATCAGGCGGGAACCTATGTACTTTCGGGTAATCTTAATAACGGGCGTATTCTCACTAATGTAACAAGGACAGATACTGTGCGTTTTGTGCTAAACGGTGTATACCTTCACAGTGAAACAGGGCCGGTTATTCACGCTCCAAGATCAAGGGAAATAATTATCATTCTCGAAGAAGGGACAGAAAATACTATTAACGATGGTATACATTCAAGAAACGAAGAACATAACTCGGCAATTTTCGTTCAACACGATTTAATCATTCAAGGCAATGGAACGCTTACAGTTAACGGGAATTACAGACATGGAATTCGAGCCCAGGATTTTCTAACATTAGAGAGCGGTAGAATAAATGTAACAGCTTTAGGCCATGCCATTCGCGGCCGGGACGGGGTTATAATAAATAACGGAATATTAACGCTTAACGCTGGAGATGATGGCATTCAATCAAATAACCCTAACAGCGAGGATGTGGGTTATATTACCATAACAGGCGGTACTTTTGATATTAGAGCTGCAAATGACGGAATACAAGCGGAAAGCACACTATCTATTTCAGGCGGAACCTTCAATATCGTTACCGGCGGCGGAAATGCCAACGCCCCTCCCCGTGCAATAGACTTTGGCGGACGCGGGGGGCTTGACAGGCGCGGCGGCTTCCAGCTACCTCAAACGCAGACAGGAGAATCAGAGAGCATGAAGGGTCTTAAAGCCAGAACATTGTTGTATGTTTCAGATGGAAATTTCACCATAGATGCGGCGGATGACGGGATACACTCTGACAGTGATATTCATATCGCAGGAGGGACATTTGTCATAAAAACTGGAGATGACGGCATTCATGCGGATAGCAATATATTAATATCCGGTGGTAATATAAACATATTGGAAAGCTATGAAGGCATAGAGGGAATAACTATCACCATTACAGGCGGAAACATCAGAGTCTTTGCAAGGGATGATGGCATGAATGCTGCAGGAAGCAGATCGTTAAACGATATGTTCATCCGTATTACAGGGGGAAACATTGATGTATATGCCCTTAGAGACGGCATAGATTCCAATGGTCATATTTTCCTTGAGAATGGTGCTCTTAGGGTCTCGGGCCCTTCCATGATAATGGAGGGCGCCATTGACCTGGACGGCCAGTTCATTGTTACAGGCGGCGAACTCATAACAGCAGGCAGCGTACAGACTGTGTCTTCAAACTCCACTCAACCGGTTATTCTTCTTTCTTATAGCCGTCAGCATCCATCTGGAGCTTTGATTTCAATTAGAGACAGGAACGGAAACACCCTTTTAGAGTACACAAGCGAGACAGCATTTTCGTATTCAGGATTAACATCTCCCAATTTCAGAACCGGCGAAACATATACGCTGTTTATAAACGGCTCAAAAGAAACCGATATACAACTTGGCTCTACAATCACGGCCATAAGCGATACCGGCGGGGCTTACAATGCTGGAATGAGAGGCCGAGGCGAAATGCCGCAGGGTAGTGCTATACCTCCAGGCGGCATGATGCCGCGCGGTGTAATGCCTGGGTCTCTGCCTCAGGGCGGAAGAGGCCGCAGGTAGACTGTAAAAGATCCGGAATTTGCCTCACACCAAGACACCAAGACACCAAGACAAAAAGGTTGTAGTTTTATATCTCTATGCTTCCTTTGTGCCTTTGTGTGAGCTTATTTTTCCAACCATGCCTGCGATCCATTCCCCCTTTATACCCTCAAATTTTTTTGCTATACTATTTTTTGGGAGAGCTCTATGACGATCTGGTTTGCCACAGGAAATCTACACAAGAAAAAGGAACTGACAGATATTCTGTCCGCTGATATTAATTTAAAAACTCCTTGGGAACTTAAAGTTCCCAGAGAGGCCGGTCTCGAGTTTGACCCCGAGGAAACAGGAAAGTCCTTTCTTGAAAATGCTCTTATCAAAGCTTCCGCTCTCTACCAGTTGGTTAAGGAACCTGTCATTGCAGATGACTCTGGAATCTGCGTTGACGCTCTTGAAGGAAGGCCCGGGATATGTTCCGCCAGATACGGCGGTAGCGGACTAAACGATGCTGAAAGAAACACCCTCCTCCTGTCCGAGCTTGAAAAACCTGTAGCTGCGGCTCACGGGAGGAAGGCGCGTTTTATTTGCGCAATGGTTCTTTATTACAGCCCTGATCGTTTTTTTATTACACAGGAAGCGCTGGAAGGTGAACTTGTTAAAAACATTAACTTAGCCAAAGGTACAGGCGGTTTTGGTTATGACCCTATACTCTTTGTTCCCGAAGCTGGATGCACTGTAGCGGAACTGACAGATGCGGAAAAAAACAGGCTTAGCCACAGGGGCAAGGCCGGAAGAGTTATTGCGAAAATTCTGGCTGGAATATAAATGCTAAAGGCAAACAATGATCTAAACGATCCACAGCTTAAAGCGGTAAACACCCTAAACGGAGCTGTCCTCATTATTGCAGGTGCCGGCTCTGGGAAAACAAGGGTAATCACTTACAGAATCGCAAACATGCTGGAACAGGGGATCCCTCAGGCGGCAATACTTGCTTTGACCTTTACAAACAAGGCCGCACGTGAAATGATTGGACGACTGAGAGAGTTAACCGGAAGAAAATTACAAAACCTGACAGCAAGCACCTTTCACGCCTTTGGCGTAAGGATTCTTCGTGAGGAAATTGAAACCCTCGGCTACAGGAAGAATTTTTCAATCTATGATTCCACAGATAAAATAGAGTTAATAAAAGAAAGCCTTAGGGAATGTAAGTTATACGGTGAAAAAACCGATCTCTACAAACTGGAACAGCTCTTTTCAAACATTAAAATCGGTCGGCTTCAATGGGGTCTTGAAAACGATACGGGCCTTTTTGCGGATGATCTCTGGAAACCGGCTTACGAGGAATACCAGCGGAGCTTAAAAGTTTTCAATGCACTTGACTTCGATGACCTTCTTACTCTGCCCATAATGCTTTTTAACGAATATCCTGAAATTCTGGAAAAATACCAACGACGATACAGATATATTCTTGTTGACGAATTTCAGGACACAAGCTTAATTCAGTATAACCTCCTCCGCCTGCTGGCAAATCCCGAAGGCCGTAAAAGCAATATATGCGTTGTCGGGGATGATGATCAGTCTATATATTCATGGAGAGGCGCAAACTATCTTAACCTTAAGCTCTTTGAAAATGATTTTCCCGATGCTATGGAAATAAAACTTGAACAGAACTACCGTTCCACCAGCACAATACTTGATGCTGCCAATGGCTTAATTTCACATAACACAAACCGGAAGGGAAAAACCCTCTGGTCGGGCAAAACCGAAGGGAAACCAATCGAACTCATAATTCCCAAAAGTGAAAATGACGAAGCGGAATTTATTGCGGGAACCATAAAGAAACTGCGTTTTTCCGAACATAGGAGCCATGATCATTTCGGTATTCTGGTCAGGACAAACAACCAGTTTGACTGCATAGAGGAAGCGCTTCTTGCCAATAATATCCCCTATAGGGTCTCCGGCGGAACGAGCTTTTTTGACAGAAAGGAAATCCGGGACATACTTTCATACCTCAGAATAATAGCCAATCAGAATGATGATGTAAATTTAATGAGGATTGTAAACACTCCCCGCCGGGGTATAGGCAAAGCAGGGATACTCTCTGCTTCGGATTATGCAAAAAAAAACAATACCAGCCTTTTTGAAGCATTTTACCGCATGAGTTTTGCAAAAAAAACAAAACATGATGAACAGGAAACGCTTTTTCAATTGACACCAGAGCAGGCAATCGAAAAAAAATCCCGTTCTGGCGCTGATGAATTCATTGAATTAATACAGGGTTTCAAAGATGATTTTTTCAATACCGGCAATCTTTCAGGCAAGGTACGAAACCTTGTTAATAAAATCGACTACTGGAGTTACCTTGTAAGCGAATTCAGCAAGGACGAGCAAAAAGCCCGCTGGAAATTTTCCAACATTGAATACCTCATAAAAATGATTGAAGACTGGGAAAAGCAGGCTGAAGAAGACGGACAGGACAGCGGCCTTTACGCCTACCTTAACCGGATCAGCCTTCTTACAAGAACAGACGGCGAGGACGATGACGGCAAAAGTGTCAGTCTAATGACCATACACGCGTCAAAAGGCCTTGAGTTTCCCGTTGTGTTTATCGCAGGTGCTGAAGAAGGATATATTCCGCATGAGAGAAGCCTGGAAGAAAGTGAAAGCGCAATAGAAGAAGAGCGCCGTCTGTTTTACGTTGCAATCACCCGTGCAAAGGACAAACTCTACATTTCCAGCTGTCAAAAACGCCAGCGCCGGGACACATACATCGATAGACTCCCCTCCCCCTTCATCACAGAAATCCCCTCACACTTAATTGAGGTCCGTGAAAAAGATGAAGAACCAATCGACGACCCCGAAGCTGCCAGTGCATCACTGGAGAGAATGCTGGCCAGGCTGGAGGCTAGAGCTTAGTGCTTAGTGGGATCGTTCAGATATAGTTGGAACGTTCCAACTAAATCCTGTCTCTTCCTCATACATGGAAATTACCGCTGGGGCTTGTATCTTTAACTCTTAATGTGTATTTTATTAACATGATTCCAAAAAGAGGTCTCTTATTACTTGGATTGTGTCTGATATTTGCCTCCTGTTCATTGAACAAGATGGCAATCAATGCAGTTTCCAATGCCCTTACGGGCAGCGGGAGCACCGCCGTTTTTACATCCGATTCTGACCCGCGCCTTGTGGGAGATGCCCTGCCGTTCGCAATTAAGATGTACGAGGCTCTCCTCGATCAGAACCCGAACCATCAGGGACTGCTTCTTACGACCGGGTCTCTATTTATCATGTATGCTAATGCCTTTGTGCAGGGGCCGGCGGATATGCTGGATCCTGTCGATCACTATTTCGAACATTATGAAGGCAGGGAAAGAGCCAGAAATCTCTACCTGCGGGGTTATGATATTCTGAATAATGCCCTGGAAAAAAAGATCCCCGGGTTTGCCAATGCCAGGGTTGAAGACGGCACCCTCCTGCCTCTCCTAAACAGGTTAAGAAAAGACGATGTTCCCCTACTCTACTGGAATGTGGCAGGAGGCCTATCGGCCTATTCAATGGACCCCTTCGCAGATTTTGCGCTGGGAATGAGACTGCGTGAGTGGGATGCCATGCTGGC
>Ga0099364_10007189_pt1 | contig 15969 bp, 15 predicted proteins | sample TergutTh196P3_FD_73070 | JGI IMG/M metagenome (GOLD analysis project Ga0099364, IMG submission 73070) | Microcerotermes parvus P3 segment gut microbial communities from Pointe-Noire, Republic of the Congo - Th196 P3 | ecosystem: Host-associated > Arthropoda: Insects > Digestive system > Gut ...
TCAGCTCTTGAATCCGTTGCCGCGCCCGCGTCGCGGCCCACCGGCCCGGCCGCTATGCTGACGTCGGCGCCCAGCTTGAAGCTCTTGCCCCCGGTGAAAGCCTGGAGGCCATCTTCATTTGTGATGACCAGGACCAGGCCGACCTCCTGTATTCCTATCTGGAAACCTATTGAACCACCGACAAGAGAGGTGTACGACGGGCCGTTCCATCCGCCCCTTGCGTTCTTGACGAGAACGACTCCCTCGCCGTGCATGCCGCCGATGCCGAGTCCTGCTTGTATCATGCGCGGGAATATGGCGACTGCCCTGCCGGATTTTACCGTCTGCGCCATCGTCTCAACGTCTTTCTGCTCCTCCATTTTCTGCAGGAGCTCGATCGAATATTGGATTATCCTTTCGTGCTGAGCCGCCGCAAAAGCGGCCTGCGCCGCAAGAATGATACATGAGGCTATTATCGCCAGCGCGATGACTCTCGTCATACTTCCGATTGCTTTCTTCATTTTTTTTCCTCCTCCAATATTTTTTAAAAACCAAACCGGTCGCTGCCCATTACGTTGTCCCTGATGCCGGACAGCAGAGTCACTCCACGCGCAATATCTTCCTCCAGCCTCGCTCTTACAATCCAGCGTCCGCCCAAGTCGTCCCATTGCGCTTCATTCATTCCGTTGAACTTCGCGGTTTTTCCGAAAAACTGCTTTCCTACGGTCGTTAATTGCGAGAATATCGTCTGCTGATCGCTTTTTGTCTTTGCCCTCCACGTGATTCTGGTTGCGCGGACATCCTCGTTGTCGTGAAGTACTTCAAATATCCAGGTATCATCAGGCCTCCCCCATCGAGTTATCTTTATGCCACCGTCAATGTCGACGATCCTTTCCGAGGAGGGAGAGCCGAGGAAATTTTTAGCGTCCGGGTAATACTCGCCGGGCGGCACCTTTTCCAAAAGAGTGAAAGCCGACCTCGCGGATAGGGTGGCATACGACGGCGACTCTGAGAGCAGCGCGAACAGAATCACGGCAAGAATCAGGACAACGGATGCGGTGGAACGTCTCATGGCGTTGTGTTTGCGCCTCCCATCCGATTGAGCATATTCTGCATGTCCTGCTGCCGCTCTAGGTCCATAGAGGCTATTTCGCGCGCCGTGTCTATCACATTAGCCGGGTTCGGCGAGCTGCCTGCCGTTTCGTATGGCGCGGGCGCCTCCGGAATTGAGGTAACGGGGGACGTGGCAGTTTTGAAATACATTGCCGCCATGAGCCCGATTATCACCGTTGTTATCAGAACACCCACAATTGAGAATATTCTCAAAACCAAACATCTCCCCAAAACTATCGACATTTATACGATTAAAATAATTACTATATATATTACAGTATTATTAATAGAAGTGAAGTATAAAATTACTGAACAGGGGTTGGCGAAATGGGATTCGACTCTGCAAATTCCACTCCCGCATCCCGTGGGCATGACGGCGCGGGTCAGGCTGTAAGAGCGTTTGTGTGTGTCTGCATGGGCGAGGATGGAATGAACGAGATAGCGAACTTTATCGGCGGTCTCAAAAAATTCACGGGATTCAAATGGGTGGCGAGAGATACCCTGCACATAACGCTCAAATTCCTTGGAGATATTACGCCTGAACAGGTAACGAGGCTGGACACCCACTTGTCCAGAATAGGAGGTATTCGCCCGTTCAATGTGACTCTGTCGAACGTCGGCGCTTTTCCTAATCTGTCGTCACCTCGCGCGCTGTGGATAGGTATTGGGGAAGGGAGCGAAGGGGTGTCCAGGCTGGCGGCGTCTGTCGAAAGAGCCGCGGCCGCGTCGGGTTTCGCGGAGGAGCGCCGGGCGTTTCATCCTCACGTGACGCTGGCAAGAGCGCGGGTTGATTCAAGAGCCGGGGGACGAACGCATATGCCTGAAGAACTAGCGGATATGCTGAAATCGTGCCCAATGCCATCGTGGGCTTGTAATGGCTTCACGCTGATGCGAAGCGACCTCTCGCCGAGCGGTCCCACATACACGCCGATAGCGAAATTTTCTTTGTGACAAGCTATAGTGTTAAAATTTATCCCTGCCGGCAATTTGCAATGATAGGATGTTAGAGTTATTATTGAAACTGGAAAATAACAGCGAGGAGGATACTTTATGCAAACAGGAGTTGTGAACGGGCGCATCCTGATGTTATCGTCTTTTTCGTGCGGGGCGTGCGTAATGGTGCTGGAGTTGGCCGGATCCCGAGTGGTCGCTCCTTATATGGGTACGTCGCTCGTCGTGTGGACGTCCCTCATAGGAATTGTTATGCTGAGCCTTACCTTGGGATACTGGCTCGGCGGAATTGTAAGCGACAGGCATCCGCGCCCTGAACTGCTCTCCAACATAATAGGGGCGGCGGGCGTCGCCACAATAGTGATCGCCCTTGTGGCGAACCCCCTGCTCTCCGCGCTCGCCGCCGGAGTGCGAAACGTCTATGTGGCGTCCGTGATTGCGTGCGCTCTGCTATTCTCGGTACCCAGCGCGCTGTTGGGCATGGTCAGCCCGTTTATTGTCCGGCTTGCAATGCAGAGCGTCGTGTCATCCGGGGGCACGGTTGGGAAATTTTCGGCGGTATCATCGGCCGGCAGCATACTCGGCACGTTTCTCGGCGGTTTTGTGTTGATTTCTTTTTTTTCTTCTCTAACAATAATTTTTATGGTCGCTTTTGTCCTGGGGGTAGTGGCGGTTTTGCTGCGGGGCTTCTCATCCCGGTCTTTGCGGACGCCGCACGCCATTATAGCAATAGCTGCTGTCGTTCTCGGAGGATTGAGCGAGGTGAAACCGTTGTTTGCCAAACTGGATGGCTTCACGTTTGAAACGCGTTACAACACAATACGGATCATGGAGCGTACGGCGTTTGGAACCAATCTCAAAATCCGCATACTCCAGACCGACCCGATGGGCGCACAGTCGTTGATGTACGTCGACAGGCCGAGTGATCTCTACAGCGACTACACGAAATTTTACGACCTCGCCTTCCACTACAAACCGGACGCCCAAAATGTCCTTATGCTTGGCGGAGGCGGGTATTGCGTTCCAAGGCACATTACGGAAACCAGGCCTCATGTAGCGATCGACGTCGTTGAACTCGATCCGGGCATAACGGAGGCGGCGAGGAATTATTTCTTCCTGACAGACAGGCCCGGACAACGGATTTTTCACGAGGATGCGCGTATATTTCTCAACAGGGAGTCAGCCGCGGGTGAGCGTAGGTATGACGCGGTATTCGGCGATGTGTTCGGCTCGTCTTACAGCATCCCCTTCCACCTCACGACGATCGAATGTATGAGGAAAATCCGCGCGCTGCTCTCAGACGACGGGGTATTCATAGTAAATATCATTTCTTCGCTGGATGGCGAGCTTTTCGGTGGGATATATTCGAGCATCGCCTCGGTGTTTCCGTCAGTGATGATCTATCCCGCTACGTATCCCAACAGCGTCGGCACGAGGCAGAATATCATGATAGTGGCGCTCGCGTCGGACGACGCACCCTACAGGGCGCCGGAGAACGAGTATATGGCAAACCTGCTCCTGCACAGATGGACGAACCGCTTCGAGCCAGGGATAGCGGCCTTCACGGACGCATTCGCCCCGGTGGAGAAATACTCGATTTCTCTGTAACGTCAGCCTTAGAATGTAAATCAGAAGTTTATTTATTACGCGGCTTGAGTCGTTTGTGCCGGCACAACCGCGCTTGCCGCGCCTTTCTTGTTCTTGGCCACAGCCTCCTCCAGCGCCGCCGAAAAGATACCGTATTCCATTCGGGTTGTGCCGTTGTAGAAGAACATTCCGCCCGCTACCTTCGGGTTTACCGCCGACCTTATTTCCTCGTCGAATATATCCTGCGGCATCACGATAATCCTGCTCAACAATGTCTTTGCCCCGGCCTGAGGCGTCTCGGGCAGGAGTACCTGCATCTTGCTGTCGGGCATCAGGAACCCGCAGTCGGTAGTCCGAAGCGCGGCTTGTACGCGTATCTTGAAAGCGTCGCTCAGCATGTCCTCCTGCTCTTTAGTCATTGTTACTGTTGAGCTTGGTTCAAACGTGAGCGATAACAACAATCCAGACAACGGCCTCTTGTATCGCTGGGCACGGCTCACTTCCTCCGGCCCTCGTATCTTTCTGTATTCGTCAGTATAGAGGCCCGTTGCCTTATCGTAGATCGATACTCCTGTGGCGGGCTCCGGAGCGGGAGCCTCGGCCTGTTTTTCGTCGTAGATCGGCGTGAGTGAAAAGTAAAACCGCGAGTTCTCCTTCTTCTGCGTTATCCCCCATCTGCCCGATTTCAGCACTGTCTCCTCTTTATCTATCGGCAGAAATTCGTTTATGGCCGCCCCGAATATGTCTTCCACGTCCTGGCCAAGCGCTTCGCAAAAGCTCTCGGTTGCCCATACGATTGTACCCGTGTTGTCCGTGTAACATATCGGAAGCGCGAGTTTTTCAAACAGGTTGTCCGCTCGTTCAAATGCGCCAACAGCGCTAACGCCGCTGTCCGCGCTAATGACAGGAGTCGTTTGAATGTACGCTTTATCGCGCGTGGCGTAGAAGAACATCATCATGAGGCCGAAGAGAAAGAGAATAAGCCCTATCCACGACAGGAACCTTACGCCGAACTGCACCGACAGGACGGAGATCATAAGCCCCTGCGTCAGCGAAAATGTACCGGTGTTATATTTATTATCGTTGCGGACTATATTAAAGATGGACAGGGCGCACAGACAGACATAGGCCGCGACGATCATTCCCCATACCGGAGGCGGAAGGGCTACCGCCGCTCCTCTGTCGCGGAGCAGTGCCGTTATGATAAGGAAAACAAAAGAAAACACGGGCGGGAAATGAATCCACCTCACTGTTATGTCCTCTCCTTTATCAAAGATACATACATTTATTATACACTATAACTATGCCGCGCATTGCGCTGTCGCCTGCATGTTATAATGAAATTACGTAAAAACATCTTGGGGAAGTACGGAGGGCGGGGTAATGCTTCATTGTGGGATAGTCGGCCTCCCATTGAGCGGTAAGAGTACAATTTTCAACGTTATCACAAGGGCGGGGGCAGAAGTCAAGCCGTATCCCGGAGGAAAGACCGACCCTAATAGGGCGGTGGTGAGCGTCCCGGACGCCAGGTTCGACAAGCTGGTCTCCGTTCACAATCCAAAAAAAGTCATTCCCGCTCAGTTTGAATTTGTCGATCTCGCCGGTCTGTCACGGGGCGCCTGTCGCGGCGAAGGCTTGGGGAACGCGTTCCTGTCATTCGTTGCCGATGCCGACGCATTGATACACGTGATAAGATGCTTTGAAAACCACTCAGTCGCGCACCCCGAGGGAAGCGTTAATCCCGCGCGCGACTGGGAGATACTGGAAATGGAGCTGGTATTCAGAGATCTTGCCGTCGCCATGAACAGGCTTGAAAAACTGTCATCGAAAAAAAAATTGTCCTCGGAGGAGGAAACTGAAAAATCTCTGCTCGCGCGATGCAGGGATTGGCTGTTGGACGAGCGCCCGATTCGCGGGATGGAAATGTCCGAAGCGGAACGCCGCTTGATACGCGGTTTTGCCTTTCTAACTCTGAAACGGCAGATAATAGCGCTGAACCTCGATGAGAGTCAGAGAAACCTTGATGAAGTTCCAGGCGCGTCCGCGCTGAAAAGCAAGATCGAGTCATCGGGAGAGATCGTGGTAGAAGTATACGGACGTCTTGAGATGGATCTGATGGAGCTGAACGACGAGGAGGCGACGGAATTCACGCAGGGACTCAGTATCGAACGTCCCGGGAGGGAGCGTCTTATCTCGTCCGCGTATTCGGCGCTGGGGCTCATAAGCTTTTTCACAATAGGGTCAGACGAGGTGAGGGCCTGGACAATTCGGGACGGAGACGACGCGCTTACGGCCGCGGGAGCTATTCACAGCGACTTCGCGCGAGGCTTCATCAGGGCGCAGGTCGTGGGTTACGACGACTACGAAAAGCACGGTTTCTCCTACGCCAACTGCCGCGACGCCGGCGCGCTCAAACTGGAAGGCAAAGATTACAAGGTCAGGGACGGAGACATAATCGAGATAAGGTTCAACATATAATTCAATTCCGCTCAATCCGGCAGGCTTGCGGCGGCGACGCTCTGCCCGACCCTGCGCGTCATCTCGTCTGGGAGTTCCGCGCCGGCTTTAACATGGGGATATTCCTCCGCCAGGATCCGGCGTGCGGTTTCAAAAATGAGATTCCCGCCCTGTCCGCTCATGACGCGTCCCATCATAAGGGCGCGCTTGAAGGAATAGAAGCGGTGGTAAAGCGCCAGGGAATGTCCGAGGTACGCGCCGATGGATGAGAAGATCGCTTTGGCGCGGGGATCGCTCGCGTCCATAAGCTCTTGAACGCTTTTTAATTTTTCCGCCGGCGAGGCACTTTCTTCGAGGCCGATGCCCGCTGCTGGGGCAAGCTTTATAACTGCGTCCTGAGAAAAGTACATTGCGCCGACTCCGACGTCGCCCGACCAGGGGTCGGCCTTCGCGTCCGGGCTTACGTCCACGGGCGCGAAAGCCAGCTCGTTAAGCCAGCCGCGAATGTTGCCGTTCAAATCCACAAACCCGCCGGCCTCGCTGGTGCCCATTGCGATACCGAGAATCCCGGTGTCTTTCAGCTCCATCATCCCGGCCAGAGCGGCGACGTCTCCGTCGTTGCAGACGGAAACCTTAGCGCCGAATTCACGCGCGGCGCGAATATAGATGTCCTTCACCTCGCGGTCGAAAACGTCCCGCGGAACCTTGATAAACAAAGAGGCTTTCATGCAGCGGTTCGCCACGAACACTCCCGCGGAGGATACGCCAATGGCGTCCACGCGCGGCATGTGCCTGGCGGCTTCTCGGAAGGCCGCCATGATGCCGTCGTAGTGGTAACTCGGGTCCGCCTGCGTTTTGGGGTGCCAGACGGTTTCTTCGGAAAAGACCGCCTCGCCGTCTATAACGGCGGAAACTTTGCGATCCGAGCCGCCAGCGTCGAAGCCGATGCGGCAGCCCGCGAGATTTCCTCCGAGCTTTTGGCCCTCGTCGTTTTCGGGCGGAATTTCGCTCACAGGCGCGGACAGCACCGTGAATTCACGCTCATAGATGTCCCTCATCAAGCCGCTGTCGAACGCTCTCGCTCCCGTGTCGGCGTACGTCTCTTTGATCTGCGCCGCCAAGTCGTTAGCGCCGTAAATCGTGAGCGTGTGGCCGCCTTTCATGTAGAGCAAAAATTTCACGATCCGCTCAAGATAGAAATAATCGGTCTCCGCCATTGCCCGCGTTCCGTGCAATTTGAAGCGATGGACGCAGAGCCTCCCGTTTTCACGCTCCAGCGACAGGGCGGCATCCCGCCCCGCTTGCGCGCTTGTTTCAAACGCCGCCAAAAACGCCTCCATAGGAGCGAACGATGGGTCAAGTTCGGGAATGTGCCTGACTTTAACCTCAATACCCGATATTTGCATGGTGAAATTCCTTTCCGAAAGGCGCGTCTGGATAATTTAGGGCGCGCCTTCACTTTGGATTTGTGATAGTGTAGACTGTATTATGTGCTCTTTCAAGACGGTTTGAGGGATACGTGATAATAAAAAAGCACATAAACGCAAAAATGATTCAGAAGCGGGAGGTAAATAAAATGAGAATAGGTGTTGATATCGGAGGACATACGCTGGTAACGGCTCTTGTGTCCGAACCTAAAGCAGGCGAGCTGCCAAAAATTGTGAAGATGGATACAGCCGTCACTCCTATGAATCGCGGCGCGCTCGAAATAATGAATGCCATAGCTGACGCTGCGCTCTGCCTCGCGGGCGCGTCCAAAATATCGTCAATAGGTATTGGCGTTCCGGGGATGCTTGACACCCAGAGAAAGCGTTCACTCAGGCTCCCCAACTTCTCTCCATGCTGGGACGGCCTGGACATCCCGGCCGCGCTTCAGGAGGCTCTCACGCGCCATAATCTTAGCGCCGGCAGTATCAATATCGAGAACGACGCTAACTGTTACGCGCTGGGCGAGGGATTTGCCGGCGAGGCCGTGGGCGTCTCGGACTACGTCACATTTACGCTCGGTACCGGGATAGGCTGCGGGATAGTCTCCGGCGGAAGGTTGGTCACGGGAGCGCACGGAATGGCCGGCGAGGGGGGCCACCTGGTGGTGGCGGGAGACACGCCTTGCGGCTGCGGGGGCAAGGGCCATGCCGAGACTGTGGCGGCCGCGGACGGTACCGAACATCGCGCTTTAGAGAAGGGATTGCCTGGAGATTTCGAGGACTTGTGGGCTATGCGCGGTACGCGCGAAGCCGACGAAGTCATTGACGCCACGTTGGACGCCATGGCGCGTACCATCGCGTCGACCTGCCTTATGCTTGATCCCGGGGTCGTGATAATAGGCGGGGGAATGAGCAGGGCTGAAGGTATTATAGAAGCTTTGACCGAGAAGACGCTGCCCTATCTGTCAAACCCGCTGAAGGAAATATTTTCTCTGCGAAAGTCGAAACTGGGAAACAAGGCGCCTCTGTATGGCGCGGCCTGCCTGGCCAGAGACGCGCATTGACTGGAAATTGAAATTAAGGAGAAAAATCGGGACTTCGTATTATTCCGATAACGGACGTTACTATTAAAAACGCGGCGATTAATGTGTAAGTCGTGACCGGCTCTCCGGCGAGCGTTGCGCCAAGGATAACGGCCACGATTGGGTTCACGAACGCGTGTGTTACAACCCGCGCGGTCGGTTCGCAGCGCATCAGCGCCATGTAGGCGGAGTATGCCAATATGGAACCGAAAAAGGTGAGATACAGCATCGCCAGCCAAGAATCGGACGATATTTCCCGAATGTGCGAAAAGTCGCCCACGCATGTTGAGATTACCATGAGCACGCAGCCTCCGGATGCCATTTGCATGCCCGAGGCCATGACTGGATTGTGGTGGGATTTACGCGACTTCGACGCGAGAAGCGTCCCGTATGCCCACGAGAAGCCGGTGAGCATAACGGCGATCGCCGCGAGAACGTATTTCGCGGCGATTGGTTCGCCCGTCGCCGCGGGGCCTTCACCCATTATGAGCGTAACGCAGCCGGCGACGCCGGCTGCCATTGAGAGCAAAATTCGCCCGGATGGCCTGGGACCGGAAAAAAAAAGCCAGTCGGCCATGATAAACCAGGCAGGATCAAGGGATATTATCAACGCGGCGGTCGAACTGGGCAATACAGTCCCCGCCCAAGAAAGAAGGCTGTATGACACTGAAAACGCCAATACTCCGCTCTTGAACGCGGTAACGATATTCTCGCGCGTCGGCCTCTTGACGCCTCTTGCGGCAGAGATCGCGACAAGTATCAGGCCCGCCGTCAAAAACCTCAGGCCGCTCGCGAAAAAAATAGGGGCCGAACTTATCGAAATTCTTAAAGCGAGATAAGTCGACCCCCATATTAAATATATCGCCAGATAACACGCAACAATCGCCGCCCGGCTCAAGACAGCAGGTCGGGCGCTTCTCTGGTGTTATCCATAGATCGCTTAATAAACAGGCGCTCGGCATAGAGATCAATAACCCGTTGTTCGCCGTTTTCTTTCAGCGTAACCTTGGGCTGAAGCAGATTGCCCATAGTAATGGCCGCCACGGTGGCTATTCTGCCGTCTGAGATCTCAACGATAGTGCCCGGCGGGTAGACTCCCATGCCGGCAATGAATATCTGACATATATCAGGGTCGAAGTACGTCTCGTTCGCGCTCATTATGAAGTGGAATGATATTTTGCTGGAAACGGCGTCCCTGTATACCCTTCTCGACGTCATGGCGTCGAACGTGTCGGCTACCGCAAGGATGCGCGCAAGGATTGGTATCTGCCTGCCAACAAGCCCGCGATCGTAACCGGAGCCGTCGTACCTCTCGTGGTGCGCCGCTATCCCGTCCAGTATATCTTTGTCGTTGATGCCGGAGAGCTTGCAGATTGAAACGCTCTCCTTCACGTGAGTTCTCATGATTACCGTTTCTTCCGGCGTGAGCTCCTCTTTTTTGTCCAGTATTTCCCTTGGCAGGTTTGCCATGCCTATATCGAACAGAAGGCCCGCAAGCACGGCTTTCTCTACCAGATCATTTGAGGCTTTGCCTGAATCGGCCAGTTTTTTCGTGATATACCCGGCAAGCATCGAGACGTTCAGCGCATGATCCCTCGCGTAGGTATCGGGTGAGCTTGAAACCATGGATAACGCAATCTGCGAGGTTTTATTCACCTCTTTGGATATATCGTTTCCTATATCGTGCATAACCTCGGCGGAGATGTTGAATTTGCTGTCAATGTTCGCCTGTTCGAATATATCGTCTATGACGTTTTGCGCCTGCCTCGTTATTTCGTTGTCAACGACAACGACCGTCGGGTCTATCTCCTGAAGGCGCAGCATCATCTCCTCGTTGTCTATTTCCTGCGGTATCGCTATCTCTACTTTTCTGAAGCCCATTTTATCAAGGGTTTCGATCAGTTTCTGGGGCTTATCGAGACCTTCGGCAAGAATCCCTATCGGTACTCTGCTTGGAATCATCACGGATGTCCCCGTGTTTGACATGATGTCATGCACAAGGAATGCGTCGGGGTTGTCGAGCAAATTTTCAATATCTATCTTCATCTTGTATGAAGAACTTGCTTTCACCTTATTCCCCTCCCGGCGGCTTTGGGTGGCCGCAATTTGCGTTTTGTAAATTATGTCCTTATGTAGTATATCGTAATTCGTAATCCGGTTCTACAATTCTCGTCACATCTCGTCGAATAAAAAAACGCGACCTAAAAAAACGCGACGCGCGACATCGGAAGCGGATAGTTGTATAATCGCTGCGTATAACGCCATCTAAGGGAAAGGACGCGAAAAGAGGGCGATGGATGACAGGCCTGTCGGCGTAGCGCTTGAGCTCATAAAGATATACGGTTATTCGCTTCTGGAGGATCCGGACCGCCTGGCACAGCTTCTGGAGGACAGGTGCGCCGACTCGCGAAGGGAGATCTTCATGATCTCGTTTGCTTTGCGTGAGCTTCTGAAGGATGGCATGCTGCCGGGCCCGGAAGTATTTGCCTCCGGCAGTGAAAAGATGGAGGCCCGGCTGCGCGAGAATCTCGGATTTTCAAGGACGTCAGCGCAGTGGGTGACGGAGGCGATATACGATCTGATATCCGCCGGGGTAGAAGCGGGGGAGCCGGATTCCCGCATAGAGGCGCACAGGGGATTTTTACATAATATAGGTTACGGGATGGCAAAACGGCCGAGGACGATGCTTGTCAGAAAGAAGGCGCTGCGCAACGGCCTGTTGCTGCTCGGCATCATTGCGCTGTTCCTCGGCCTTTTCGTCAGGATAACCGGATCGCGATACATGGTATCCGAGGAGCATGAGATATTGTTTCTCGCTCATCTGTCGGGGCCGGGCGCCGCTTACGGCCATGTGAGGCTCAAAGCCGCGCAGTTGGCGGCTGACCAGATCAACGCCGTGGGCGGAGTTAGGGGACGGTCGATCAGGATAAGGGCCCACGACATTCCTCAGTCGCCTGAGGAGTCCGCCCTTGCCGCCGGAGAACTGATGCGCGATAAGAGAAACGTTGTTACTGTTTCGGTGTGCAACGACGAAGTGAACGCCGCAATATCGACGGTCGCCGATTTGCGGGAGATGCCGCTTGTAGTGGCGGAGTCATCGGGCATGGCGGTGACTATGACAACCCATGACAGGCCTAAGCTATATCCGTTCAGGATGAATTACGACAACCTGTACAAGGGATATATTGCCGCTTATTTTCTGACGCACGGGCTCAGGAGGGCAAATCCCGCCCTCATCCGCGAGGCTTACGACACGGACTCATACGAGATGAGCGACGGATTCATTGCCGCGCTGGAAACCTTCGGAGGCGCCGTGGCGTGCGAATCGGTATGCACGAGGACGGGAGGCGTGGACAGGGCTTCGGTGGAGGAAATTCTTTCCTCGGGGGCAGACTCGGTCGTCCTGCTCAACGATACGACGGACATAGTAGCCGCCGCGATGAATTCGCTGCGAAGGTTCGGTTATGATGGCGTCGTTGTCGGAATGTCGTTCGATGACGCGGCGGACGCGGCCGGGGGCGCGGCGCTGGAAAATACTTGGTGGATAGTGCCCGCCCATCCCGATGATCCGCAGCTTCAGTCATTCCAAACCGCTTATCGCGACAAGTACAACGAGAGTATTAACGGAAACGATTTCGCGGGGACGCTGTTTGCCTACGACGCAATTTACTGGGTGAGGGACGCTCTCACTCGCGCGTCAGGTTTTCAGGGCGAGGCAATGCGTCACGCCTTCATGTCGACGAGGAATCTGGCGCTGGCTCACGCGACGCTCACCATCGATCCAAGGACTCACGGCCCCTGGAACAAGGCGTCCGCCCTGCTCTACAGATCCGACGAAGCTGCGAAATTCCAGCGCCGTTTCAGGCCGCCGCAATAATAACCCAAATGCAAAATAATATCTCCGATAATGTCCAAAAATATTTTTTTTCTTTCAAACTTCCACATTTAATGTTATTATTTGGTTGGGAAAAAATCGTGCCGATATTTTTGTTTATTCGATACGACAGTCTTGATGTATGATAGTTATGTATTTTTTTGACAAATAAATCGAACCGGAAGCAGGAGGTAAACCGATGAGGCTTCTAACCCGTTCAGATTATGATGGATTGATGTGCGCGGTTTTGCTAAAAGAATTGAATATGTACGACGATATTAAATTCGTGCATCCGAAGGATATTCAGGATAATCTTATCGAGGTGAGCGATCAGGATATTCTTGTTAATATCCCCTATGTTCAGGGATGCGGCATTTGGTTCGACCATCATACCAGCGAACAGGAGCGCGGTTTGGCGGAAGGAGTGAACTTCAAGGGCGCAAGTTGGCCCGCGCCAAGTTGCGCCAGAGTTATATACGAATACTACGGCGGCGACGAGAAGCTCGGAAAATACAATGAAATGCTGGAAGCAGCCGACAAAGCGGACTCAGCGCAATTCACCAGGGACGAGATATTGAACCCGTCGAGGTGGGTGATGCTCTCCTTCATGATGGACCCTCGCACCGGCCTCGGGCGTTACCGCGACTACCGCATTTCAAACTATCAGCTCATGATGATGCTGATTGACGAGCTTAGGGTCAAGAGCGTGGATGAAATTCTGGATATTGAGGATATGCAGGAACGGGTCCGCCGCTACGAGGAACACAAGCCCCACTTCCTGCAGATGATGTTCGAGTATTCCACAGCGGAGGGAGACGTAATCGTTACCGACCTGCGCGACGTGCCGGAAACATACGTCGGCAACAGGCATGTAATATACGCTCTCTATCCGTACCAGAACATAAGTATAAGGATATTCGACGGCAAGGATAAGGAATTTTGCGTATTCTCCGTTGGCTACAGCATCCTGAACAGGACGTCTACTGTCGACGTCGGCTCGCTGATGCTCAAGTACGGCGGCGGCGGCCACAAAGCCGTTGGCACTTGCCAGGTTCCCTACAACGAAGCTGAACGCATCTTAAGCGAGATGCTGCGCTTTATCAACGTGGAACATAAATCCGCGGTGAAAAATTCAAAGAGCGAATGAATACGAAATCCCCCGTCTTCGACGGGGGATTTTTTTTTGGTGAGTTCGGCATGGGCAATAACGGCATCTGCGACCGCGGACTTGCGGCACGGGGTCATGTTGCGGGCGTGACGATCCTGTCTATTTATCTGTTCCCATCATATTTTTGAGCGCGGCGATCCTGTATTCAATCTTCGGATGAGTCGAGTACAGCTTATTCTCGAAATTGACGAAGGCCCCGGTTCCGGCCGGGCTGGCGATACACATGTTGCCGACGAGGGGATTAGCGTCAAGTACCTCCACTCTGGGGTCGACGGCAATTTTAGTTAACGCCCGAGCGAGCGCCTCGGGATCACGGCAGATCTTCACCGCTGTGGCGTCCGCCTGGTATTCGCGGCGGCGCGAAAGCGCGAAATGTAAAATCGGCGCAACCAAGTAACCGAACACGAGGCAGACGATACCAACGGCGAGAATAAGCAGAGCGCCGCTTCCGCCTTTTCCGCTTTTTTTGCCGCGGCCGCCGCGCGCGCCGGCGCGAAGCGCCAAGCGAAACAGCAGCTCGCCGAAAAAGGTAAAGCAGCCTATTCCGGCGATGGTAATCGTCATCAGGCGCGTGTCCCGATTGCCGATGTGGGCGAGTTCATGGGCTATCACCGCCTGGAGTTCGGCTTTTTCCAGATTTTTGACTATGCCGCTGGTTAGAGCTATGGAAGCTGCCTCGGGATTGCGGCCGGTCGCAAAGGCATTCATTGATTCGTCATTGATTAGGTATAGTTCGGGCATCGGAAGTCCGGCCATTATGGCGGTGTTTCCAACCAGACGGTACAGATCTCGGTTTTCTTCAAACGTTACCTTACGGGCGCGCGCGATGCCGAGTATGATCTCGCCCCCCATGCAGTAAGAAAACACTATCCATATAAACGCCACCAAGAGCATCCAGGGAACTACCTCCAGCGTTAAATATACAGCCGGACCGATGATTTGATCCTGCGGCGAAATGGAGAGAAGACCAATCAAACAGAGGGACAAAAATACCAGTCCGAACAGCGCAATCGGAAACAGGCACAGGATCATTATAGTCCTGCGATTATTGGCCGATATGTGATCGTAGACGTTCACGGCATATGTTCCCGCGGGTTAACTAAAATTTAACCTGGACCGGCTTGTAAGCGTCTGCCTTTTCACCTTCGTCGAGTTCAAAAAACGTAAGCTTCCTGAAATTGAACATACCCGCTATCACCATGCTCGGAAAAGTTTCCGTGCGATTATTGAAAGTTAAAACAACCGAATTGTAAAAGCGGCGCGAGGCCTGAATCTTATCCTCCGTATCCGTCATTTCTTTCTGCAGCTCGACGAAGTTCTGGTTGGCCTTGAGGTCCGGGTACGACTCCGACAAAGCGAAAATGGATTTAAGCGATTGCGAGAGCGCGTTTTCCGCGGCAGTGTGATTTTCGGGCCCGCCGGTCTGAGTCATCGCCGCGTTCCTTGCCGCTATCACTTTCTCAAGTGTCGAACTTTCATGTTTGGCGTACCCTTTGACAGTTTCGACCAGATTCGGAATGAGGTCGTAGCGCCTTTTTAAATGAGTCTCGATGTCGCTCCAGGCCTCGGTGGTCTGATTGCGCCCGCGTACCAGAGCGTTGAAAGCCGTAATGCCGTATAAAAGGATCAGTGCTGCTATGACCAAAAGAATCCAAAAAGCGTTTGACATCACGAAATCCTCCTTAATTAAATATTCAATGAATTATACCAAGTCGCAACCAAAAGATATAATATTGTCGACTAGTTTATCCCTGCCCCTTCACCCGCACCCTATACTCCTCAATGGAACGCCGCTCGTCGTCTATGGCCATTCCGAGCAAAACGGCGTCGCTGAAACGATCGGCGTAGCCCTTCTCTATTATTTGCAGCAGCGCGTCGTCGGCCGGCTTTTCGGCGTTCTCGCCTTTTTTGACGACCTTCAGCTCCATCACCCAGACCCGCCCCCTGAACTCGGCCACGATATCCGGCCTTCCCCTGTGTCCGTGAGTTTCCGCCTCCACCCGCAGCCCGGCGCCGTGCAGGTACGAAAGCAGCGTCGAGCGGTAGAGCCATTCGCTCGGTCCCATGTTGAGGCCCTCGCGCCTTATCGTAACCTTCGCCGCCGCCTCGTAATCGTCATAAGGAATGGCCGCGAGCAGTTGGTTGAACTCCTCTACCACTCCTTCGGCGTTGAGATTCATCAGAAATTTTTTCAGGAGGGAACCGGAAATGATCGAGGGCTCCGCCCCCAGCAGATTTTGGGTGAGAAGCGCCGACATGGCCGAGTGAACCTCACGGTTGGGATAGTCCAGCGAATAGTCGTCGATCAGGCCGGGCCTCAGGCTCAGGTAG
>Ga0099364_10007190_pt1 | contig 15968 bp, 15 predicted proteins | sample TergutTh196P3_FD_73070 | JGI IMG/M metagenome (GOLD analysis project Ga0099364, IMG submission 73070) | Microcerotermes parvus P3 segment gut microbial communities from Pointe-Noire, Republic of the Congo - Th196 P3 | ecosystem: Host-associated > Arthropoda: Insects > Digestive system > Gut ...
ACGTACTCATCGAAAACTTCTCGGAGCTTCCCGGATTGACACGTCCCATATCAATAAAATCCTGCCAGCTGATACCCAATTTAGCTGGAAATTCTTTCATATATTTACCAAACAAGTCTTCATCAAAATAATCATGACCGGCAGGAACAGGCGTATGAACCGTATACAGCGAAGATGCCCGAACGACTTCAAGCGCTTCGTTAAAATTCAATTTTTCATGTTGAATATATTCGACCAAGCGTTGTACATTAATCAATGCGGCATGACCCTCGTTGCAGTGATAGACCTGCTTTTTGATCCCTAATTTGTTTAATAACACAATACCTCCAATACCCAGCAAGTATTCCTGTCGCATCCGGTTTTCCCAATCGCCGCCATACAACTGATGCGTGATGGAGCGGTTCCATTCATCGTTGGTTGAGATATCCGTATCCATCAGATATAACGGGACACGCCCAACGTTTACTTTCCAGACGCGTGCATAGACCGGCTGTTCAGGAAACGGTACTTCAAGCACCATGGGTTCACCTGATTCGGTTCGTAGTAGCGTTATTGGAAGTTGTTTGAAATACTGGGATTCATAATTCGCAATTTGCTGTCCTTCCATCGACAAGGTCTGGGTAAAATAACCATGCCGATAGAGCAATCCGACTGCTGTAAGGTTGATATTGCTGTCGCTGGCCTCTTTCAGATAATCGCCGGCAAGGATACCCAATCCGCCGGAATAGATTTTCAGAATGTTCGTCAGACCATATTCCATGCTGAAATAGGCAATGGAAGGTTTGGACGCATCGGGTTTTGCCTGAATGTATTCATTAAACTGATTATAAATATGATTGATTTGGAAAAGCAGCGCATCGTCAGCCAAAATTTCTTTAATGCGTTTATTAGGTAAATTTTGGAGTAGAAGGACAGGATTTCCTTCTGTTTGATTCCATAGTTGAGAATCGAGTGTCCTGAAAAGTTTGGCCCCTTCATGATTCCATGTCCACCAGAGATTATTGGCAATTTCATGCAGCGGCTCTAATTGTGTCGGAAGCTTGGCCTGAGAATATACATCCCGCCAGATGGCTTCGTTCGAATTTCTTGATTGAATTTTCATTGTAATTAATATAATGTATATAACCCGGCACAAAGATACGCTAAAAAAACCGAATAATTGAATAACTGAATTCGAAGAATCGACGGAGTCAATTGAAAATTGGCCTAAGCCAATAACTGAATACCAAAAGAGCCGGAAGATATAATGCTGGGATTATAATTGCATTTTCATCTGTACATAAATTTATTTTTAAAGGTTAAATGGAATCCGCAATATGTTCATACTATTTGGAGCATTTTTTTGTGTGCGGATTTCATCTGTTTTTTGGAATTGATGTATTGATTCTTTTGGCCGCCTTAGCGAACGCTATATCGTAGGCTGTCTGATAATGTGCAATAAATTCTCTCCATTCGGCCTTGGAAGCAAGTTCAAAACATTTTTTTGTTATGTTTTCTTTTTCATATTTTTCTTTTTTTATCAGGTCATGCAGTATGCCGGAAATATGTTGAACTACTTCAACATAATTGTCATCCGTGCGATGAACAACGGCTACTCCTTCGTCGATCGAATGGCCCGGAATCACATTTTTCACCCATAAACCAAATCCAGCCAAATCGGTTGTAATGGTCGGAATACCAAAGGCAATGCTTTCCAATGGCGTATATCCCCACGGTTCGTAACAAGAAGGAAAGACAGTGGCATCCATTCCGACCAACACATCATAATAAGATTGATTCAGAATCCCATCCTGTCCATCCAAATAACAGGGAATAAAGATGATTTTCAGTTTTTCGGAGGGATTGTTTGTGAAACCTGCATGCAAAATAAAATTCATCACCCGGTCTTTTTCCATTTGATGAAGCCAATGTGTCAGAAAAGGCATTTGCAACGGCTCAACAGTTTGAATATCTTTGTCCAAAGCTTCCTTCAAATCGGCCCGGGGAGCATATACCCAGGCAGGAACCATGATAAAAGCGATCACTTCGCGTTGTATTTCATTCGAGTTACGAAGTTGATTCATTGCATCAATAAATACATCAATCCCTTTGTTACGGTATTCATACCTACCGCTTATGGCAACAAAAAAAGCGTGTGGGTCAATGACATGACCCAATAATTTTTCAGAAACATTCAATATTGTTTCTCTGGCTCTATTTCGATAATCTGCAAATGATTTTTGATTGGGGACAAAATCGGCGTCGAATCCATTGGGCGTAACCACATCAGGCATCTTATTCAGCAATTGTTTACATTCCAAAGCCGTAATATCACTTACGGTGGTAAAACAGTCCACATGACAGGCTGTTTGTTTTTCGACGGAATGTTTTGCTGTCATATTGAGTTCGAGTGCCATCTGGTCGCCGTTGTATCGGCTGATATAGCTGTATAACGGTTTATGATTTCCTGCAATGGAACGTCCGATAGAGGTAGCATGTGTTGTAAAAATCGTAGCGATCGTTGGGCAATGTTTTTGTACGTACAAAGCGCCCATCCCCAGCATCCATTCATGGAAATGTGCGATTATTTTTCTTTCCTCCAGCTGATGATACGCATAAAAACATTGAATCACCCGTCCGGCAGCATAAGCAAAAATACATGTTTCGTCATAGTCGCCATACGCCCGTGAAGAATCAACCCCAAAAGATTCCCACATGGTGTAAAACAACATATCACGTTCGCCTAAGAAAGGTTGATAATTGACTAAAATCACCGGAGGAGTTCCGGGAATATTCCAACGCCCGACCCTTATAAGGCGTTCGTTCTTTTCTTTCATACATTTTCTCCAATCCGGGAAAAGGGTAGTATCCTCCACAAATTGGGGATTCGGTTGTCCTAAATCCGGGCCGATATAAATCACATGATCGGCAAATTGTTGTTGCAGTGTGCGCGCTTTGGTCGAAAGAACGGTATAAATACCTCCCACTTTATTACACACTTCCCAACTACATTCAAAAATATAATCAGGCTTTACCATTCAGTATTTTTTCCAGTTACGTCCGGTCATTCCCTGATAATATGAACGAATGGTATGGATATCTTCTTCTGCGTTGTTTGTCGGATAAAACGTTCCCTTAAAACCAATTTCTTTTTTTCTGTAATCAATATAAGCTAACTGGATAGGTACGCGCGCTTTCAATGCAATAAAATAAAATCCCTTTTTCCATTCATCGACTGTTTTCCGTGTGCCTTCGGGTGCAATAGCCAAATGTAAGGACTTACACCGGTCAAACATTTTTGCCATTTGGTCGGTCATTGATTTCTTTTTACTTCGGTCTATCGGAAAACCGCCCATTTTCTTCAAAATAAAATTGAACGGGAAAAAGAACCATTCTTTTTTCATTAAAAAATGAGATTTTCTACCTATTGCTGCGTAGAATAGTTTCCCCAAAATAAAATCATAATTACTTGTATGAGGCGCAACACATATAACACATTTTGGCATGTTTTCGCCTGTATGCCCGATTGTCCATCCTAATCGACGCAAGAGCCATTTACAGATCGTTTCTTTCATACCTTATGATCTTCTGCCTCCTTATTGAACTGCTTAATTTCTTTGACAATAATATTCAATTCCATATTTTAAAACGATAGTTACCCATTATTCTTTGGGGCAAAGGTAATCATTTTTTCTTTCGGTTTCTATGATTTTAGCTGATTTTGCGACACAAATACGTATCTTTATCGGGACGAGCGAGGAAAACTTTGACATAAGCAGAGCACTGTCAGGTGATTGTCCGGGTGCCGGTTTGTCGTCCGGCATGATTGGTTGAAACAGAATGTATGGCGATTAAGGAAATTGAAGACAAGAGGTTTGAGGTATATTGGTATGTCGAATTTAAAGTATTCCGGTATCTGTTAGTATTTGGTTCACCTTCCGGGTTGCATTGGCGGAAACGATAAATGCTTCTTCTTCATCTTTGGTAAGTGGAAATTCCACAATTTTCTTCCACCCTTCTTTTCCTAAAACAACAGGCACGCCAATCGCCAGATCGTTTTGGCCATATTCACCTTCTACCATTACTGCGCAAGGAATAATGCGTTTCTGATCTTTGATAATTGATTCGGCCATGATAGCTACTGAGGCGCCTGGGGCATACCAGGCAGATGTACCTAATAAGCCGGTTAAAGTAGCACCGCCTATTTTCGTTGCAGCGACCACTTCATCCAATTTTTCTTTTGGTAAAATGTGTGTTACCGGCGCTCCCTTACAGGTTGCTAACGAAACAAGCGGAACCATCGTTGTATCGCTGTGTCCTCCGATTACGACTGCTTCAATGTCATTCGGGTTGACATTCATTGCTTCACTCAGGTAATATTTAAATCGGGAACTGTCGAGGGAGCCTCCCAAACCTACTATTTTGTTGCGTGGTAATCCTGAAATTTTAGCGGCTAAATAACACATTGGGTCCATTGGATTTGTAACCACAATCAATGTGGTTGACGGAGAATATTTTAATGTGTTTTCTACGACCGATTTGACAATGCCTGCATTCACACCGATCAATTCTTCACGGGTCATGCCGGGTTTACGCGGAATCCCTGAGGTAATTATAACTACTTCTGAACCAGCAGTAGCTGAATAATCATTGGTGATCCCTTTTACGCGCGAATTGATTCCTAACAATGTGGCTGACTGCATGATATCCATTGCTTTACCTTCGGAAACACCTGCTTTGATGTCTAACAAAACGATTTCGGATGACACATTGCGTGCAGCTAATAAATTTGCACAGGTAGCCCCCACGTTACCTGCGCCAATTACAGAAATTTTCTTTGATATCATTTCAATGAAAGTTTGGAAAAAAATAAGTCAAGATTATAATTTTGCTATTTCTTCCCGACTTAATCCGGTAATTTGTACTACTTTTTCAGGGTTGTCGCCACTTTCAAGCATGTTCTTTGCAATTTCCTTTTCTATTGTTTTTTCCACTTTATCAAAAACAAGATCGGAAAATTGGATTATACCTTCAAGCAATTTCAGATTGCCTATGTTTCCTTTCAAATTCATTCCACAGAAGGTTTCTTTTCTCTTATATCCTGCTATGTAATAAATAGATGAAAGTAACATGGCGGTAATCAATCTGAGGTCATATTCCGAATCTTCAAACAAAGGAGTAAAACGATTGACCATTTTTTCAATCTTCGTTTCCCTGTCAATGATCATAGGATCTAATAAGGATGACTCTTCAATCATTTCCCATGCAAGAATCTGTTGAATGGCTTTTTTCTTCCATATAACATCTAAGACGGTTTCCAACATGCTTTGGTAAGCCTCTCTTGTTTTTTCACCACTCTTATCGGTGAAAATATCAATCCAATACTCCCACCGGCTGATAAACTGTTCGATAATATCATCCAAATCCTTAAAGCGTTTGCCTATAATGATAGGACTGACGTTCGAATAATCTGAGATCAGATTGATAGATAAAACAGTAAAGCCTTTATCTTTTACAATCTGATAAACAGCGTCAAAAATACTTTTTTTTATTTCAGCATTTGTGCGCCTGATTCTCTTTGATGAATTATCGTCATCTTTTAACATTTTTTTCTTGTCCATATTATTTATTTTTTCAACTACTTTTTAATTAATTTATATATACTCATAAAGGTTTTACGTGCTTCTTCCAGATCAATCCCTTCCGGCAGGATGATCCCTTTATTACATAACCCAATATAGGTTTGCTGAAAAATATTTGCCACCGCCTCTGCATCAACCGAATTGATTACTTCTCCGGATTGAATGGCATTCTGCAAAACTTTTACCCAATTATTCAAATCTTCATCATCCTTTTCTTGTGCCAATTTGGCATATTCGGGATAATAATAGATCGCCTGATTGGCTATATTGGCATAAGCAAAATTCATGTTTTTAACGCCTAACATATTCATTTGCTTTTTAGATTCCTTGATTTGTTCAATAAGCAAATCAATATACGATAAGAGAGTCAACTGCTCGTTTACAGGGTATAAATCTCTGTCAAGCATGTATTTATCTAATACTTCGATAAACAGGTGCTCTTTATTTTTCATGTAATAAAAAATTGCACCTCGTGTTAATTTGGTTACTCGTTCCAAATCAGAAACCGTAACTTGTTCATACCTTTTCCACGCGAAAAGTTTAAAGGATTCTTTTAAAATCAAATCTTTTGTGTCTTGTTTCATTTTCTTATTATTAATATTTACCGCAAAAATAATAAAACTTTTTATATAAATCAAACATATAATTAAAAAAATTATTTTGCAGATGGCATATCAGCAAAAGCTTTTAATAAAACAAACGCCAAATATATAAAAAAATAACAAAACGAACGATAAAACACAAGAAAATAAGATTTCCTTTTGTATGTAAAAAACAGGGAAAAGAGTATTTCAAATAAACCGATACTGTTATTACATACATTAATATAATATGGTTCTTAGAAACTGTTTACATTGCTTAAACAGTTTCTGAATATTCAAATCAAGCGGTTTGTTTGTGTATCGGGGAAAATTTTCGTCGGTGTGAAATGTTTCGCTTCTTCATAATCCATTTGGGCGTAAGACAAAATAATAACAATATCACCGGGTTGAACACGACGCGCTGCTGCTCCATTCACACAAATTGTACCCGCCCCTCTTTCTCCTTCCATCACATACGTTTCAAAACGCTCGCCATTATGGTTATTCAACACCCACACTTTTTCATATGCAATCAGATTAGCCGCCTCCATCAAATCTTTATCAATCGTAATGCTCCCGATATAATTCAAATTTGCATCCGTCACGGTTACACGATGAATTTTTGATTTCAATACTTCAATATACATTATCCTTGTTGTCTAAATTTCACATTATCAATTAAGCGAACTTCTCCACAAAAAACGGCGATACAACCTACCGGCTCTGCCGACTCTGCCCAATTATGAATCGACTGAAGTGTCTTTCCGTCTATTATTTCAAAATACTCCACTCGAAATAAAGGAACCCTATTCAGCGTGTTCACCACCCAGTCAGATACTTCACGAACACTTTTTCCTGATGCAAAAATACAACTTTCTTTTAATGTAGCAGCAATTAACGGAGCAATTCGTCGCTGTTCTGTCGACAACCGAGCATTCCGGCTGCTTAAAGCTAATCCGTCTGCCTCTCTGACAGTCGGACACGAAACAATTTGTACCGGTATACTTAATTGCTTAGCCATCTCCCTAATGACAGCAATCTGTTGAAAATCTTTCTCTCCAAAATAAGCATGATCCGGTTCGATAATATCAAACAATTTGCTCACAATCTGCGCAACACCATTGAAGTGTCCGGGGCGGTAAACACCTTCCATCACCTTGGCGACAAACCCTAATTCAAATATCCGCGTATCAGGTTCGGGATACATTTCTTTTTCTTCTGGTGCAAAAACATAATGGCAACCCGTTGATTCCAATAATGCACAATCATTCTCCAACATCCTCGGATAAGTCGTAAAGTCCCGCTTGTCATTAAATTGTGCGGGATTTACAAAAATACTGACGACACAGACTTCATTCGCCTCTATACAGTGTTGTATAAGACTTAAATGACCGTTGTGTAATGCACCCATCGTTGGAATAAAACCGACTCGTTTCCCCGCTTGTCTTTCTTCCGCTAAAAACGATCTTAACTTGCTGATATTTTTTGCTATTACCATACTTTTTAAAAAAACACAACCATTTGTCTGAATAAAATAGACTGCAAAGCAACAAAAATAAATCAAAAACAAACGATGAATTCGTGGGAAATAAATATATTTTAATTTTTTTGAAGAATCATTAGCATAAACTCTTTGAAATGTTACGATTTTTTTTAGTATCTTTGTAACCGTTTTTTGATAGTTCATAGAGAATGGTTGCTAAAAAAGTTTTATTTATTACCCAGGAAATTACCCCCTATCTACCGGAATCAGATATTTCAACGATTTGCAGGGACCTTCCACAAGGGATTCAGGAACGTGGAAAGGAGATCAGAACATTTATGCCAAAATACGGCTGCATCAACGAGCGTCGTAATCAACTGCATGAAGTGATTCGGCTTTCCGGTATGAATCTGATTATTGATGATACGGATCATCCGTTAATCATTAAGGTGGCTTCTATCCAGTCTGCGCGGATGCAGGTTTATTTTATTGATAATGAGGATTTTTTTCATCGAAAAGCAACCATACACGATGAGAATGGGAACGAATTTGAGGATAATGACGATCGCGCCATTTTTTATGTGAGAGGCGTTTTCGAAACAATCAAAAAATTACGCTGGATACCGGATATCATCCATTGTCACGGCTGGCTTACGGCGTTGGCACCTCTCTATTTGAAACGGATGTACCCCGATGATCCCTGTTTCGCAAAAACAAAAATCGTCTATTCGATCTATGATCATTCGTTTAAATCGACACTTGGAAACCAATTGTCAAAAAAGCTAAAGCAAGATGGGGCTACAGACAAAGACCTGAAAATCATTGGAAATCCGGACTATCTATCACTAACTAAATTAGCAGTTCATTTTTCGGACGGTATTATTCAAGGCAGTCCGAACATTGACCCAAAGACGATGGAACATATTGAGAAGAGTAAAAAACATTTCTTAGCGTATCAACCTTCCGAAAACTATATTGATATGTACAATGAGTTTTATGACATGGTTATTGACCCAAAACAAAAAAAACAATGAATAAAATACAGTGCCTGATTACCGTTTTGTGTATGGGAATATTCATCTTGAGCGGGTGTGATGACAACAGGAGTCTGGTAGGCGGTACACTTATTCCCTATGAAGACAAAATTACGGTATATGCAGATACATTTCAAATCCAGGCTTCGACCATACAACGAGATTCACTTTTTGCCAAAACAACCAATGGATATTTAGGAGAATATTATGATCCGCTCTATGGACGACTAAAATCAGATTATTTATGTCAATTTTATTGCCAGGATGATTTTCGGTTTTACTATACACCCGTTAATAATAAAATTGATTCCATCTATCTTACGCTTGAATATTTTGAAGACATGATCATTGGCGATCCAAATACACCCATGCAAATACAAATATATCCCGTCAATCAATCATTGGATAAAGTGTATTTTGCTAATGTAGACCCGGCTGATTATTGTGATTTATCCAATGAGTTAGGCTCGCTGGCATATACCGGATTTAGTACGGCTGTTATTGATTCGATAGAATCAACGTTTGGTTATTATTATCTCCGGCAACTTGTCATCCGTCTGCCTTATGAACTTGGACAAAAAATATATGATGAAACACTCAATAATCCGGATTCTTTTAATAGCCAACAAGCATTTAATAACTTTTTCCCCGGCATTTACATCACTACAGGATACGGTAGCGGCTGTATGCTTGACATTCAAAGAACAGTTATTCGCATTGATTATCAATCTTATATACCAAATGAGGTCTCAGGTGAAGATTCGTTAGTATATTATACCGAACAGTTTATCACAACCAAAGAAGTGATACAGTTAAATCGTTTTGAAAATTCAGATACCGAACAATTATTAGCCGAAAATGATGATTATACATTTGTGAAAACACCGGCAGGCATTTATACCCGTTTCATTCTGCCTGCCACGGAAATCAAACCGATCATCAAAGATCGTATAATTAACAATATGTTGTTTAGTATTAAATATATGCCTAATGAAGATTGGCCCTATTCACTTTCACCGCCACCCTACCTGCTGCTAATCCCGGAAGACTCGCTCAACACTTTCTTCCAAAACCGGAATATTGAGAATAATATCACCACTTTTATTTCATCATCTCAGGATCTATACCCTTCAAGCACAACACTTGGATATAGTTCGGATACACGAACCTATGCTTTTCATAATATTGCAAATCTGTTGAATTATCATATGGCAACAACTCCCGATGAGGATTTAAGACTGTTGGTTGTCCCTGTGAACAGAATATACATTGCGGACCAAGATTATTCGGGTATAACAACTTACTATACAACCGAAATTAATAACTACCTCGCTCCATCAGGCGTCAAACTGAGAAAAGATAGCGATTTGATGAAAATAACAGTTATTTCAAGTAAATATAATACAAATGAATGAAACAACTGTTGTTCATTTTTGCTTTTCTTACAATGGCGGTTTTCCTTTATGCTGAAGACAGCATATTCATTGATTCAGACAGTTTGCAAACGGTATTTCAATCCGATATCGAACAAAAATCAACTATTTTCAAAGCCCCAACAGGCGTCAAATTTATCATTTCGGCTGTTTTCATTTCATACGGAGCTTTGGCTCAGGGTTGGGAACCTTTGCGGCGGTTGGATGAGAATATTGACAGGGAAGTAAGCAGGCATTTTACCCACCGCAGACGGTTTGACGACTATTTGGAAATTGTTTCGGTTTTTGCTCCGTATGGACCGGATATAGCAGGCGTCAAATCCAAACATAATTTTCGAGACAAGACCTTTGTAGTCATCGCCTCTAATCTCATTATGGGTGGTACTGTATTTACGCTCAAACAGACTGTCAACGTTGAACGTCCGGATGGCTGGGATCATTATTCTTTTCCTTCCGGTCACACAGCTACCGCATTTGTCGCAGCACATATTCTTTTCAAAGAATACAAAGATGTTACGCCCTGGATTGGCATTACAGGATATGCCGTCGCAACGACTATGGGAACCATGCGGATACTCAACCGGAAACATTGGCTAAGCGATGTCGTTGTCGGCGCTGGAATCGGGATACTCAGCGTGGAAATAGGTTACATGCTGTTGCCGGTGTTCCATAACATCATTGGTGTCGAACAAAACAAATCCACCCTGTCCATAGCACCTACGATCGGAAACAATCAGTACGGTTTAGGAATTGTCTATGTATTTTAATCAATGACTCATCAATATAAATTACATTGCCGTTGGCATCAACCTGAAAAGTCATCTATACATGTGAGAGTTTAGTATCATAAAAAGTATATAATTTGCGTATAAGTATAGTTTATTTTTTTGCGTTTTTGTCGTTTGCTTATATTAAATTTTATGTCTAATTTCGTGGCCTCAAATATTGCCAATATGATTCATGTATGAAAGTATCTGACAAATACTATGACGAAGTGTTTGACTTTAACGGTCAATGGGAATTGCCATCCCAATGCGGATTAAAAATAATTGCAAAAGAAAATCATAAAATTGTGATTGTTACCGAATTATATCAAGACAACCCTGGCACATCAGTCACTTATGCCGGTTATTCGCTGGCTAAACAAATTTGCGAACGGAAAGGAATCCAGCCGGAAGAGATGATCTATTTAGAATGCAATCCAGATACCAATTCGAAATTATCTTTCTATGATGAAACCTATTTCGAAGTCACTTTTCCCGAATTAAAAGGCGAAACCGGACGCCCCGAATACCGCCGGTTAACAGAAGAAGAAGTCAAATCATTATTTTTGTAAACGAAACATAACCTAATGAATCAAACACCCCGGATAGAATATCAACCGGTAGCCGAAATCAACCGGTTTCAGGAGCAAGAACTATCAGTAGCGCTGGCTTATGCAGCGAGTTATTCGCCTTTTTACAGGCAAATGTTCAGCGAGCACCAGATTGATATCGAACAAATCAAACAACTTAAAGACTTACAGGATATTCCTTTTACTGAAAAAAACGACTTGCAGCAACGGAACAAAGATTTTCTCTGCGTACCCCGTCATAAGATCATTGATTATATTACCACCTCCGGCACATTGGGCGATCCAGTTACTTTTGCCATGACCGATATTGATTTGGAACGGCTGGCTTACAACGAACAAATCTCTTTCCAGTGCGCCGAAATCAAACCCGGCGATGTAATTCAGTTGATGACGACTATCGACAAACGTTTTATGGCAGGGTTGGCTTATTTCCTGGGAGCAAGGAAGTTGGGATCAGGCATTGTGCGTGTCGGCAACGGAATCCCCGAACTTCAGTGGGATACGATCCGGCGTATCGAACCCGATGTAATCATTGTTGTTCCCTCATTTCTCCTGCAGATCATCAAATATGCCGAAGAACACGGCATCGACTACCGGCAATCGAGCGTGAAGAAAGCCATATGTGTCGGTGAAAATGTGCGTCAGCCGGATTTTTCGTTCAACCTGTTGGGACAGTGTATCCGCGATAAATGGGATATCGAACTGTATTCCACGTATGCTTCGACCGAGATGGCTACCACGTTTACCGAATGTCGTTACGGATGTGGCGGGCATCATCATCCCGAGTTGATGATCTGTGAATTGATTGATGAAACCGGCCGGCCTGTCAAAGAAGGCGAATACGGCGAACTGATTATTACAACGCTTACTGTCGAAGGCATGCCGTTAATACGGTTCAGGACAGGCGATTTAGTCCGTTTCCATGCTGAGCCATGCCGCTGCGGACGTACTACCATGCGCATCAGCCCAATTATCGGACGCATGAACCATATTGTCAAATATAAAGGCACAACGCTCTATCCTCCGGCTATTTTTGATGTGCTTGATGATGTGCCATACGTCGAAAACTATGTGATGATCGTCAGCGCCAACGAATACGGGAACGACCATATTCTGATTAAAGTCGGGTTGACGAAACAGCCTTCGTTCGACGTAACGAAAGCCTTGAAAGACCGTTTCAGGGCGCGTATCCGCGTGGCTCCCGATATAGAAATATGTTCGGTGGATGAAATCAAAAAGATCAACCATTCCGATATGAACCGTAAACCCATCAAATTTATTGATAACCGAAAAAACAAATGACACATACCCTTTTTGACGACTTGCGCCCTTACAATCAAGAAGAGATAGCGCCTGCCATGCAACGGATTGCCGACAGCGAATACTTCCCGATGATGGCACGATTCATTTTTCCCGAAAAAGAGGTCGAAGACGTGCGGAATACCGTACGGCAAATCCGGACAACATATGAGTTTCAGAGGCAAATCATGTTTTATTTCAATAAAGTGATACTTGAGCGTTCTGTCGATTCATTTACGTATGAAGGGTTAACCTATTTATATCCGGATAAGAGTTATCTCTTTATTTCCAACCACCGAGATATCATGCTCGACTCTACGTTAATGCAATATATACTTTTTACAAACGGATTTCAGACGACGGAAATCACGTTCGGCGATAACCTGATGAGTTCGCAACTCATTGTTGATATCGGGAAATCGAACAAGATGTTCAAGGTGATACGAAGTAAAAACATGCGCGATTTTCACCGAAACTCCCTTCATCTTTCGGAGTATATACGCCATACAATCAGGGATAAAAAAGAATCTGTCTGGATTGCCCAGCGTGGCGGACGTACGAAAGACGGCAATGATACGACCGACCAGGGTATTATCAAGATGTTTTGCATGAGCGATACGACCGACCTGGTACGATCGGCCAGCGAATTGAACATTGTTCCGATTGCCGTATCCTACCAACATGAAACGTGTGATGTGTTGAAAACACGCGAACTGTACCTCTCGCGCAACGGGGCAAAGTATGTAAAGCAACCCCGTGAAGACCTGAACAGTATCATTACCGGTGTCATGCAGCCGAAAGGAAATATACATATATATATATGCGAACCGATTCGCCGCACCGAACTCGAAACAATCGGATATAACCAGCCGAACGAATTTTACAAGGCGATGGCTTCCCTGATCGACCAGCGTATCTACCAGAACTACAGACTGCATAACAACAACTACATCGCATACGATATTCGATCGGGAAAAGATACATTCACCGCATACTATTCGCCGGAAGAAAAAGCCGCATTTATCGCCCGGACAGAAGAAATGCTCCGTCAGGTAGAAGGCGAAAAAGACATCCTGATGTCAATCTTTTTAGGAATTTACGCTAATCCGGTGGAAAATCAATTACGAATCACGAATTAGGCATTGGAGGCCACCGCAGCACACATGGTATAATAATAGCAATATATAAAGATATAAATAAAAAAATAAATAAAAATGGTTTATGTTAAGAAATAATTGCTATCTTTGCAGTCCGATTTTTACGAAAATAATTAAAACAGCTATAAAATAATGAAAAGGACATTTCAACCTTCGAACAGAAAGAGAAAAAATAAGCACGGATTTCGTTCCAGAATGGAATCAGCCAACGGACGTCGCGTACTTGCTTCGCGACGAGCAAAAGGAAGAGCCAAATTAACCGTTTCCGACGAATATCCTAAATAAATAAGATGATTTAAAGAATCGTGTTTTATGTTTTTTTGTTGTTTAATTAGTGAATGAGGTTGGGAATTGAGATTATTGCCGTGATCTTAATTCTTGATCAACTTTTTGTGGTTTTTGATTTTTAATTCATGGTGAGAGGCTGTTAATCTGTTTAACAGCCTCTTTTGACGATTAATAACATAATGATTCAATGAAAAAGTATACTGTTTTCGTATTGTTGTTCGCTTTTTGGTTCTTTGTAATGAGCATAGCGACTGCACGGGAATGTGAAAATCTGATGCTGGGTGCAGATCGTATGGATATGATCACGAAAATACTAAAAAATAAAAGAGTCGGATTAGTATTAAACCAGACTTCTGTCCTCACTGACACCAATGTACATTTGCTTGATACGCTGCTGGCTGTCGGGATAGATGTAAAGAAAGTGTTTGCTCCTGAACATGGATTCCGCGGAACATTAGAACCCGGCGTACATGTAGAAAGCGGGGTGGATGCGAAGACCGGCATTCCGGTCGAGTCGGTATATGGAAACAATAACCGGCCTTCTGTTTTGCAGATGAATAATATTGATGTGTTAGTATTTGATATCCAGGATGTTGGAACGCGTTTTTATACATATATCAGCACGATGCACTACCTGATGGATGCGTGCGCCGAATACGGAAAAGCGTTTGTCGTACTGGATCGTCCCAATCCCAACGATTATGTGGATGGCCCGATAAGGAAACCAGGATTTGAATCGTTTGTCGGGGTTGATCCGATTCCTGTATTGCACGGACTGACCGTAGGCGAACTGGCGCAGATGATTAACGGGGAGGGATGGCTGACAGCACGCAAACAATGCGACCTGACGGTCGTAAAAATGCTCAACTGGAAGCATGGCGATCTGTATACCTTGCCTGTCAGGCCATCGCCCAACTTGCCCAACCAGCAGGCTGTCAGGTTGTATCCGTCGCTTTGTTTTTTTGAAGGGCTGTATCTCAGTGTGGGACGGGGGACTGACTTTCCTTTTCAGGTGCTTGGCTGTCCGGATCCAAGAGCGGGATCGTTTACGTTTACGCCGGTTGCAATGCCCGGATTTGACATCAATCCGATGCACAATAATACGTTGTGTTATGGCGTCGACCTGCGCGAATATCCTTTTGAAGGAGGCTTGTCATTGCGGTTTGTGATTGATTTTTACAATCTGCTGGGCAGGGATGAAAAACTGTTCTTTACCCGCGCCAACTGGTTTGATTTACTTGCCGGAAACAGTACGCTGCGCATGCAAATCGTTCAAGGCCTTTCCGAAGAAGAAATCCGTGCGACCTGGCAACCCGATCTGGAACAATATAAGGCGATGCGAAAGAAGTATTTACTTTATCCTGAGAAATAAATACTACTCCTCAAATATTTCCTTCAGTCCGATTTCCAATCCTTCGATGGTATGCACGGGGACTTTGGCGTCGGGCATGTAAACAATGTCGTAGGTAGTTCCTTTGTCGTACTTACCATTATCCTGCAGCAGGAAAACGGTCAAACCTACTTTGGGATAGACCACCCAATATTCTTTAACGCCCGCCTCTTCGTAGATATCAAACTTTTGGCTCATCACATACCTGGCGGTAGAAGGCGATTGCACTTCCACTACTAAATCGGGCGCGCCGACGATGCCTTTTTCATCAATCTTTGAAGGGTCGCACACCACGCAAATATCAGGTTGAAAAAACGTATAAATTTTG
>Ga0099364_10007191_pt1 | contig 15966 bp, 14 predicted proteins | sample TergutTh196P3_FD_73070 | JGI IMG/M metagenome (GOLD analysis project Ga0099364, IMG submission 73070) | Microcerotermes parvus P3 segment gut microbial communities from Pointe-Noire, Republic of the Congo - Th196 P3 | ecosystem: Host-associated > Arthropoda: Insects > Digestive system > Gut ...
TTTGCTGCAATTTACCTCCTCTAGTTTATTAATTACATCCAAATTATACCTTTCCGCTTCAAAAAATACCAAAAGTATTTGTAAAATATTTGTAAAATAATTTTTGCATTTCCTTTCATTTTTTCGGGCTATTTACACTCTCCAAGCCCTATATTTTTGCGATAATCATCTTACTACTACTATTTTACCGGATTGTGTGCCGCCGTCTTTAATAACCCAAACATATACCCCGCTGGCAACATATTCGCTTCTGTCGTTTTTGCCGTCCCAGCTTGTCATAGTGTTTCCGGCATTCCAAATAACTTTTCTGACAAGCTCGCCGGTAGCGCTGTATATAAATATCGAGCCTCCGGAATTTGAAAGGCCGTCAAATTTAATGCCTTCCGCATATGTGCCGTGCACGCTGCGGCCTGCGCTGTTTGTGGCTTTGCTGTCCGGTATCCACGGATTCGGAAACACCCTTGCCGCATACGAAGAAACGGCAAATAAAGTGAAAAGTGAAAAGTGAAAAGTGAAAAGTATAATTACTTTTTTTATCATAAATACTCCAAAATAATCATAAATTACGGAGACTTCATAACTGCTGTTATCCGTTGCCTCTGATTTGTAATTCGTAATTGGGTTTCTCTAAAAACCCGCCTATTGTGTCAACTCTGAACTCGTTTCAAAGTCCAGTAATTTTGTTTTAACAGCGAGATGCTGAAACAAATTTCGGAAGTAAACTTCCGGGATACTGAAACGAGTTCCAAACTAAGTTTGTTCAGGACACTCTTTGATGCAGAGTTGCTTTTTTGGGTTTTTAGAGATATCCAATTACGAATTTGCGAATAAACGGCAACCCCTCACCCTCTTGCTACGCAACTTTGTTGCTTCGCAAGTCCCTCTCCCGCAAGGGGCGAGGGAAAATACTTTTTGTCTTTTATTTGTAATTGGGTTTCTCTAAAAACCCGCCTGTTGTGTCACTCTGAACTCGTTTCAAAGTCCAGTAATTTTGTTTTAACGGCGAGATGCTGAAACAAGTTCCAAACTAAGTTTGTTCAGGACACTACTTGATGTAGAGTTGCTTTTTGGGTTTTTAGAGAGACCCAATTGCCGTTACTGCAATTTTTCCAACATTTTTTTTGCTTGGGTGTTGTCCGGGTTGAAGAAAAGCGATCTCTTCAAATATTCTCTGGCTTTGCTAAAATCGCCTCTGCTGTAATACGCCATGCCTTTGTCGTAATAATCTTTGGACACATCGCCGACAACCCGCTTAAGTTCAAGCGCCGCGGAAGTATTATTGGGGTTATAACTTAGAGCCGCTTTATATTCTCTTGCCGCGGATTCAAAATTATTCTTTCTAAAATATTCAAGGCCTCTTTTGTAATGTGTTTCAGAAAGGTCATAGCTTACTTTAGTTATATAGGTCTGCGCATTTTGGGAATAATCTTCAAATTCATATTTATCCGCTATCTCTTTGCTTCTTCTGAAATATTTAATGGCTTCTTCCAGCCTGTTCTTCTCGTAATGTTTTAAAGCAGCTTCAAAATTACGCGAAAGCTCTCCTCTGACTCTTTCCTGGGCTTCCGAAACTTTTATCCGTCTTTCATACTCGGATATTTCCTGTATGCTTCTCTCTGCTTTTGCTATCAGTTCCTGAGCGTCTCTTCTGTGGGGAGCGGCGATAACAATAGCTTCAAAATATCTTATGGCTTCCTGAAATTTTCCCTGGTTGTACAAATCCATTCCCTGACTGTACATCTCCGCGACTTTATCCGCAGCTATTTTTGAAAGCTGGCCGTCGACGGACACCATAGCGTCTCTGGCGGATTCATTCGTAGGGTCAATATCCAAAATAAAATTTAAAGCTTCTTTAGCTCTTACAAGCTCGCCGTGTAAAGAAAAGTTCTGATATCTTGCCCACAAATACTGAATTCTCTCGCTGTTTTTCTGTCTTTCTCTTTCTATTCCGACCTCATCGGAATACAGATTAACTCTTTCTATGCCCGTTTTAGCCAAAGTATTTTCCGGGTCAAGCTCCAATATTCTGCTGTAATATTTTGCCGCTTTTACAACATTGCCTTTGTCAAGCGCGGCATCCGCTTTTCTCATATATTCATTAATTTTTCTTGCGTTGTATATGTCTATATCGGAAAGTTCGTCAATAATTTTCTGAAGATATCTTTGAGACTGCCTGTGTTCGGGATATACGGCAAGAATACCGTCAAATTGATCTCTGGCGGCGATATAATCTTTTTTGTAGTAAGATTCAACGGCTTGTCTGAAATGATTCTGCATATAATAATCGTACGCGGTTTTCTGGCTCGTGAATTTTCCTACGGCATAACTCAAGTTAAAATTATGAGTTCCGCTGAGCTGGTCTGACGGACTGTATGAATAATCCACCGTAAAACTCTGGAAATCAAAACTCATGCCGAGCCTTAAATCGCTGTTAAGAGATTCATCGGCAAGCTTTACGCCTCCTCTGAAAGTAAGAAAATAAACGGGCGTTATAGCCGCTCCGACCGAAAAGTAATTTCCGGAATTCATCTGAGCGGTAAAATCAACAACGACATTCAAATTGTAAAAATCTTTTTCTTTATACGCTAAACCCATTGCGAAAGCCTGCGGAAGGTCATACGCGGTACTGACAAATTTAGGTCTTGAGCCGAAATTCCTGTAAGCTACGCCGAGAGATAAATTTTCAATTGACGGCAAAGTGAAAATTCCGCCGACGTCCAAAGCAAACGCTTCGGCGGTATAATCCCCGAGAGAAGATCTTAAAGCTTTTATATTAACGCCGATGCCGCCGTAATCAACCTCAAGCGGCACCGTCTTTTTAATCGGAAGCGAATAATTTAACACAAACGCGATGTCATTTGTGCCGCTCATATTTATTGAGCCGCCGTCATTATCATAATACGGAATATCTCCGTACCCCGCGTACATAAGAGACAGCCCGACATTTCCCATCTCGGTAGGAAACATTACTCCGGCGTAATTATATTGTATTTCTCCGAATAAAGACGAATTGCTGAATGAAGCGACTATTCTGTGCGTGTCTAAAGTAGCCGCCGGATTTAAAATTGAAGAAGCCGCTTTGCCAGATTTTAAAGCAATACCCGCATCTCCCAAAGCGCCTGTTACGGGATTCGGATTATATGATAATATCTGACCGGACGTAACGCCGGCATCGGCAAAAACAAAAGCAGTCATATTCGAAACAAGTAAAGCCGCGAAAGCAAGAGATGTGATTTTATTTTTATTCATGAAGATCTTTAATCATTCCTTTCAATTTTAGCAGGGCTGAGTTTTCAAAATCCCTGACTTTTGAAACGGATATATTTAATCTTTCGGCAATATCTTTTATTGACATTTTTTTATCGGCGCAGCCGTTAAGCGCAAACCTGTAAGATATGACCGCGTTTTCTTTTTCCGAAAGTTTCGAAAGTATTTCCGAAAGCATTTCATTATCGGCGTTTTGCAATATTGTATCAAATATTTCAGGCTGAGATTTATCTTCGACGGTATCCGCGAAATACCTGATTTGTTCTCCGGTATCAATCTCCTTATCAAGAGAAGCAACATTTGAAACGTTTCCGGCTATTGCCAGCGTATCCGAAACTTCGGAAACGTTTATCCCGAGTATTTTAGCAATTTTTTCAAAAGAAACATTCTTTCCGGATTTTGCGTTTTCATCCAATATTTTTTTTATTTCCGACAATGTGCTTTTCACATTAGGAGGAGTTTCTATTATATTAACGTTTTTGGAAATATAATTTTGGATATTTTTAACAATCCAAAACCATGCGTATGTTGAAAACAAAGTGTTTTTATTATTTTTATATTTAAGGGATGCTTCCAGAAGGCCGAGTTTTCCCTCGGCAACAAGCTCCTCAAACTCAATACGCGGGAAAAAAGCGCAGTATCTCCTTGCAACGGCAAAAACAAGTGAATCATACCTGCTCAAATCCGCCTTGTTTTGCGTTTGCGGCATATTACTTCTTTTTGTTGTTTTTATCCGGGACAAATTTAAAACCTCTTCCGAAAACAGTCTCTATTCTCTTACTCCACGAACCTAAAGCCTGCCTCAAATTTTTTATGTGCGTATCGATAGTGCGCGTCGTAACCGCGACATTATATTCAAACACGTTTTCCAAAATGAAATCTCTGTTCAAAACGAAGTTAGGCCTCAGCAAAAAAGTGTGCAGCAAATCAAATTCTTTGGGACGCAGAATAATTTCTTTGTTATTGACCGTCACGGTGCGCGAATCAAGATTCATTACAAGCCCGTCGCATTCAATTATATTGGACTCGTCTTTTCTGCTGTGCCTTCTGAGCAGGGATTTTACTCTCGCGACAAACTCTTTATTGCTGAACGGTTTCGTTATATAGTCATCCGCGCCCACGCCGAACCCTATAATTTTATCCGTTTCGGAGGATTCGACAGTCAGCATTATTATAGGCAAATTTTTCGTTTCCGCATTTTCCCTTAAAAGCCTGCAAAGTTCTATGCCTCCGATTTGCGGCATTTTTATGTCAAGTACCGCTAAGTCAGGCTTTGATTTCAACGTTCTTTTATACCCTTCGTCAGTATCGGCGCATGTTATAACTTTGAAATTTTCCTTCTCAAGGATATCTTTAACAAGGCTTCTTAAACTCTCGTCATCGTCGACAATAATAATTTTACTTTCGATCATTTTATCCCTCACTTTCTTCGTTCAAAAACATAAGAACTTTTTTCATTGCGTTTTGCCACCGATTTTAGCTCGGCGGCGCGTTTTGAAATATCCGCGAAATGGCTGAGACTGCTTACTTCAGTGGATATAATGGCCACCGACACAGTCATTATCGGAAAGTTTTTCTTATTATACTGTCTGTCAATCGACATAATATATCCGTTTAGCCTGTCTGTTTCGTCATAGAAATTATAGATGCCCGCGTCAAATTTATCAATGAATTTCTGCGCCAGCTCTTCCGCCTTTTTCGGGGAAGTTATCATAACAAAGTCATCTCCGCCTATATGCCCTACAAAGTCGTCTTCGTCACAGTCGGATTTTATTGCCGATAAAATACAGTCTGCAGTATATTTTATAACTTCATCCCCGCGCTGAAAACCGTACTTGTCGTTGAAACTTTTAAAATTCGAAATATCCACGTACAAAAGCGCGAATTGCTTGCCAAGCTGCAGCCTCTTTTCCGCCTCGGATTTTATCGCGGCGCTGCCGGCGAGAGAAGTGAGGGGATTGGCGTCAACGCTTAATTTTTTTCTCTCAAGTATCGTTCTTACGCGCGCAAGCAAAATCGCGGATTTAAAGGGTTTGGTTATGTAATCGTCAAGCCCGAGGCTGAAGCCTTTTATCTCTTCGCTCTCGCTGCTCATAGCCGTAAGCATTATAACCGGAAGATTCATAAACTTAGGCTCTTTTCTCAGATGCGTCAAAACTTCATATCCGTCCATCTCCGGCATTGAACAATCCAAAAGAACGATATCGGGCTTTTGTGAAAAAATTTTTTCAAGACCGTCTTTTCCGTTGACGGCTTTAATAACCTCATAGCCGGCCAAGCTCAAAATATCGCTTAGCATTTCCCTTAAAAAAGGTTCATCGTCAACAATAAGTATCTTTGACATATTCTAATTTCAGCTCCTTATAGGCAGAACAAATTTAACCGTCGCCCCGGCCCCGAGACCGCCGCTCTCCGCCCATATTTTCCCGTTATGCATCCTTATTATTTCATACACTATGGAAAGCCCAAGCCCGGTACCTTTAGGTTTTTTAAACTCTCCTTCTTTCACCTGATAAAATTTTTCGAAGACTTTTTCCGTATCCTGCTTTGAAAGCCCTATCCCGGTATCGGAAACCCATACTTCAACAAAATCATTTCCGTACGACGGAGAAATCATTCCGCTCAAAGTAATGCTGTCGCCTTCTTTTGTAAACTTAAAAGCATTGCTTACGAGATTAGTAATAACCTGCTTTATTTTTTCATTATCGCCGTAAATAGGCGGGATAGACTGCGGAAGCTGAAATGAAAGCTTTTTATTCTGCGCTACGCCCAAAGATCCGAAAAGCAAAGTTATTTCTTTTATAACATCATCAACAAAAACAGGCCCTGCTTTCATTTCAAATTTGCCGGCTTTCATTTTTGCCAAATCAAGAATATTATTAATGAAATTCGTAAGCCTTATCGTGGCGTCTTTTGCTATTTTTAATCCTTTAAGCTGCTGTTCCGGAGAGTAGTTTTTTTCAACGCCTTCTATCAACAAATCGCAATAACCGTCTATTGCGGCCAAAGGAGACCTCAGTTCGTGGGAAACGCTGGACACAAATCCGTCTTTAAGTTCGTCCGTTTCTTTAACCTTTGTAATCATCTCATTAAAAGTTTTCGCCAAAACGCCTAACTCATCGCTTCTTTTAACGTCAACGTTGACGTTCATATCTCCTTCGCCTATTTTTTTCGCCGCCTGCGCCAAAAGTCTTATAGGTTTGCTTAGCTGCCATGCCATAAAATTCGCGCCGAGTATGCCAAAAATCAAAGCCATAAGCGCCACCGTCTTAATTTGCTCATAAATCAGAGACGTTCCCTGCTGTATAAGAGAATCCATATAGGTTTGTGAAAACCCGATAACGAGCGTCCCGAGATAGATATCTCCGCTAAAAACAGGCGTTACATATTCAAAGACATACTCTGCGATAAGAGATTCGTATACCTCTGTTTTTTGATAATATCTGTCTTTAATTCTCGATATAAAGGCTGATTCGATATTCTTATCATCCCTTGGCGTAAAAATAGTTTTAGTTTTGCCCGGAGCAACAAACGCGGCATAAACTACCGCCGGTCTGTGTATAGAAACGGTTGAGTCTACTATGCTCGCAATACGCTCATAATCCTTAGCTTTCAGCGCCTCTTCGCATGAATGAAAAAACACCTTAAAAGACCTGTCGCGGTCTTCTTCAAACTGTAAAGTTAAAAATTTTTTTTGAGCCGAAAATATTGCGTAAGAAACGAAAAAGATTACTAAAAGCAAAAGGATGGAAACCGAAAGAGTGAACTTAAGCCTTAAGTTCATTGAACAGCCCTTGTAAAAAGTATTTAAAGGTTAACCGTTAATCTGCCGGGCATAAATTTTTTCATGCCCGGCAGATTAAACAAATTATAATTATTCTTTAGGTTCTAAAGAGATAACTACCCCGGTGTTCATTTTTTTTGCGACAAAGTTATAAAGCCATGCGACAACAATCGCGCCTACCGCCATAATAACCGTGTAAAGAACTACGAAAATCAGCCAAGACAAAAATCTTGCGCCAACTCCCAGACCTGCCGCCAAGTCGGTAGGGAAAACAAAAAACGTAAAAACACCGATTATAGCTCCCAAAATACCAAACACGATTGGGAATACTTTTACGACAGAAATCAACTGAACTTGTTTTACATCATAAAGTGACATTGCACCCTCCTGATATTTTATTCAACTGCTTTTGAGAATTTATACTCTGATTATAACAGAGATAAATTATGTTGTCAATAAATATTAAATACTGCTTCCTACTTTGCGGCATATACCGCTTTCATATCTTCAATGGATAAGCCTTTGTAATCCGAAGCATGGCCAACCGTGCCGAAATCTTTCATTTTCGTAACGATAAGATTTTTCAACGCTGTCCTCGCCGGCCCTAAATAATCTCTCGGGTCAAATTTTTCCGGAGTTTCGGCAAATACTTTTCTTATAGCTGCCGTAATTGCAAGTCTTCCGTCGGTATCAACGTTGATTTTTGATACGCCGAGCTTTATCGCCTCCTGTAAATCCGACATGGGAACGCCTGTCGCTCCAGGCATTTTTCCGCCGTATTTATTTACTTCGTCAATCAATTCTTTCGGAACAGATGACGCGCCGTGAAGAACAATAGGAATATCTATAAGACTTCTGATTTCTTTCAAAACGTCAAAAGCGAGATTTGACGCGCCTTTGAATTTGTATGCGCCGTGCGAAGTTCCGATCGCGATTGCCAAAGAGTCAACGCCGGTAGCTTCAACGAACTGTTTCGCTTCTTTCGGATCGGTCAAATGGATTTGATCTGAACCGTGGCCGTCTTCAATTCCGCCGAGCGTGCCGATTTCAGCTTCAACGGAAACTCCTCTCGCGTGCGCGTATTCCACTACCGATTTTGTTACCTGCACGTTATAATCGTAAGTTGAAGGAGTTTTTCCGTCTTCCATTAACGAACCGTCTATCATAACCGAAGTAAATCCGAGATCTACAGCTTTTATCGCGGATTCCAAAGAATTACCGTGATCTAAATGCATAGCAACCGGAATATCAGGGTTTTCAATAACCGCAGCTTTCATCAAATATCCCAAATATGTAAAATTAGAATACTTCAGCGCGCCTCTGCTTGCCTGAATAATTACAGGAGACTGGGTCTCTTTCGCAGCTTCCATGATTGCCTGAATCTGCTCCATATTGTTTACGTTGTAAGCGCCCACGCCGTAACCTTTTTTCTTTGCTTCATCCAAAATCTGTTTCGCAGGTACTAAAGCCATACTTTACTTCCCCCTTTTAACCGCAGAGTGAAGAGTGGAAATATTGTGTTTCGGCTTCGCCGAAACCTATATAAGTTTTCGCAAAGCGAAAACACAATATCTTCACTTTTCACTCTTCTTTTTAATTTTTTTACCGGCAGCTTTTGTTTTCGGCTGTTTTGTCATTTTTCCCGCAGGCTTCTTCTTTGATTCAGGTTCTTCAAAAACCCCCAAATTTCTAAATTTAGCATATCTGTCGTCGGCAATTTTCTGGGGAGACATATTCTCATACTGCTTTAAGCATTTATTAATCGCGCTTTTAATATTCGCGGCTGCCTTTGCGGAATCAACGTGAGCTCCGCCAAGAGGCTCTTTTATTATTTCATCAACAACTTTAAGATTTAATAAATCGGCAGCCGTTATTTTCATCGCTTCCGCGGCTTCCTTTGCTTTTGAACCGTCCCTGAACAGAATAGCCGCGCAGCCTTCAGGCGAAATAACGGAATAATATGAATTTTCAAGCATAAAGACTTTATTTGCAACGCCGATACCCAAAGCCCCGCCCGAACCGCCTTCTCCGATAACAATGCTTATAACCGGAACTTTCAAATCCGACATATCTCTTAAGTTTCTAGCGATAGCCTCGGCCTGGCCTCTTTCTTCGGCAGCGATTCCCGGATATGCTCCGGACGTATCTATAAACGTTATTATGGGCCTGTTAAATTTTTGGGCAAGGTTCATAACCCTGAGAGCTTTGCGGTAACCTTCGGGATGCGCCATTCCGAAATTTCTGTCCATATTTTCCTGAAGAGTCCTTCCCTTTTGATGCCCGATGACCATTACGGGCTTGCCGTCAATTGAAGCCATTCCGCACAGCAAAGCGTTGTCATCGCCGAACACTCTGTCTCCGTGAAGTTCGACAAAATCCTCAAATATTATTTTTATGTAATCCGTGGAATAAGGTCTTTGCGGGTGTCTTGCAATTTGTATCCTCTGCCATGGCGCGAGAGTTCCGTAAATTTTATTCATGAGCTCATGTTTTTTCTTTTCCAAATCTTCAATCTGCTCGGAAAAATCCACGTTTTCCTGACCTGAAGAAGATTTAAGACTTTCTATCTTTTTATCAATTTCAACTATAGGCTGCTCAAAATCAAAAGAATTATTCATGAATCTCCTCTTAACGGCAATTAGCAATTAGCAATTTATAATTTACAATTAAGGCGTTTCGCGAAGCGAAACTTACTAACAGGTTTCGGATTCGCCGAAACTCAGACATTATTATTTGTTAATTGCAGTTCTAAAACTTTCCCGTATACCCAATTCTAAACACTCTTTCATTAGGAACTCTGCCGCGCGCGTCTCTGCCCCAGCAGTCTCTCATCATAAAATCCATATCAATATAATCAGTAAGATTAAGCTTCAAACCAAAATTCAATCTCGCGTCCGGAAAATATCCGATATTGTCATACTCAGCCATAAAAAACAAAGAATCTTTGGCAAAAGGCGCCGGCACTATAGTGCTGACAAAACCGTGCAATCCCGGATCTTTGAAATCGTTCATATTTATTCCGAGATTAAAATTCCATCCTTCAAATAAAATTTCTCTTCCGGCAACAACAAAGAGTCCCCTTCCTCTCTGCACATAATCGCCGTCATAATCCTGATTAAAGAAATATCCCTGGCCGTCATAACCGAGCGCCACGCTCGGCCAGGTCATATTACCTTCATAGGCTCTTACTTTTACCGATAATGCCGGAATCGCTATTTTTGCCTGTTCGTTTCCGATAAAATTAACAAGTTCCAGAGCAACGCCGACATACATAAACTTAAAAACTCCGAAATCAAGCCTAGTCTGAACGCTTCCGCCGCTAAAGAATCTGAAATTCACATCATAGCTGCCGTAATTCAAAATAGCTGTCGTAGGGGTATCCATAATATAAAGACTGCTTGCAAAAGTTACGGAAACAAAGCCCAAAAGCCCCACACATGCGCATATTATTTTTTTATACATTAAAAATTCCCCTCCAAAACATCATATGTAACAATCTTAATAATTGTATAATTTTTGTATTTTTAAGTCAACGTAACGCTAAACGCTTGTCATCTCCAAATCAAAATGATACTGAATTTGTGAAGAATTCCAAATCAAAATGATACTGTTTTAATACCCAAACTTCCAAAAGGAGGCCAGTATGAAACAGTTGCATAAAAAATTTACAGATGCACAAGTAAAAGAACTTTTCAAGAAGTATGAAGAAAGTGATATCAAAGCGGAACTTATTTCAAAAATGCTTGGTATTGAAAGAGCGCAATTCTTTAGATTATTGAAAAGATATCGTCAAGACAGAGAAGTCTTTAGTTTGTCTTACAGGCGAAAAAGCATAAATCAAAGTATTGACGACAAATACAACAACTTAATCCGCAATGAATTAAAACAACAACTTGAACTTATACGCAATCCGGAAGTTCCCATACACCGCTATAATTACAGTTTTGCAAAACAAATACTACAAAAAAACTATGGCGTTAATGTTGCGCTGCAAACAATAATAAACCGTGCCAAACTTTGGGGTTATTATAAAAATATTGCACAAACTAAAAAGATACATGACAGGGTCGTAGAAACAAACAACATAGGGCAACTAATCCAGCACGACAGCAGCCATCACTTATTTGCTCCGTTGGCTTGCAGGAAATGGTATTTAATCACAAGTATTGACGATTTTAGCCGTTTATTATTAGAAGCTCGCTTTATAGAATCGGAAAGTTCAATAGAACATATAAAATCATTAGAACGCGTCTTTATTCATCATGGATTTCCGTTAAGCTATTACGTAGATAGTCATAGTATATTTAGATTTGTTGCCGGGCGTGATAACATGCTATTACATAAAAATGCTTATATTCAAACCGACGGCATCGATACGCAGTGGCAGCAGGTCTTAAAGGATTGTCTTGTCGAAAAACGAAACGCTTTAAGCCCTCAGGCAAAAGGCAAAGTTGAAAGACCTTACCAATGGATACAAGACCATGTTGTCCGCCGCTGCATTAGTGATAAAGTAACCTCTATAAGCGACTGTCAAAAAATACTTGACGAAGAAGTTCGCTCGTATAATTATAAGCAGATTCACAGCACAACAAGGGAAGTCCCTTTTTACAGATTTCAAAGAGCAAAACGGGAAGGCAACGATTTATTTAGAAAATTCTATATCCCAAAACCTTTTGTATCTAAAAAAGACATTTTTTGTTTAAGATTTAACAGACGCGCCGACGGTTATAGAAGCATTTCTTTAAAAACATTAACTTTAAAAGTTTCCGGCATAAATCCTTATGACGATGTAGAAATACGGCTTTATAAGCTAAATCAAACTATGAGCGAACTTCGCTTTTGGAGAAATAATCATTTGTTAGACGTTCAATTCGTTAAAAATATGATGCTCAAAGACATTCATTTTTAGCTGTTTATTCTACACCACCGTAAAAAATACCTTTCTTTTTACATGCGCTATTCATCTTTTCATAAGTATCATTTTGACTTGGAAATCAGTATCATTTTGATTTGGAACTAACATTCAAATTTTATATATAAAAATGAATATGATTTGTATTTTTATTTTTATGCTCAATTTAACTGTCTCAGAAATAATTCTGCGATTCGCCATCTGTGTTTATGCCGCTTTTAATCCATCTGCGCATATATGCGATTAAAAGCCAAAAACCTAAAGCGGCTGTTAACGCAGACGCAATATAAAAAAGCTGCTGTACAAAGTACTCTCTGCCTTCGGTGCCAAACCATTTGTGCATATAATCCCAGTTTACGATTGGGTTTCTCTAAAAACCATGTTTGTCAATTCCCGAAATTTGTTATCGGGAATCTGCCGACCGCAGTGCGACGAGTAAGGAGCACAGGTCTTGCGGCGGGCGCGAGATGTGAGCGCCATATCCTTACCGACAACAAAAAATTGCAGATATCTTTATTGACGCATGCAATAAAAAAATATCTGCAATTTTAAATTATTTGTTTAGCTGATGATGTTTAACAACAACACCCTCTGAGAGATAAATAACATCTTCACATATATTCGTAGTCAGGTCAGCTACCCTCTCAAGGTTTGAAGCGATATTAATAAGTTTCAACGCCCTGCTTACGGTTTTCGGATCTTTACTCATAATACCGGTCAATTCGTCTATAACCTTAATTTTTAAATTATCGACTTCATTGTCTCCTTCCAAAACTTTTTTTGCAAGGCATATATCTTCGTTTACAAAAGATTTTATCGAATCTTTAAGCATTCCGACGGTTACGTCGCTCATTTTCGGTATATCTATAAAAGGTTTTATAAAAGGATGCGAAATCAGAAATAAACCGTTTTGCGCTATATTTACGGCATGATCGGCCATTCTTTCCAAATCATTACTCATTTTAATAGCGCTCACTATAGCCCTTAAATTTTTGCCTACGGGCTGGTACTGGGCAATATAATTTATACATATTTCATCGAATTCTATTTCATATTTATTCGCGACAGATTCTTCTTTATCAATGACATTATAAAGAATTTCCTCATTTCTGTTTATTGTTCCGTCAAGGCTTTTAACAAGCATTCCTTCGACGTGCTCGGCATAATCTATTATTCCCTTTTTAAGTAAAGATATTTTTTCATTAAACATTTTTATTCTCCATTTTTTAACGGTAGTTGCCATGTCTCTCCGCATCTCTGCATTGCCGCTATCATTCGTAATTGCAGTTTAAGGTCATTGAGGTCATTAAAGCCCTTAAGGTCTTTTTGGATGTTATCATCCGAATTTTCCTGACAGATACTCTTCCGTCTTCTTCTCCGTCGGCACGGTAAATATTTTATTCGTGGAATTAAACTCTATAAGCTCGCCGAGATACATAAAAGCGGTATAATCCGAAACCCTTGCCGCCTGCTGCATATTATGCGTGACAATGACGATAGTATAATTTTTCTTTAAATCCAAAATCAGCTCTTCTATTTTGTTGGTTGAAATCGGATCAAGGCTCGCGCACGGCTCGTCAAATAAAATGACATCCGGGGCTACTGCCAGACATCTTGCTATACACAATCTTTGCTGCTGGCCGCCTGAAAGCCTCAAAGCATTGTCATGAAGCCTGTCTTTTACTTCATTCCAAAGAGCCGCTCTTACGAGCGATTCCTCCACGGTCTGAGCTATGACTTTCTTATTTTTTTCTCCGTTTACTTCAAGCCCGTAGCTTATGTTTTGAAAAATAGTTTTCGGAAAAGGGTTCGGCTTTTGGAAAACCATTCCCACTTTCCTTCTGATTTTTACAACGTCAACTTTTTTTTCCAAAATATTTTCACCGTCAAAATGAATGCTTCCTTCAGCTCTGGTATGCGGCACAAGGTCATTCATTTTATTGAGCATTCTTATAAACGTTGATTTTCCGCAGCCTGACGGCCCGATAAAAGCCGTGACTTTCTCGTCATAAACGTTCATACTCATATCTTTTATCGCCATTTTATCGCCGTAGTAAAAATGTACGTTTTCAGCTTTTATTCTTATATTATTTTCAGTGGACATACGCGCTCCTGTATTTATTTCTTAAAACTATTGCGGCGGCAGATACCAAAAGGACTATTACCAAAAGTATCAGCGCGCATCCGTAAGCTATCGTCGTTTGCAGCTCGGGTTTTGTGCCTTCCGTCATCAAAGCATATATATGATAAGGCAAAGCCATAACTTCGGAAAATACCGAAGTCGGATAACCTCTTTTATAAAAAGTCGCGGCCGTAAAAAGAATCGGAGCCGTTTCTCCCGCAGCCCTTCCTATGCTGAGAATAACTCCTGTCATAACGCCCGGAATTGCCGCCGGAATAACGGCTTTTCTTATGGTTTGCCATTGCGTCGCGCCGAGCGCCAGAGAAGCTTCTCTTACAGACTGCGGAACTGCCATCAGCGCTTCCTGCGATGCTGAAATAACGGCAGGCAGTATTAAAATTCCAAGCGTAAGACTTCCTGAAAGTATCGAAACGCCAAAACCAAAAAATTTCACAAAAACCGCAAGGCCGAACAATCCGAAAACTACGGAAGGAACTCCCGCAAGATTGTTTATGCTCATTCTTATAATGTTTACGATAAACCCTTTAGGACTGTATTCGTTTAAATAAACGGCACACGCAAGACCGAGCGGCAAAGCAAACAATACTGCGCCTACCGTAAGATAAAAAGTTCCGACTATCGCAGGCGCAACTCCTCCGGCAGTCATTCCTTTACGCGGAACCGAAGTCAGAAACTCCCACGATATTACGGATATTCCTTTTGAGATTATAAGATATATTATCCCTGCCAAAAAAATTAAGGTTATGATTATGCAGCAAGTTATTAAAGCAAACCCCAGTGCCTGAATTATTTTATTTTTCATATTTTTATTGCCTTTCAAAGTTGGCTCGTAATTATCTTTTATCATTAAGGCCATTAACGTCCTTAAAGTCCTTAAGGTCTTTTTGCATCAATCGCTGCTGCCTTTTATTCGTAATTGCCGTTAACGGTCTAACCCCAGCTTTATCCTGTATTTTCTGCTGATCATTTCCGCAAAAACGTTAAACACCAAAGTAACTAAGAAAAGTATTAACCCTATGGCAAACAGAGAATGATAATGTATGCTTCCGACGGCGGCTTCGCCCATTTCAGCCGCGATAGTGGAAGTCATAGGTCTTACGGGGTCAAAAAAAGATTTCGGCATAACAGCGGCTCCGCCTGAAACCATAAGGACCGTCATTGTTTCGCCGACAACTCTGCTCATGCCGAGTATTATTGAAGTTGATATTCCGGACGCGGCAGCAGGAATAATTACTTTGATAAGAGTTTGCCATCTGCTCGCGCCGAGCGCGTAAGAAGCTTCCTTAAAGCTTTTAGGCACAAAGCTTAAAGCGTCTTCAGATATGCTGGCAACGGTAGGTATTGCCATTATCCCGAGCACAATGCTCGCTGTCAAAGCGCATAATCCCGTAGGGATATTGAAAATTTGCTGAACCAGCGGAGCCATGACAAGCATTCCGAAAAATCCGTAAACGATTGAAGGAATACCGGCAAGAATTTCTATTATAGGTTTTAATAACTGTTTTTGGCGTAAAGACGCGAGTTCATTTACGTATAAAGCCGTTCCTATTCCCAAAGGAATGCATACGAGCATTGCTCCGGCCGTAACCCACAAAGATCCCATCATAATCGGAAGAATTCCGAATTCGGCAGGTTCATGCGTAGGATACCAGTGCTTGCCAAAAAGAAATTTAAATATATTGATTTCCGATATAATCGGCAGGCTTTCCTTAAATAAAACGAAAACTATTCCGAGCAAAAAAAAAAAAGAAGGGGAAAACGCCCCCGCCAAAAAAATTTTTTTTTTTTTTTTTTTTTTTTTTTTTTTTTTTTTTTTTTTTTTTTTTTTTTCTTTTTTTTTTTTTGTGTGTTTTTTTTTTT
>Ga0099364_10007192_pt1 | contig 15965 bp, 20 predicted proteins | sample TergutTh196P3_FD_73070 | JGI IMG/M metagenome (GOLD analysis project Ga0099364, IMG submission 73070) | Microcerotermes parvus P3 segment gut microbial communities from Pointe-Noire, Republic of the Congo - Th196 P3 | ecosystem: Host-associated > Arthropoda: Insects > Digestive system > Gut ...
CAGACGATGGCAACACCTACTTTTTTCTTGTTTGTGTCCATAATGGTAGAAATTCTGTTTTTCATGATCTTTCTTCCTCCATAGAAATTAGTTGATAATGATGTTTCAGATTTGAGAGGTACTTGACCACGCCGATTATCGTTTCGCTGTAAGCCTGTCGCGTATCAGTGTCCGCTCTTTGCACAACTTCTGCGTCGCAAGACATCTCGCACAGTTCATCTATTGCCTTTGCCATCATGTGAACAATCGGATTGAACCAGTGCATCGCCGTTGCTATCAGCGCCAAATACTTGTACAACAAGTCTTTGCGTTTGTGATGGACGAGTTCATGCCTCAGAGTAAAACCGAGTTCGTCTTGCGCGATGTTTAGCGATGGCAGAAGTATTCGTGGATTGAGAAAGCCAATCATCATTGGGCTGCCAACACATGGACATCGGTAAAGCCCGATTTTTCCGGCTATGCCTATGTCATCTTTTGCATTTTGGAACACAGCCAGTGTATCCTCATCTACGATCTTCTCGCTCCAACGCAGGGTCGTCTTCACAAATCTATAATGCTTGATCACATGGTAAGCGAGGAAAACAATCAAACCTGCCAACCATACAGCCATCGCAAACTGCCACACTGAAATATCAACTGCTGAGGGATAAGCTGCGGCTATATCAATCGATACATCAGATACCGGCGTTAATACGGGCGTTCCATTTCCTATGCGGACAAACGGCACTGCCATTTCACCTGACATATCCACCGTAACGATGGCATCGCCCAATCGCGGCCGGAACGGAACTATCAATCCGATAACAATGACCAGCCATGCGTAGTAGCGACTCTTTTCGGAGTAACGCTTTGTCAAAACCGGCGCGCTTGCCATGAGCAAGATCACAAGCACCGACATTGTGGCGGAACAAATCAGGAGCGCAATAATAAAAGCCTGCATATTAACCCCTCCGTTCTTTTGCCCACTCTAACAGCTCGTCAATGTCTTCGTCGGTTAATGCCTTGTCTTCGTACATGGTAGTGACGAGATTCAAAAACGAGTTGTTGTGAACCTGTTGGATAAACTTTCCCGTTTCAAACTTCAGGTAATCATCCTTGTCTACCATCGGGAAGTATGTGCGTTCCTTGCCTTTTTTCTCGGTTCGCAAAAACCCCCGATCAACAAGCCGCAGCAATAGGGAAATTGTTGTTTGCGCTTTCCATTCCCGCTCGAATCCAAGCTGCTGCATGATGATATTTGTTGTTATGGGCGGTTCATTAGCCCAAGCTACCTTCATTACCTCAAACTCTGCATCAGGCAGTTTTTTCAAACTTTCCACCTTCTCACCCCTTTCCAGGCATTTAAGACAGATGCCTACTATCATTAGTATACACTTGTCGAAAATGAATGTCAATAGATTTTTGAAAAGATTTTCTACGGATGCTGAAAATAATAATGCCCGAATGGAATATTTCCCTGCGGCGAGTTCAAGTGTTTTGTGAGCAGGACAGAATAGAAGGAGTGTGTTGAGTGCCATTGGAAAGTAAATTTCTTTGTATCTGTAATCTAAGTTGTGCTAACCTACATTCTCAAAATCATACCACATCTCTGTTTTTGTATTCAAATCGTATCCATAAACCCCTCCACGCATTCCAACGTAGATGCAATCATCAATTTTGATCATTGAATTTGGATAAAGACCTCTCCAAAAGGCATTATCAAGCAAGGTATCAATATTCCAACAATAGTCAGCAACTTTTTTTTCCACGCTTTCATCGTACTCTCGCCCCTTATGTTGATGAAAATGGTTTCTCATTCAGTATTTCACAAACTATTTTCTTTGCAATTATGATAATGGGAGGATAATCATAGTCCTCTGCATTAATTTCAAATACGTAATTACCAAGTTCAATTCTATATTTCGTGTTCATTTCTCCTACCTTATCAGCAGCACATAAACTTATGAAAGGTCTCGATGGTTCTGCCTTCCACGTAAATAAGCTTGAAACAAAGTGTGGATACTCAAACATTAGTTTAATTTCATAATTGTCGACATAATTATTGTATGTTTGGTCAATAGCACCGTAAAGTTCTAAGAGTCCCCAACTGGATTGACCAAGAGTAAACTCCATCCACAGACATTTGCTTAGGTATTCATTTACTTTGTTGATTTCTGCGTTTATTTCTTCTTTTTTGACTAAAAACATTTTAGTATCAGCTCCCTCTTACGGTAAATTAATACTGATTAAAGTAATTATTTACAGGGTATGCCGTAATTGATCATGCCTTTCAAGCAATGTTTCGTAAACGACATAGCTCATATGCGCACCCAAAATATGCTCATTAATAAATTCGTCTGTATCAACGAACTGCTCTGTGGTTATCTGTTCACATTCTTCTGCGGAATAAACAGTGGTAATATTGTCCAACGCTTCTTGTAGCATATTTTTTGCATCGTTATTGTTCCGCCTAAAATACTTATAATACTTATTCTTCTTTTTGCAATTTCGGCAAGGGTTGCTGCTAAAGTATTTACGCTTCTTTGCCTTCGGTTGTTTGTGGAGTTTGAGTAATGCATTCGGGATAATTTACCGACCAAATTCTATCTTTTTTTTTGTTTATCAAAGCTACTTTCTTATCCCCAACCCACTTTATTTCCCCAAGATGCTGATCATAAACCCATTCATCGGGTTCTTCTGATATTATTTTTTTATTAACGATTTCGTCCCCATCCTTTCCACATACAATAAGACTAATATCAATTTGTTTCACTTCATGTTGCAGGAGAAGATAAGCTTTGTCTCTTCGATCTGGGCTCTTTACTGGTTTTTTCCAAACCCATTCATTTTTGCATTCAGCCTCCAGAATCTTTGCATATGTGAGTTCAAACTGGTCTATATCCCAATTCTGATTTAATGCAACTTGCCGAATCCCTGACATCAACAGGCATAAAGACATCTTTTTTTTGTCATACTCGTCAAGTTGTGCAAAAACACTATAGCAGAATTCCGTCTGCACTTCATAGAATCCTCCTGAGAAATTCTTGATAGAGTCTTCATGCGCTTCCAGTACGCAATTAACTGTGATTTTTGTAAGCGTCAAACTGTGCAACGTGCAGAAATCCCAGAGCGCCACTGCTACAATGACTACATATCAGACTTGAATACCCACAAGTGTAAATTCAAGACGAAGTGAGGTTGTTGTAGCATGAACACAAGAGAAATCTCAGCAGAATATCGACTAGCGCACTGGGCGCAGGTGATGCAAAACCGTGAAGCTAGCGGACTCAGCATAAGAGCGTACTGCAAGGAAGCGGGATTTCACGAAAACAATTACTATTACTGGCAACGAAAGCTACGCGAGTCAAGCTGCGAAGAGTTGGCGAAAATTGAGGGCGAGGATTGTGAATTAGCGCCGTATAAGTTTACAGAAGTGAAGCTTGCATCGACGAGTACATATCCATCGGCGGCAATTGCCGATCAGAATCAAGTCAGCGTTGAAACAGCCGGACTACGGATTGTCGCAGGGAGCGGATATCCGATAGATAAACTTGCATACCTTTTACGGGAGGTTATGTAGCAATGCTGAACCTAGATGGAAAACGCGTCTATCTCGCGTGCGGATCTCATGATATGAGAAAGTCGATAAATGGCTTGTCTATGATGGTGGAAAGTTGCTTCGATCTCGATCCGTTCGACGGCGCTTTGTTCGTGTTCTGCAATAGGAATCGCAATCGCGTCAAAATCCTCGAATGGGATACTGATGGTTTCTGGCTTCATTTTAAACGGCTTGAAAAGGGTCATTTTAGGTGGCCGGCAGCCGGTGAAGACGCGACTATGACGCTGACCGGTGAAGAATTGTCCTATCTTTTAGGCGGGACACGCGTTGAATTAAAGCTGAAGCGTAATGAGGTTTTTGAGCGAAAAATCTCTTGAAAATAAATGCCAAAAAATGCCGTTAACGCTTGCAATTACTAGGGTTTTGTGATACAATAAGTGACATGGAAACGATGCTGGAAGTCTCCGAGTTGGAGCTAAAAATTCAATCGCTTGAGAACACAGTTGCGAGACAAGCGGCGCAGATTGCCGAGATGTCCGCCCTCATAAAATTCTATGAGGAGCAGTTCAAGCTGTCGCAACGGCGTCAATTTGGCTCATCAAGCGAACAGAGCCCGGACCAGCTCCGTTTCGACAATATGTTTAACGAGGCTGAGGATCAGGCCGACCCGTCACTGCCGGAACCTGCGTTTGAGGAGATTACATATACTCGCAAAAAGCGCGTCGGGAAACGGGAAGCTGACCTCGAAGGGTTGCCTATTGAGCGGATTGAATACAAATTGTCTGAATCAGAATGTACTTGCCCTGAGTGCGGGGCACATATGGACGATATCGGCGTCACCGTACGTGATGAACTGAAAATTGTCCCGGCGCAAGTGATCCATGTGCAACATGCGGTTCATGCTTACGGCTGCGGCAACTGCAAGAAAGATATCAATAAGCCAACCCCGGTTATCAGGGCTGAAGCACCCACGCCTTTGATCAGCGGTTCACTTGCGTCCCCTTCGGCTGTAGCCCACATAGCTTCGCAAAAGTACGTCAATGGCATGCCGCTCTACCGCATAGAGAAGGGGCTTGCTTATGATGGGGTTGCCCTCTCCCGGCAAACTATGTCAAACTGGCTGATATACTGCGCCCAGAACTATCTTGTTGCCATTTATTCGCTGCTGATTACCTTCTTGCTGATGCAAGACATAATTCTGGCCGATGAAACCTCGCTGCAAGTGATTTGCGAACCGGGGCGAGGTGCAAAAACTAAATCATTTGAATGGCTATACCGTTCCGGCAGTCGCTCAAAACACCCTGTCGTCATATATGAGTACCAAGAAACGCGGAATCGTGAGCACCCTGAGAGATTTCTCAAGGATTATGAGGGATACCTCTGCTGCGATGGCTATCAGGCTTATCACAATTTGCCGCCCACTATTGTGGTGGCGGGCTGTTGGTCACATGCCCGGCGATATTGGGAGAAAGCATACGATGCGCTACCGAAAAATAAACGCGATGGCACAACTGCTGAGCGCGGTCTTGTTTATTGCAACCTGCTGTTCGCTTTCGAGCATGAGTACCATGAACTAACGCCTGAGGAAAGATTCGAGATCCGGCTGAAATACAGCAAACCTGTATCGGATGAGTTTTTCGAGTGGGTCGGCACACTGAGTGTGCTTCCAAAATCACTGCTGGGAGAAGCAGTCGGCTATGCGTTATCACAGCGCAAATATTTGGAGAACATTTATCTTGACGGTCGCTTGGAGCTGTCCACAAATCTGGCGGAACGGTCGATCAAACCTTTTGTGATGGGAAGGAAGGCGTGGCTGTTCTCATTTACACCCAACGGTGCGGAGTCTAGTTCGATTCTCTATTCAATCATGGAAACGGCGAAAGCTAACGGCCTGAATCCCTATCAGTATATCAAGTTCTTGTTGGAAAGGTTGCCTACTGCGACATCCAGCACTTTGGAAGAACTGCTGCCTTGGAGCGAGACACTTCCGGACGAATGCCGCGTTCCGAAAAAAGAATCAAATGCAAAGCCGGATAAACCACCATTGTATCCCAGCAAAGGAGCATTGAATCAAGCCCTTGTAAAGCTCCGCGAGAAATTCATGAAAAGATTCGGTAAAGCTAACAGCTCATGATGTCGCCCCGTCCATGATGCCACAACGATCCGACGCGATCTCGACGTGGTGCTATTTAACGCTTACTGATTTTTCTGCAATCACTGGTGTTCATGTAACCAAAGAGCCTTTCAAAAAAAGCAACCATACACCTTGTTTGTGAAACAAACTCCCGACGCTTCCATTTCCAGTTTAATTCATAATCTTGACGTATTGCCTCGTTTCGTTCGCAACCACACATGTTGATGATAGCTAAAATGTTTTCTTCGTTTTTGATATATGGTAAATCTAAAGAAAATGCAATTAACCTCACAGCTCTCATCCTCCTTCTTTACCACGGAATAGGTCTGAAGTGCCGACTCCGTGAGTTCCCTGCATTATGTAGCTGCCTATTCACGTTTTTATCAGGTACACAAGGACATTTTGATTTGCTTGAATTTCTTTCCAAATGCTCATCATCTATATTCACCCATAGTATATACATAGCTCCTACCAAATTTATGGGTTCTCACTTGAAGATATTTTAAATTGTCAAACTCGCAGTTTCTATTGGGTGAAACATCGCTCTCCGTAATTTTCGAGCGGACAACGGGTACAATATCATCTGACCAAATAGCATCATCAATTTTGTGCAATAATAAATATCCCCCGTACAGTCCTTTTTCAGCTGTGAAGTGCAGTGTTTTATTCGTCCCCGTCTTTAAGAATCTAAGCCTTTGTTTGTAAGATCATTATACTTCATAAAATAAACTGTTGGTGGACACTTAAAATGTTGTCCATAATCTCTATCGCTTTTTCTGGATATCCTATATCATCATATAGTATCGAGTAAATTACATTACCACCGAGTAAAAACTTCAACTCGTATGGATTAGGGCTGTTATCAATCTCGTTATATATTCTTGAGCTTTTCTTAATAAAACTATCAATTACCTTGTTTCTTGATATTATCCATTGCTTATTGAAATTCCTTATAACTACAGTGTCGTATTCACTCGGAAAATCAGGCTTGAATGTTTCATTCGCTGATATCGTAAAATAGTACTGCTCATGCTTTTTAAACATTTCATCATTTTTTACAGCCTGCTCACAGGCTTCTTTTATTACATCTCCTTTATAGTAAATAGCACAATCATCCATGTTTTCTTCTAATGTCCTTGCTAAAAGCCACGGATCAATACCACACCATCTGCTCCTGTAGCCAAAATCCCAGTCGACATTATACTTTCCGGTAGATGCAAAGCATCCTCGTCCATGCATCATATAATAAATTCCGTTAACTCTGAACTCCATTAAACGATGAGCTTTTCTGTACTCATAAAAATCATACTTGTTATTTAGATTAAATCCGATTAATAGATTTGTGCAAACGTCATTCACTTTTTCAATATAGTCTTTAAGAATTAGCACTAAACCATAGTCCATACTGCTACACCTCGTATTTTTGTGATACATGCGATACATTTAAGATTTTAATTTATTACCACTGCAGTTAATTATGGTTGTAGTCTTTTTTCAGCTTCGATTAATATTTTAATCAACCATTTTAACGGAATAGTTATTTCTCTTTCATTCGGATACCATTTGATTTCCAGACCTTTCTTGCCACGATTAATTAAAGCTACTTCTTCATTATTAAAAAGTATTTCGACAATTAAATTATAGTCATCAAAAGGATCGTTAGTAAAGTCTGCAGACCATTGTTCCATTTTCTCACTCCTCGTACAAACTATGAGAGTTGTCAATTTGATTTTGTGAATATGCGAATCATGCTCCAGCGCCACATATCCAAATGAATAATCGGCAGTTTTCATCCTCTTTGGAGGTGCTTGATGATATGAGGTCGAATCGGTTGATTTAGCACACGAACCAGCCGCCAGTCAGCGTCTTTATTATATTGTCCCCGGCATCATATGCGAAAACCATGCGTTCTTGTCTGTTAGATGGTCAAGTTCATTGTATGCGATCAAGTGGTCATTTTCATTGACTATGTTCCCGTTTTCGTCGTTAAATGATGTTACTCTGTTTTTCACGACAATTAGAACATCTTCAATTGCCTTAAGGCATTATCTCTTATTATTTCGTTGTCCGATTGTGCTAACATCCTTAGTTTTTCTTTTGAACTTTCAGTTTTTATTCCGCCCAATGCCCATATGCATTTTACCGCCAAAGCAAATGTGTCATCATATTCCAAATACTCAAACCGGGATAATGCTATTTTATACAAACTATCTACTGTTTCCGGCAGTTTTAGTTTTTGGAAAACTGATGCAATGTCTTCGTGTACAAAATGCCAGTCAGACTCAATAAGTTTTATAAGTATATCAAAGTAAACATTTGAAACCAATTCAAAAACATGAGCTATTGTCAATGTGTGCTCTAAGTCTTCGGCATTTTTTTCATTGGATGCTGTCTCCAAAAGCCGTAGTACATATTCTGTATTTTTTGTTACATCAGTGCCAAAATCCACTATAAATTTACTCTTGATTTCGCAGATTTTTACTTTATCCTGTACAGCAAAATTTGTATTGTATGCCATAAACATTTCTATTGTAGCTTTTCGTTCTTTTTCAGTCACAGATAGCCCCCCGTATAGCCTTAATACTAACACAGCAGGGAGCGCCGGGAAACTATAATGTACTACGCAACAGCGAACCGATGAAGCATCGCCGCAGCTTGCCGGGGTTTGCGAATCCACCTATGTAGGTGCATCCGTAACCACCTCATATAGGCTTGGGTCATTAATCCCATACATGGAGGCTTCCACATCTGATGAAAAAATAAACTTGTCGATATTGCTAAAGTTAACGTATATTTCCCTGATATCATCAAAATCATTATCCCTGATTATGTTTATTATATTGGTTCGACCTAATACAATGACATCATTGTTGACGCCTCCTGTTAGAGTTAGCATTTGATCTTCACTGCTGAACTCCTGTTCCATCCATGTTATATAAGGGGCGGTCATAACAGATCCTTCATCCCAGTCAGAAAACACTCTTCTTGGGTCAATGGTGGCTACCCAAGTATCTTCATCTGTGAGATTTGCTTTATAAAATCTGTAACTGTTGTCATAATTGATAAGCGGTGGTCTGACATAATCCTCTGACCTTATTAGCTGTATGCTATTTACGAGCTGTCTCCTCACCATTTCATCTTCCGTCAATGACTGCGACCGCATAATGATATGCAGCATATGTGTATCATCAACGGCTATATAGTAATTATGATAGTACCAATTACCCAGCAAGTAATATTCCCAATTACTACTTATAGCTGCCCAACCTCCAAAAAGGTCACGAATTGTATTGTTGATTTCTGTTAATCCAAAATCCAGCCGATCCATCAGCATTGATAAATCAAAATGCTCGGCTAAAACGTCGCGGCCAAACAGATTGAAGCTATCCCTCAAGACAATATACTCTTCATACTCCTCTGAAATCATTCTTGATGGCAATGTTCCTTTTCCATCTTCAAATCTGTATATCTCAAAGCTAATTGGGTTCTCTTGATGCGGATTTGGGACAGTACTTCCTCTAGTGGGAATCAACCGGAGACCGTAAACTACTGGCGTCTCATGTTCTATAATGAATTCACGAAAAGAACGCAAAGTTTCCCATGTTCCATCGCCATTTTGCGGAAAAATTCTTACATGATCATAATGGAAGTTGCCATAGTAACGCACAAGTGAAAGACCAGGAATTCTGAACCCTTCTATAGAAAGCTTTCTATCAGCTTCGTTCCACACAACGCTATACCCGGAACTTCTCATTGCTTCAGCGCAAATAAAAGTCCTGCCGCCGATATTAAAGCTTTCGATCTCCGTAGTGTTCAAAGTGGTTATTATATCCGTATGGTAATACTGTCCTGCCACACGCCCTGTCTGCCCCTTTGTCATGTCCAGTAAAGAACCATCCAATGCTTGCAGCGAAATCTCTGCGTTTTGCGTATCAACGATTTCCAACCAACGCTCGCTAGGATGCCAGTTTACATCAAATCCATAATTCCGCATAGATTCGGCGTCGATAAGCGTTTTCCCCCCGATGTTGATTGAATTCACTGGGGTATCCCATAATAAAGTCGAAACGTCAGTGTAATAGTAATCGCCATAGCTTCAATCTGGCGTGGGACTCATTACTGTAACAGAAGGGGAAGAAACATGTGCAACATGCACAATTAATCCGAGTTTTGTTAGTGCAATATGCCATTTTTGAGTTTTATGCTGAATGTTAAGCTGTACAAACAGCAAAAGAACGCTTCTTTTTGCCATAATTACCTGCTGAAAGCATGAATTTTCCGTTTGCTTATTGCATATTTTTCCGGATTTTGTTACAATAGTGACAGATTAGCAGAAGGCACAACAGTCATTATTGTAACAAGGAGTTGAGGCAATGCAAGCGAGCCGATATGAGGAGTTTTTTCAGGAAAATGTGGTTATGACTATGGAGCACCTGAGACTATTAACAGGCCGACCGAGGGAATCCATCCTTCGGGATTTGAGAGGCATAGGTTATTATTCCAGCTACAATGAAAGAGGGAAATTTTATACATTATGTGACATCCCGGAATTTGACGGGCTTGGGCTGTGGAGATATCGGCAAGCGTGCTTCTCTGTCAGGCGGACGCTCCTTGATACCGTCGAACATCTTGTCAGCAACTCCGATGCGGGGCATACGCACGACGAGTTACGACGAATGCTTGGTATCGGAATGCAAAACTCCCTTTACCAGTTGACCATGGCGGGGAAAATCGTGCGCCGCCAGTTTGGCTCCACATACGTGTACTTTGGAAAAGGAAGCGTTGGTAATCAAGAGGCGAGACGTGAGACCATGCCTGTGATGCCGGTCATACTAAAGTCGGCCAAGCCCCCCAATGCCCAAAGCCGTCCCGCTATTGATCCGATATTAGTAATCGACATCCTTGTCGCAGTGCTTCGCGGGTACGAGACGGAAGATGCGGCACTCACTTATCTGCATCGGATGGGTTCAGTTGTCAAGGAGCAGCACGTGGCTGCGGTCTTTCAGCATTACGATATCTGTAAAAAAAACTCTCCGGTTCAGGTCTGAAATCAATTTTTTCCTGTCTGCTAGGGATTTATCAGCATCTTTTGTGTGTACACGACGGCAAGCCTCTGATATTCAAAACAATTGCGGATACCTGTCCTTGCTGCGGAAAAAGGATGGAGCGCAAGTCTTCCGGGGAACGTGAGGTTGTTACGCTTGTTGGCGGCAGCGCGACAATAGTTGAGGAATACTTTGTGTGTCCGCGCTGCAATGACGTTGAAACAGGCAAACGCGTCATCCACCATTCTGAGCTCTTGCGGTGCATCCTGCCGCACAACTCGAAATACGGGTATGACGTGGAAATTGAGGCCGGGCACCTCCAATACGCCGACAACAGGCAGATGAGTGAAATAAAAAGCATTTTTGAGGATACCTACGGCATATCCATCCCGCAATCGCAAATCCATGAACTGGGCATCCGATTCCTGAAACACATGACAGTGAACCACTACTTGTCGGCGCCTTTGCTCGGCAAACTGTTCGAGAACGGTTGCGTATACCATGTCGATGCGACGTGCGAAGCTGGGCGCGGCATGGAGCTGACCATAAAAGAGGGCTGGACCGGCATTGTGCTGGGTGCATGGAAAATCCCGACCGAAAACGAGGAAGTCATCAAGCGGCATTTGCGGTCTGTCGTCGAAACCTTCGGGGCGCCTGTCGCGTTTGTAAGTGATCTGGGGAACGGCATGATGGCTGCCATAGCGGGCGTTATTGAAGAAATGCATCTAAAGTCACGCCAGTTGGTGTGCCATATGCATTTCCTGAAAGCAGTCGGCAAGAGCATCCTTGAAGGCGTATTCCAGTCGCTGAAATCTCAGTTCAGGCAGAATAAGACATTGGCAAATCTGAACCGTTTTGTAAAAGAAACAGGGAACATTATCAAGCCCGAGGCCGCCGCCATGCGCGACTTTCTCGCCAGGTGGGAAAAAAGCGGTGCGCAGATCAGTATTCCCGGATACCTTGAAAGCGTCGCCATTTTGCGGGCTCTTGCCCAATGGGTGATATTGTTTGGCACGCAATGCGGTGGGGTGGGCTTTCCCTTTGCGCTGTCGCATACTAAGCTGTTTGACCGTTGCTCCGCCGCCCTTGCCTCTCTTTTGGCTTTATCCGAAAAGAGCTGTCTTCACGAACACTCGTTCAAGCTTGCCGCCCGTTTGAATAAGATACTGCAAGGCGTCGTCGAGAATCCGGAAATACAGAAGACAGCGCAAAGCCTAAAAGCGATGGAAGCCGTGTTTGCGGAACTCCGGGCAGTTCTTAGGTTGGAGAAAACGGATGTCTACAAACATGATAAGGACAAAGAATGCCCAGATGAATTTGAAGTTGTGGCAAAGCTGAAAGATGAATCATCAAGTTTCTGCGGCATCCTGCGCAAAAGACTGGAAACAGGCTCCGTTATTGGCGCACAAGCAGACGCAACTCGCATTGTCATCTCTTATTTCGAACAATATGAACGTTACCTGTTCAACCATTTCGCCCTCACATACGATGCCGCAGGCAATATAGTCATCAAACTGATTGAGCGCAGCAACAACATTATGGAAAAATCATATCGCGATCATAAACACAAAATCCGAAGGCGCACAGGAGCAAAAAACCTAGGCTTCGTGTTCGAACACCTGTTTCCCGCCGCTTCCATGATGGTGAACTTTGATAATCCGGTTTATCGGCAGACCGTCCTGGACGATAAAACTAGGGGCGACTTGACCGATATATTCTCATCGCTTGATGACTTTATGGATTTCCGCGACACGCCAATGTTTCAGGATGATTTGGATGTGGTCGGCGGGCGTCTGCCGAAAGCGGACAGGAAAATTGTTGGCAAAACAGGTTTTACTGAAGTCATATATATTCTGTCCGATGTATACAAGGAGTTTCTATTTCCTCAATCAGTATGAGATTTTTTCTCAAAATCCCACGCCAGATTGAAGCTATAGTAAATTAAACTGGGAAACAAAAAACAAGTAAGTTGGAGGAAGTTACACATGAAAAGAAAACTTATCAGCATCATTCTTACGCTCGTGATCTGCATGGGCTTTGCCGTACCTACATTAGCTGCGGGGGAGGCGGGTGAAACACTGACGTTTATGTCTGAATATTATGAAGGTAGGTACGGTATAGCAGTGTCAAACGCGGTATTGTCAGATGAAACATTTATGCTGCCAAGAGGGTACAAGGATGGGAGGCCCGAATATGAAGAAGTGGTAGTATACTATGTCGTTGACGGAGTTTCCGTTCTCACCCTGCTAGTTGACTCGCCCGAATACGCACCACCGCAGGGAACCTATATCAACGGATTGGGGACCAGAACGAACTGGGAGACCGGCGAAGAGTTTATCTGGACGCTGGCACCACCGATTATCATTTATGCCAGCATTTCATTTCCCGAGGGAGTGCCTGAGTACTATTCAAATTATCCTTTTGATGAGTTTCTATTCGATGATTCAATGTTTGATTTGTTTGGATGGCGGACTGATAACATCGAGACTTTTTTCTGTATCTCGATAAATGATCGTATTGTGTTTAAACTCGTAGATGAATTGCCCTCGCAAGCGGCAACACCACAAACGCCTGCGTCCCCGGCATCACAAACCGTGAACCCCACGCCGTCGACGGTCATCGTCAACGGCATGGCTACGGCATTTGAAGCGTACCTCATAGATGGGTACAACTATTTCAAACTGCGGGATCTTGCATTTGCATTGAACGGATCAAGCAAGCAATTTGCCGTAGGCTGGGACGGTGAGGCCGACGCGATATCGCTGACAAGCGGCGGGGCATACGAGACAGTCGGCGGCGAAATGGAGCAAGGCGACGGGGAAGCCAAAACCGCAAACCCGACGACATCAAGGGTATTCCTTGACGGGCAGGAACTGAGCCTGACTGCATACAACATCGGCGGCAACAATTTCTTCCGCCTCCGCGATCTCATGAGTGCCCTCGATATCGGCGTAACATGGGACGACGCGACAAGCACGATTGGCATTGATACGTCGATTTCGTATGTGGATTAAAGCATATTCTATGAAGGAGGACACACAGCATGAAGACGATAAAAAGACCTGCGGCATTGGCGATAGCGCTTGTATTGGCGCTGGCTTTGCTCCCCGCCGCGACAAGCACGGTATTAGCGGCGCAGCCCACGGTGATTTATGAGGATGATGAAATCAGAATAGTCAGGACACAGATTGCACAAATGCCTGAATACGCTGGGATACCATGGGACACGGAATGGGATTACAGCGAAGGCCCGGAACTGATTTACCTGTTGGATGAAAATGGTATTGGTTATGCAGCATATTTTGCGGATGAGGCGGGGGAAAATGTTTTTGATACTGTCTTCAAAGACGCCCGCCCTTTCAGTGAAGGATATGCGCCTGTGGCAAATGACGACGGACTGTGGGGCGTCATTGATAAAACCGGAGCATTGGTGTTAACCTATCAATACGACTGGTTCTGGGGCAGCTTCTATAACGGTCGGGCTTCGGTAATGGACAGAAGTGTGGACAGCATCTGGAGCAGCATGGGTTATATTGACATTTCCGGTGAATTTGTGATTGCCCCTCAATACGATTGGGCATATGACTTCAGCGACGGGTGGGCGCGCGTTTCAAAAACCACGGAGCAAAACGAGTACCCGACCGGCGGTTTCATTGATACGGAAGGCAATACAGTCATGCCCTTCCTATATGGCTGGTTAGATGACTTCAGCGAGGGTTTGGCCGTTGCGGCAGCGGACGGTTCTTGGGCATACGGCTACAATTTTGGTTACATAGACAAAACAGGCGAGACAATCGTACCGTTTGAATACGATTATGTGACGAGTTTTTACGAGGGAAAGGCATATGGGGAAAAAGACGAGATAGCATATATGTTTGAGAAGACGAACTTAACTGCAACACCTCCGCCGGCGAGCGATATCAGTGTAATCGTTGACGGGAAAACGCTGTCATTTGACGTCCCGCCGCAGATTACAAATGGAAGAACCCTCGTGCCGCTCCGTGCCATTTTTGAAGAAATAGGCGCGGCGATAGAATGGGACGGCGATTCGCAGACCGTGACCGCAGTGAAAGGGGAAACCGTGGTCGTCTTGACAATAGGCAGCCACACCCCCACGATCAACGGCGAGACCGTTACCATTGACCAACCGGGGGTAATCGTTAACGGCAGGACACTCGCGCCTCTGCGTTTCGTGGCGGAAGCCTTTGGCGGAACTGTCGAATGGGACGGCGAAACGCAAACTGCGAGTATTTCCACGAGCGCGATTATAAGATAAAAAGCTGTATGAGGCGCTGACGGGAGATGAGATCGAAACCGGGGCAAACCCGTTTTCGGACACGGGCGATGTCAACGCGATAAAAGCCGCCGCCATAGGCGTCACCAGCGGCACCGGCGATGGAAGCACGTTTGAGCTGGATGCCGCGCTGACCCGTGAGCAGGCGGCCACGGTGCTTGCGCTTTTGCAGGGACTGTGCTATTATTTGATAGAACCGGCCCCATGTCTTTCAGCCATTTTGGAGGTGATGTATGAAAAAGATTATTTGGATGGTGTTAGTTGTTTCAATTTTGCTGCAGCCTATGTTGACTGTATTAGGAGCGGATGACTCTGCCTATGACGGTGTAGAGTTCTCGACTTCAATGACGGAAGACGGGACTGCTGTTACTGACATCATTTTCACAAGAAAGCCAGTCGTCTCAGACATCACTATCCCCAGAGAAATAGACGGTTCGCCAGTCGTTGAAATAAGATCAGGCTGGACAGAGCAGCGAGATCTAGATTTTGTGGTTGAAATCGAGTCATATTATGTATCAATGTATCATATTTTCAGCGACATATACATCATTGCCGGCGAACATAGGCCTCTGCCTGGATACTGGCCAGATGGCCTGCCCCTGCGTTCTTATGAGTATGATCCACAGTTTGATAAATACTATTATTCTCTGCGCAACGTTCATCCTCTTGATGTTATGTTCACCGTAAGTTTGCCGGACACTTTAAAAAGAATTGGATGGCGCACGTTTTTCGAGTTTCAAAACTTCGAGTCAATTACGATACCGGAGAACGTCGTTAGTATAGGTGAAGAAGCGTTCAGCGGCTGTTCAAAATTGACGTCTATTATCTTACCTGATAATCTCATTGAGATTGGCAATGGCGCGTTTCAGGACTGCTGGGGTTTGGAGAGCATTGTCTTACCGGACAGTCTTGTATCCATTGGTGTCAGTTCATTTTCCGGATGTGCAAGCCTGA
>Ga0099364_10007193_pt1 | contig 15964 bp, 12 predicted proteins | sample TergutTh196P3_FD_73070 | JGI IMG/M metagenome (GOLD analysis project Ga0099364, IMG submission 73070) | Microcerotermes parvus P3 segment gut microbial communities from Pointe-Noire, Republic of the Congo - Th196 P3 | ecosystem: Host-associated > Arthropoda: Insects > Digestive system > Gut ...
AAACCTCCCGGCTCTGAAAGTCCTGAGCTTAAGCATTGAATGGGATACCGGCCCGCTGGCCAAATTGACCGGGCTGACCGTGCTGTATTTGAGCGAGGCTCGCAGTGTCAAGCCCATCGCCAACCTGACCGGCCTGACCAAGTTGAGTCTGGGGCATAGAATAAGTGACCTTGGCCCGCTGGCCGGTCTGACGGCCTTGACGGAGCTGAACATATCAAATAACAAAGTAAGCGATCTTGGCCCGTTGGCCGGGCTGACGGCCTTGACGAAGTTGGACATAGCAAGCAACAAAGTCAGCGATCTTGGGCCATTGTCCGGTCTGACGGCTTTGACGGAGCTGAACATATCAAGCAACAAAGTAAGCGACCTTGGCCCGTTGTTGTCCGGTCTGACGGCCTTGACGGAGCTAAACATATCAAACAACAAAGTCAGCGATCTTGGGCCATTGTCCGGTCTGACGGCTTTGACGGAGCTGAACATATCAAGCAACAAAGTAAGCGACCTTGGCCCGTTGTCCGGGCTGACGGCCTTGACGGAGCTAAACATATCAAACAACAAAGTAAGTGATCTTGGGCCATTGTCCGGTCTGACGGCTTTGACGAAGTTGGACCTGCGCAGCAGCAAAATAACCAACCTTGGCCCGCTGGCTGAGCTGACGGCTGTAAAGATACTTGATTTGCAAAGCAATAACATAACTGATATTGGCCCGCTGGCCAGACTAACGGCTTTGATGGAGCTAAATTTGTACGGCAATGAAATAGGCGATCTTGGCCCGTTGGCCGGGTTGACGGCTCTGAAGGAACTTGATTTGGGGTACAATGAAATATGTGATCTTAGTTCATTGGCCGGGTTGACGTCCTTGACGAAGTTGGACCTGCGTAGCAACAAAATAACCAACCTTGGCCCGTTGGCCGGGTTGACGGCTTTGACGGAGTTGGACCTGCACAGCAACAGAATAACCAACCTTAGCCCCCTGGCTGGGTTGACGGCTATGAAGATACTTGATTTACAAGGCAATAACATAGCTGATCTTGGCCCGCTGGCCAGACTGACGGCTTTAACGGAGTTGGACCTGCACAGCAACAGAATAACCAACTTTGGCCCGCTGGCTGGGCTGACGGCTCTGAAGATACTTGATTTGCAAAATAATAACATAACTGATCTTGGCCCGCTGACCAGACTGACGGCCTTGACGAAATTGGACCTGCGCTGCAACAAAATATCCAACCTTGGCCCGCTGGCTGGGCTGACGGCTCTGAAGATGCTTGATTTGCAAAGCAATAACATAACTGATCTTGGCCCGCTGGCCGGGTTGACGGCCTTGAAGTGGCTACAGGTCAAGAGCAATAAAATCAGGGATATTAGTCCATTGGCCGGCTTGCCGGCCTTGAACAAGCTGTACGTGGACACCAATATAATAAACGGCATTGACCAACTGGCCGGGCTGAAGGACTTAAAGATAAACCCGTCATGGTGGCATTATAAATTTAAGTAATCTAAGCCGTAAGTTTATGAAGTTGAAGGAATTGAAGATAACCCTTCATGGTGGGATAGGGATGAATAAAGGGAGGCTTGATGTCTTTTGTCCACCTCCACGTCTATCTTATTTCTTTTGCCAATATTGAAGTTTTTTCTTGCGAGCAGTGCTAGCATTAAAAATCTCTTTTTCAGTCAAACATCAGAGGGAGGCAGATGGCGTGTTTTTTTGACTTATATCAGAATATGGAACGATAATATGTTGTAATACATTTCAAGTTCAAGCCGGGCTGCCAAGCTCGGAAAAATTCGTCGCAGAGGAAACAAACGGAGGATTGGCCGTGGGAAATAACCATGAAACTACCCCAACTGCGGAAGCGGCTCTTTCGAAAAACAAAAAATCAGAGCCGGTGCTCATCACCGACCCCGCCGCTGTGGCCGCATTGAAGAACATCTATGAAACCAATGGCCCGGGAGAATTGAGGTGGGATTTTTCGGTTCCCGGACAGGTTGGTGACCCGGACAATCGCTTTGAGGGTAAGAACGGGGTTTTGACCAGCCTGAACCTGGGCATGGCCCGACTCAAAGGGGTTCTGAAACTGCATGATGTGAAGACTTTAGCCGCTCTTAAAAGTAAAGGGAATGATTTTAATAGGATTGACTTTAGAAATCTTCCAGCCTTAAAAGACCTTACAATACAAATCAATGGTGATACAAGCGCACTGGCCAGATTGACCGGGCTGGTCACGCTGGCTTTGATCGGTTGTGGGATCCGCAGCCTGCGTCCTCTGGCCGGCTTGACCGACTTGACCAGGTTAAGATTGTGCGGCAATAAAATAAATGACCTTGGCCCGTTGGCCGACTTGACAGCATTGACAGAGCTGAACGTGAGCGACAATAGAATAGCAGATATTGGTCCGCTGTCTGGGTTGACGGCCTTGAATCAGCTAAATCTAAAAAACAATAAAATAAGAGACATTGTCCCTCTGGCTGGGCTGACGGCTCTAATGAAGCTGGATGTGGGCTCCAACAAAGTAAGCGACATTGGCCCGCTGGCCGGGTTGACGGACTTGACGGAACTGAACGCGAGCAACAATAAAATATCTGATCTGAGCCCGCTGGCCGGGTTGACTGTTCTAACTAAGCTGGACGTAAGCTACAACAAAGTAAGCGACATTGGCCCACTGGCCGGGCTATCGGCTTTGAAGGAACTGAACGTGTCCAGCCAACAATTAAATGACCTTGGCCCGCTGGCCGGTTTGACCGGTCTGACAAAGCTGTGCGTGGATGACAACGTAATAAGTGACATGAGCCCATTGTCTGGGTTGGTAGCCCTGACGCAGCTGATCGCTGGCCGCAACAAAATAAACGACCTGAACCCCTTGGCCGAATTGGCGGCCTTGAATATACTGGATTTACAAAGCAATAAAATAAGTGACTTGACCCCACTGGCCGGATTGACGGCCCTGCGGTTTCTTTTTTTGCCTGACAATGAAATAAGTGATCTTGGCCCGTTGAGAGGCTTGAAGGCCTTGTGCTGGCTGGAGCTGGAGAACAATGAAATAATTGACCTGAGCCCGTTGTCCGGGTTAACGGCCTTAAGAGAGTTGCACCTGGAGAGCAATAGAATATGTGATCTTAGTCCATTAGCCGGCTTGACGGCCTTGGAAATGCTGTACTTGGACATCAACAAAATAAGCGACCTAAGCCCATTGTCCAGGTTGACGGCCTTAATATTGCTGCACCTGGAGAGCAATAGAATATGTGATCTTAGTCCATTGTCCGGGCTGACGGCCTTGGAAAGGCTGTACGTGGACACCAACAAAATAAGCGACCTAAGCCCATTGGCCGAATTGAAAGACTTGAAAATAAATCCGTCATTTCGCTGGTATACATGAAAAGAGGACCTCTTGTCTTTCGTCCATCTCCATGTCCATTCCGGCTATAGCCAGGACAGCGTCATAAAAATTGACGAATTGGTCCATACGGCCCAGTCCATGAATATGCCCGCCGTGGCGCTGACTGACCACGGCCAGATGTTCGGGACTATGGAATTTTACAAAACCGCCCGGGGGGCCGGGGTCAAGCCAATCCTGGGAGTGGAGACCTATGTGGTCCCCTATCGCCGTCACCGAGGCACCAATGAACCTGGGCATCATCTGGTCCTGTTGGCGGAACACCTGGAGGGCTACCAAAATCTCTGTCGCCTTATTTCTTTGGCCAATATAGAGGGTTTTGCCTGTGGCCAACCTCGGGTGGATAAAGAACTGCTGGCCGCCCACAGCAAGGGCCTCATAGCTCTCTCCGCCTGCTTCCAAGGTGAAATACCCTCATTGCTCCAAGAAGGCCTGCCCGAGAAAGCCCGCATTGCGGCCGAAGGCTACGCCCGGCTCTTCCCTAGCCGTTTCTACCTAGAATTGCATCGCCACGGCTTGCCCGACCAGGATGCGGTCAACGCCGGGCTGGTGGAAATAGGCCGCACCTTGGGCCTCCCTTTGGTGGCCGCCAACGACTGCCACTATTTGGAAAAAGAACAAGCCGAACTGCATAAAATCCTGTTATGCGGCAGGATGGGCCGGACCTTGGCCGAAGTGGAAGGTTTTATATTTCCCAGCCCGGAATACTATTTCAAGTCGCCTTCGGACATGGCCGCCGCCTTCCCGGACCTCCCCGAAGCCTTGGCCAACACCTTGGCCGTAGCCGAGCGATGCCAGGTGGAGTTTCCGCCGGCTCGCCGGGTTTTCCCGGCCTTCCCGGCTGAGAAATCCTCCCAGCTCGCCGGAATAGTCACTTTCACCCGCTTCAGCCTTCCGCTAGCCCTGGCCCTCGTAGGCCGAACTCTGGGCCTTGACGAAGATGAGGTGGAGTTTTTATCCAGTTTGGCACGGCAAGAAAGGGGAGAGGCCGAGCTGGGCCAGGCCGTCCGAGACAACCCAGGGCTGGCCAAGTTGCTGGCCTGGGCTGCTGAATTGGAAAATCTACCCAGCCACGCCTCCAACCATCCCACAGATTTGGTTTTCTCTGATCAGCCGCTGTGGGAATATTTGCCTTTGGCCCGGCTGCCCGCCTGGGACGAAGAAGAAGCTGAAGCCCAAGAGGCCGCAATCGACCAAGCCACCGATGAAACGACAGCCGAAACATGTGAAAAAATTGAACTTATCACTCAATATGAACAAGAGTACGTGAAAGCCTTGGGCCTGGTCAAGCTTTATTTGCCGTCTCTCAAGAACCTTATTCATTATAGACGGCCATAATAGTTTTGACATATATCAGAATATGGAACTGAGTTCGGTTATACTGCCTCTAGAATCAACCCCAAGATTAACAGCCCGGTGAAAAAGTTGATTTTTGTTATTTTTGCGGCCGTTAATCTACTGAATTTACAGAGTGTCAAACTCATCAAATAGCCTTTTACAACGGGCTGTTAAGGAGCTACTGAGATGAAAAAAATTAAGGTCTTAGTCACCGAACCGGCTGCTGTCGCCGCCCTGAAAAACATTTATGAGACCAACGGACCCGGCGAGCTGGACTGGGATTTTTCGGTTCCCGGCCAGGTTACGGCTCTGGACGACCGCCTTAAGGTTAAGGACGGAGTCTTGATCCATCTAAACTTGAAGCGGGCTAAACTAAAAGGGGTCTTGAAATTACATGATATCGCGACGTTATCCACCATAAACCTAGAAGAAAATGATTTGGAGCACCTCGACTTTAAAAATCTGTCCGGCCTCAGGAAATTTTCTTATCACGGTAATAAGATAAGAGACTGGCCCCAGCAGATATACGACTTATACGCGGGTTCGTCGAAGGATTATGGCAAGGGTATCAAACAGGCGATCAGGCAGTATCGCTTGGCCGCTGAAGAGGGAAATCCCGAAGCACAGTTTAATTTAGGGTTAGCCTACCACTTAAGCGAAGGAATTAAGAAGGATCCAGTCCAACTGGCCAAGGCCGTCTACTGGCTTCGTTTGGCCGCTAAACAGGGCCACGCCGAGGCCCAGTTTAAGTTGAGTTCTGTCCTAGATATTTTAAGCAGGGCTTGGCATTTTGGTGACGACGTCATTTCTCTGGCGGCGATTCGTGACGAGTCCGCAAAATGGCTCTCCTTAGCAGCCGAACAGAGGAACGCCACGGCCATGCGCTATATGGGGTTTAGTTGGGAAACGGGTCGTTTGCCGGCTGGAAAGGTGGATATGAGCAAGGCGCTAAAATGCTATCGCTTGGCCGCAGAACAGGGGGACTCCGAAGCCCAGTTTTCCTTAGGCTTGATTTATTCTTTAGGTAAAGGCGTAGAAAAGGATAAGGCTGAAGCCGCCAAATGGTTACGTTTGGCCGCCGAACAAGGCCACGCCTATGCCAAACTTCAATTGGGGGAAGCCTAACCTCAAGGCCGTCTGGACCGTTTCCCTCAGCCTCCGCTGAAAAAGGCACACAGGAAGGGCTATACTGCCTCTGAAAACGATCAACCAGGCGGTGAAAAGGGCTTCAAAGTCAGAAGGAGACCGAACAATGACCGATTTGCTTAAGAATTATCGCCGTGCCGCAAAGTTGGGAAACGCCAGGGCTCAATTTGCACTGGGTTTGGCCTATGACCGGGGTGAGGGAGTGCCTGAAAATAGGACCAAGGCGCTAAAATGGTACCATTTGGCAGCGGAACAGGGTCACGCCAGAGCCCAGTTCGAATTAGGCGTGGCCTATAGTTTCGGGGAAGGAGTTGAAGAAAACCAGGTCGAGGCGTTCAAGTGGCATCTCTTGGCAGCAGACCAGGGATACGCCCCAGCCCAGTACAATCTTGGCTGCGCCTACAGTTCGGGCGAAGGAGTAAAAAAAGACCCGGCTAAAGCGGCCGAGTGGTTTCGCCGAGCCGCGGAACAGGGGGATGCTCAGGCCCGGTTCAATCTTGGCTTGCTATATGCTTTAGGCCGAGGCGTTAAAAAGAATCAAGCTGAAGCGGTTAAATTATACCAAGAGGCCGCCCAACAGGGCATTGCCCAAGCCCAGCACAATTTAGGCGTGATCCATGCTTCGGGTGACGGCGTAGAAGAAGATAAGGCCAAGGCGGCCGAATGGTATCGCCTGGCCGCGGAACAGGGTTACGCCCCGTCCCAATTCAATTTAGGCTTGGCCTACAGTTTGGGCCAAGGTGTAGAGAAAGACCTGGCCAAAGCGGCTAAATACTATTGTTTGGCCGCGGAGCAGGGAGAAACCAAGACCCAATTTATATTAGGCTTGGCTTATGCATTGGAGCAAGGCAATGACAACCACCAAACCCTTTATTATCACTGAACCCGCCGCCGTGGCCGCACTGAAAGGAATATATCACGTCAACCGTACAGAACCCCTCCGCGGGGCCCTGAAATGGGATTGCTCGGCCCCGGACAAGGTCTTGGCTTATGACGGCCGGCTTGGCCGCCTGAAACATGCTGATGGGCGGCTACGCCGGCTGCATCTGCCCAAGGCCGGGCTTAAAGGTGTTCTGCGACTCTGGGACTTGGAGGATCTGGAAAGCCTCATTGCCGATGAGAATGATTTTTCCGGGCTTTTTTTTCAGAATTTGCCTCGCCTGAAAAAAATATCCCTGAAAAGCTGCGGCCTGAAAGAACTGGCCTCGCTGTCCGGCTTGACCGGCTTAGAGGAACTCAACCTGGAATCAAATTATTCGTTGAGCGATATCTCGCCGCTGGCTAATTTGATCAACCTTAAAAAACTTAATTTGCATGGCAGCTCTATTAGCGACCTTAGCCCTCTGGCCGGCATGACCGGCTTGATTGAGTTGAACCTGTGGGATTGTGACGACTCGGCCAAGATAAGCGACGTGCGCCCTCTTAGCGGCTTGACCGCCCTGACCAAATTGGACTTGGGCGGGCAACCGGTAAGCGATCTAACTCCCTTGGCCGGCTTGACCAACTTGACTGAGCTTTCTTTATGGAACAACACCGCTATTAGCGATATTTCGTCTCTTTCCAGCCTGACCAACCTGACCGTGTTAAACCTGTCAAAATGCCGGATAAATGGCCTTGCGCCTTTGGTCGGCTTAACCGCCTTGACTCACCTGGACTTGGGAGGGAATAATATAAGTGATCTTTCACCCTTGGCTGATTTGACCAGCTTGACCATCCTGTACTTGGAAGGCAACCGGATAACTGACCTTAGTCCCCTGTCCGGCTTGACCAAGCTAAAGGAACTGAACCTATGGGCCAATGAGCGGATAAGCGACCTTGCGCCTTTGGCCGGCTTAGTCAACCTTCAGGAACTATTATTGAACGATAACCAGGTAATTGATCTGAGCTCTTTGGCCGATCTGACCCGGTTGACCATTCTATATTTAGGAAGCAATAAGATCAACGACCTGAAACCTTTGGAAAAATTGACCAGCCTGACGCACCTGGAGCTAAAATATAACGAAATAAGCGATGTTGCCCCTTTGGCTGGCCTGACCGGCCTGATTTCTCTGAATCTGGAAGGTAATCCAACCAGCGACCTCAGTCCGTTGGCCGACCTGCCCCGCCTCACAAACCTGGTTCTGCAGACAGAGCAGATTCTGGTCGGGTTCCGTAAAGATCGCCCAATAGATAAGTGAGGGAGGAAAGTAGCCAACATGGATATTTTAAGCTTTTTAAATTCACGCGACATCGCCGCGCATTGCAAAGAAATCGAAAAGACTTGGACGCCCTTTGAAATGGCGGTGATAATCGGCATGAGTGACCGTTCAATGCTTGAAAAACATGCCGCCTGGCGCGAACTTATTTCCGATTACCCTGATATGCCCACGCCCGAAAATTATCACTGCGGCAGTTATGACAGTCTTCATCAAAAAATATCGGAATATATCGCTCACGAAGAACGCTTCATAGAACATTTCAAAACACCAGAGCCTGGCGCGGTTTATTGCGGCAAAGACAATTATGGGGTGTATTCGAGCTTTGACAAGGTTTTGAAAGGCATGCAAGAAGAATGTGAGCCTGATGAAACCGACAAATTGATAATAGTTAAGCAATTCATAGACAACGACGATACCAGAGAAGCAATGGAGTTGTGGTTGGATTATGACGGAAACCCGCTTAAAATTAATTTCTGGGGCCAAAAATTTTATTCAACCTTAGACATTGAATTTGATAGTCACTTTTTTATTGATATTCCGACGCCCTTCAAAAAAGGGGATATCCTTATTGGCGGCATACATCCGGTGAAAGGATATATTCCTGTTGGTGATGCAGATCCAGTGGTTCTTGAATCCCTGGTAATTGATAGCGACCAGGAATTTCTTGACCGCATAAAATACATAGGAGACCGCAGTGACTTTTCCGGCTGGGGCTTTTACGCCTACCCGAAAGGATTGCATGGCGACCATATTCTTGATTACGACCGTTTGGAGTATTACCGCGGCCAGTTGAAAGGGGTTCAACGAATGCTTAAATACGCCAGTTTGCATTTACGTGGAGAGATTTCCGCAACCGACCTGATGACGATGCAAAACAGGATTTTACTGGAAGATATTTTAAACAAAATTCAGCCTGACCACGGGAGCCGATTGAGCGAGGAAGATTTAAACCACCTTGGCGGCCATATATGATCAGTTAAATACGACGTAATCTGTCGTATTAGTATGCAATAATCTGATCATAACAAGGCCAGGAGGTAACGCCATGAAAACCGATGACCGCCGCTTGATACTCTACTATCTGAACAATGTTCTGAAAGGGCCGCTTTCGTCTTCGCTTCAGGAAAATTTATGGAACTGGGCCGAGCGCCACAGCCAGGAACTCTTCCATCTCAACCTGGAAAAGCTAGGCGACCAAGCCGCCGAGGCCATAGAAGGGCTCAACCCCGGCCGCGCCCGCCGGAGCGATGAACGGCGGATCAGGGAGGCCAAAATCCGGTTGCTGAAAAAAACAGCAGCCAAGCATCCGGCCGGCTCCTATAAGACAGACCGGATAGGCGGCCTGTCTGAAAAAATTGCCGATGCTTTTCGCCTCAAAGGGCCGGAACGGGATGTTCTGCGGCTCTACGTCGGGGGCATGTATCTGTCGGCTCTGGATTCCTTGATGGATGTGGTGGTGGACCGGACTTTTGGCCACCACCTGAGCCGGCGGAATTTCCCGGCTTTGAGTCAGCTCCTGGGCCTTCCGGCCAGGGAAACCGAACGGGCCTTCGGCCAGAAATCACCCCTCCTCAGTAACGGGCTCTTCTATCTGGACGGCGACGGGGAAATATCGGTCTCCGAACCCTTGAAAAAGATGGTCAACCAGCCCCGCCAGGCCGGCCGGGATCTCAAAAGCCTGGTGCTGGAGAAAAAAACCGCCGCCACCTTGAATCGGGATAATTTCGAGCATATGAGCCAGGATTATGATTACCTGGTCAAACTTTTGAGCCAGGGCCTCAAGGAACGCGCCAGCGGCCTGAACATCCTGCTCTATGGGCCGCCGGGCACCGGCAAGACGGAACTGGCCAAGAGCCTGGCCGCTGAAATTAAAGCCGATCTCTACCCGGTTTCCGAAAGTTCTACGGAAAACCGCCAGACGGCCCGCTTGGCCGAACTGCAGATGGCCCGCACCCTGGTGGCTGGCGACCCGCGAGCCATGCTGATGGTGGACGAAGCCGAAGACGTATTCGGGGGCGCCAGCCCAATGTTCGGTTTTTTCTTTTCGCCCGGCAGCCAGCGGGATGATAAAAATTCCAAGCTGTTTTTCAACCGGATGCTGGAAAAGAATGAGACTCCGGTCATATGGATCAGCAACCACATCCACGGCCTTGACCCGGCCTGCCTGCGCCGCTTCACCTACGCCTTGGAAGTAAAAACTCCCCCTGTCCCGGCCCGGGTCCGCATCTGGCGGGAAGAGCTGGCCCGGAAAAAAGTGAAAATGACCGAGGAGGAGATCAAGCATCTGGCCAAAAACTATGAACTGCCGCCTTCTTTCGCGGTCAGCGCCATTAAGGCGGCCAAGCTGGTGAAAGACAAGGGGGCCATTGAGCGCACCCTAAAAAGTCTCGACTACGCCATCACCGGCCGGCCGAAGGTGATCCGGGAAGAAAAGAAGGTTGACTTCAACCCGGCCCTCTTGAACACCGATACCGACTTGGGCAGACTGACCGAACAGGTTTTAAGCGGCCGGTTCACCGATTTTTCCCTGTGCCTGTTCGGAGCCCCGGGGACGGGCAAATCCGAATACGCCCGGCACCTGGCTGAGAGGATGGGGCTGGAAGTGCTCCACAAGCGGGCCAGCGATCTTTTATCAATGTGGTTGGGCGGATCGGAAAAAAACATTGCCGCCGCCTTCCAGGAAGCCCGGACGCAGAAGAAATTCCTCATCTTTGACGAGGCCGACAGCTTACTGCAGGACCGGGGCCGAGCCCACCATTCCTGGGAAGTGACCCAGGTCAACGAAATGCTGACCTGGATGGAATGCCACCCCTATCCCTTTGCCTGCACCACCAACCTGATGGACCAGTTGGACCAGGCCAGCTTGCGGCGTTTCACCTTCAAAGTCAAATACAACTATCTGACCCTGCCCCAGGCCCGGCTGGCTTTCCGCCACTTCTTCGGGCAGGATTTTGAAGTGAAGCTGGAAGCCCTGACCCCGGGTGATTTCGTCGTGGCCGCCCGCAAGGCCTCAATCATGGGCCTGACCGAGCCGGCCGAGTTGACGAAACTTTTGGTCCAGGAACAGGAAGCCAAGGGAATAAAAAGTACGGTCATTGGCTTCTGAATCGGCGTATAATGGTGAGGCCAGCCTACTTCATACCAAGTTATTTTCAATAAAACCATTTTGAAAACAACTTGGTATAACAACCATAACAACCAAAACTTGAAGGTAACTCTTATATGAAAAAAACAGATGCCGCCAGCATAAAATTGGCCGCCGAACAAGGAGACGCCATAGCCCAGTTCAACCTTGGCGTCTGCTATGATTTCGGCAAAGGCGTTGAGGAAGACAAGGCTGAGGCGGCCAAGTGGTATCGTATGGCTGCTGAACAAGGTCATGCCGATGCTCAGTTCAACCTTGGCGTCTGCTGTAAGTTCGGCAAAGGAGTTGAGAAAGATAAGACCGAGGCGGTCAATTGGTATCGTCTGGCTGCTGAACAAGGTCATGCCAGAGCCCAGTTATACCTTGGCGTCTGCTATGAGTTAGGCGAAGGCGTTGAAGAAGATAAGGCTGAGGCGGCCAGGTGGTATCGTTTGGCCGCTGAACAAGGCCACGACGATGCCAGACATAGGTTGGAGGAAATTTACTGAGCGACAGAAAAAGCCGGGCCAATCTGGAACCGAACAGTCTTCCGAAACTGTGACCGCCAGAAAGGCGGCTATATGGGGAAATAATATATTGTCCTGATAAAATAAGAAATGCGATCACCCGCAAAACCAATAGACTTCAAGCCACGAAAAAGGAGATCTCAATATGCAGCAAGATCCAGGTGTTAGCCTCTCAAAATCGAAAATCCTCAGCTTGCTACAGTGCCCCAAACGCCTGTGGCTGGAACTGTACCGCCCTGAACTCGCGCTGGTGGATGAAGGCGTTCAAGCACGCCTGGAAGCAGGCAACCAGGTCGGGAAAACCGCGCAGGGCCTGTTTCCAGGGGGCATTGAGGTGGAAGGCCAGAGCATGGAGGAGCGCTTCCAGAAGACCAGGGAACTCCTTCGCAGCCATTCCGGCCCTTTATTCGAGGCCGCCTTCCGGCACAACAACGTGCGCGTCATGGCGGATATTTTGCTCCCCTCAGCCGGCGGATTCACCCTGATTGAGGTAAAATCAGCCACCTCCGTCAAGGACTATTACTTGCGGGATATAGCGGTCCAAACCTGGGTTCTGCAAGGCGCCGGCCTTGACCTTCGCGGCATCGAACTGGCCGTGATCGACTCCAGCTTTGTCTATCCCGGCAGTGGTGATTATCGCGGACTTTTTGCCCGGTATGATGTGAGCCAAGAGGCTAAGTCGCTCTTGCCGGACGTGCCGGGCTGGGTGGCTGAAGGCCAGGCCCTTCTCGCCTCGGCCGTAGAGCCAATACAGCCGCCGGGAGACCAGTGTGGAACGCCGTTCCCCTGCCCATTCCAGGGTTATTGTATTCCGCCGGAGACAACGGAGTACCCGGTGGAATGTTTGCCCCGTATCGGCAATACGGCTAAAACTTTACGCTCCCAAGGGCTGCGCGACATCAGGGATGTGCCGGACTCCTTCCCGCTCTCGGCCGTCCAGAGCCGCGTCCGGGAGGTGACGAAGGGCGGTAAAGCCGTCTTATCCGCCGCGGCAAAAGATACAATCAATAGCCTGCCCTGGCCGCGCTGGTATATGGATTTTGAAACCATAGGCTTGGCCGTACCTCAATGGGCCGGCACACGGCCGTATCAGCAGGTTCCTTTTCAGTGGAGCTGCCATGTGGAAACAGCGGACGGCACTTTGCGGCAATGCGGGTACCTGGCCGATGGCGATGTTGATCCCCGCCGCGCCTTTGCCGAGAGCCTGATTGCCGCCCTGGCCGGTTCCGGCCCGGTGCTGGTTTACAATGCCGCCTTTGAAAAGCGTATTCTGAATGAGATGGCGGCGGCCTTTCCAGACCTGGCCGGGGAGCTGAATTCAATTACCGCACGGGTTTTCGACCTCCTGCCTGTTGCGCGTGAGCACTATTATCACCCGGATATGCGGGGTTCCTGGTCGCTAAAAAGCGTCCTGCCAACGGTCGCGCCGGAACTGACGTATGAGGATTTGTCCGTGAGCCACGGTGAAGAGGCCCAGGGGGCATTTCAGAAAATGATGGATATGCGGAAAGGCTCCGCGGAACATGAAACCTTGCGGAAAAGCCTTCTGGAATACTGTGAACGCGACACCTACGCCATGGTCGTTCTGGCGCATTTTTTCGCAGGGAAAAAGCGGAAAGATTGATGAACCCCAAAGCTCCCATAACCATTATCAGCAGCGACCGCAACTGGCTGGAGAGCGCGGCTCTGCGGCAGTTGGAATCAATAGCCGGCTATTCGGGAGTGTCTCTGGTGGCGGGCCTGCCGGACCTGCACGCCGGCCGCACCCCGGTGGGGCTGGCGGTGGTCACGCAAAACCATATCTACCCCTATCTCATCGGCAACGACATAGGCTGCGGCATGGGTTTGTTCAGGACCGGCCTTTCTTCACGGAAATTCAAGCTTGAGAAATGGGAATCCCAACTGGCCCAGGATCTCGATTTTGGTTCCAGGCCCGTGCCCAATCCATTTTCCGAAGCCGCGCCTTTTCATGAGTTGGGGACCTTGGGCGGCGGCAACCATTTTCTGGAATTTCAGAAGGTGGAAGAGATAATCGAAGCTGAATCCGTTGCCTCCCTTGGCCTGGACCGGGCCGAAATTCTGCTTCTGGTCCACACCGGGTCACGGGGGTTCGGCCGCCGCATTATGACCGAGTTCAATTCCGAAACCGGCTATGAACTGGCCGATCCCAAAGCCGGCCAATACCTGGAACTCCACGATCAGGCCCTTTTGTGGGCCCGGCGCAACCGGGAGCTGGTTGCTGAAAAGGTTTTGGACTTTTTGGGCCTGGGCCGCCAGCCGGAGATTCTCATAGACCGAGCCCACAACTACCTGGCCCGGCGGGGGGAATTTTTTATCCACCGCAAGGGCGCCGTCTCGGCCGAGGAAGGCTTGGTGGTCGTCCCCGGGTCCCGGGGCTCTTTGACTTATATCCTCCGCCCTGCTGCCGATACTGAAAAATCAGCTTGGTCCCTGGCCCACGGGGCCGGCCGAAAATGGGAGCGGGCGCTTTGCCGGGCGCGCTTGGGGAAAAAGTACAACCGGGAAGCCCTGCGCCGGACCGCCCTGAAAAGCCGGGTGGTCTGCTCTGACTTGGATCTTCTTTTCCAGGAAGCTCCGGAAGCCTACAAGAACATTGCCGAAGTCGTGGCCGCGCTGGTTGAACACGGCCTGGCGGGAATTGCGGCCACCCTGCGGCCTCTTTTGACTTTCAAAGGGTAAAGCCTGTGCGAGTGCTGATAAGTTCCGGCCGAGGGCCGAAAGAATGCGAATTGGCCGTGGGCCTCTATGGCGAGGTTTTTTTGGAACAACAGGCTGGTGCGGTGGTGGCCGCTGTTCAGGGGGAATGGTCAGCCCGGCTGGGCGGCCGGTCGGTCCGGGCTTGTAAAAGCCTGACCTTGGAAGTGCCGGCAGGGGCTCAGGTTATTGAAGGGGTGGTCCAGTGGGTCTGCCCCAGCCCGCTGCGCCCGCACCACGGCCGTAAGAACTGGTTTATCGAAGTGGCCGTCATCAGAGAAGAAGGGTTGGCCATCAGTCCCGAAGGTCTGGACCTGGCCCGCTTGGATAGGCGGCTGATAAGCATTGATACTTTTCGCAGTTCCGGCCGGGGCGGGCAGAATGTCAACAAAGTGGAGACCGGGGTGCGCGTTGTGCATAAACCCACCGGCCTCGCCGCTGTTTCCACCACCGCCCGCACCCAAGGCCAGAACCGAAAATTGGCCTTGGCCCGGCTGGCGGAGATGATCCAGGCTCATAACCAGGCCCGAGAGAACCGACTGGTAGAAGCCGGCTGGCGCCAGCACGACCGACTGACCAGAGGCCAGGCCTTCGCCGTTTTCACCGGGCCGGATTTCAGGCCGGTGCCGGAACTGAGGGAGCACTCCTCTCCGAGACCGAAGGTCCGGGAAGCCTTGGCGGCCAGCCTGGAAGAATATGACCAACTTTACCGGAGGCTGGCGGAATGAGGGACTATTTGACCACGGATGATGTATTATGGCTGCACCAGGTCTTGCTGGAAAAATACGGCGGCTCCGACGGGCTCCGGGATATGGGAGGGGTGGAGGCGGCGGTATTTCGGCCGCAATGTGGTTACTACAATGATATTATTGAAGAAGCCGCAGCACTCCTGGAAAGCTTGTTGATCAATCATCCCTTCGTTGACGGTAACAAGCGGGCGGCTTTCGGGGCCTGTGACGTCTTCCTGCGAATAAACGGCCACCGCCTGACAGCTTCCTCAGCCTGGCTTTTTGAACGCTTGATGCTCTGGATAAACGATGGCGAAAATCGATGGGAACTTATTAAAAACGACCTGAACTATTGCATTAGCCCAAGCCCTCGGCTGGGGCGGTCATTAAAGAAAGAAGGCCAGAAGGAAAATATAAAATGAGTGCGGTATGTTAAATCTTCGCCCTTATCAAACTGATGCTTTGGCCACTGTCATGGCTGACTTGGAGCAGGAGGCGGCTGTGCTGCTCCAAGCTCCCACCGGCTCGGGAAAAACCATCATCTTCGCCGAAGTCATCCGGCGTTGGCTGGGGCTTAACCCCGGAGGCCGGGTAACCGTGGTCGCCCATCGCCAGGAACTCATTACCCAGGCCAGGGACAAAATTGTGAAAGTCTGGCCCGAAGGAGCGGAGAGCATAGGCCTGGCCTGCGCTTCGCTGGGGGCGGTCGATATCCAGCCGCCGGTAGTCATAGGCAGTATCCAGACCCTGGCCCGTCGCAGCCTTCTGGAAAGCGAGCACCAGCTATTGATCATAG
>Ga0099364_10007194_pt1 | contig 15961 bp, 12 predicted proteins | sample TergutTh196P3_FD_73070 | JGI IMG/M metagenome (GOLD analysis project Ga0099364, IMG submission 73070) | Microcerotermes parvus P3 segment gut microbial communities from Pointe-Noire, Republic of the Congo - Th196 P3 | ecosystem: Host-associated > Arthropoda: Insects > Digestive system > Gut ...
GCGGTTTATGGCGGTCCCGCCGGTACTGCTGTTTGAGGTGTTACTGTACCACTGGTAACTAAGCGTCAACCAGTCCGGCATAACGGTAGCTGACACGGAGAGGCTGCCATTAATACTTCCCTGCGCGAAATTTCTTGTTGCAGAAGGCTGTGTGCCGATTGTAATGACAGGTGTCGAGCCAATAGCGATAATTACATCTGAATAGCTCCTCCACCCGATAGCCTCCTGATAATCCGTAATACTGGCATTGGGGACTCTTATTACCAGATTTGAATGGGTATTGCTGAATGTACCTGTCCCCAGCGTAGGCGGCGCTGCCCTTGGACTGGAAACCCTTGTAAGACTCGAACAACCTCTAAAAGCAAACGCGCCGATAGAAGTAATCTCCGCAGGCAGTGTAATAAAGGTAAGGCTTGTACAATTCTGAAAGGCGCCCTCGCCAATGGAAGTAAGCCATGCCGGCAGCGTGTTCATGGAAAGTTTCGCACATCCGGCAAAGGCGTAATTACCAATGCTGGTGAGCAATGCCCCGCTGAAAGTCTCAAGATTGGTGAAATACCTGAATGTTGGGGAATCGCTTGTGCCGCCCGCTATTGCAGTTGCCGTACCAGGCAGGATAATAGACGTTATTTTGCCTTTTCCTATGGGAATATTACTGCCCGGGTCGAATGTCCCGTCTGAACGAAGGCCGTTACCGGCTGCGCTGTCAGAGCGGGTGTAGCCGGAAAGGTCGAGAATGCCGTCAAAAGCGATGTCGGCTTCGATACCCTGGAGTATTTCCAGCCATTTTACTTCTGTCAGCGGACCTGTAATTGCCGGTTCCGGTTCTGGTTCCGGCTCCTGTTCCTGCTCCTCCTCGCAAGCGCCCAGCGTAAGGGCAAGCGTCAAGACCATCATGGCAATGACCAAAAAACCTAATGTTTTTTTCTTAAACATACAATTCTCCTTTATGGTAGTTTTCATATAATTACTCCTCTCCATTTGCTAAAGGTTTATCTCCCAATTCAGGAAATTTTTTCTTCAAAGCCGGGTAAATCGGCGGCCGTTCAACAAGAAACAGAACCTGGGTAAGTTTATGAATATAGTCCCGGCTATCATTACCCAGCTTTTTCATTCCCGATGAAAAGTCGACAAGCCGCTGTTCTGCGTTGGTCATTATTCCTCTTTAATGGCGTTGTTTTGGAAACAACAAACGAGTTTGTTAAATATTACTATATAACTTTATAATTTGTCAATAGTAACATTACAAAAAACATTTCCGGAAAAATACGACCCTTCTCGATTAATTGAATCTTTGCTATGCTTTATACGAATGGCGAAACAAGTCCCCGCAAAAAATACGATTATCAATCAGCAAATAAAAATACTTAGAAAAAGCCTAAACTTAACCCAAAAAGAATTCGCTCAAAAAATTTATGTTTCAACATCTTTTCAAACATTGATAGAACTCGGAAAGAAAAAAGTCCTGGACAGGCATATAAAACTCATTGTTTCCGCTTTTGGGGCAAACGAAGCGTGGCTGCGTACCGGGGAAGGGGAAATGTTCGAAAAAGATGTTACCCCGGACTACAAAATAGCCGAAACCGTGGAGATTTTCAGGCAATTAAACCCGTTTTTTCAGGACTTCATCCTGGAGCAGCTGCATAAACTGCTTGAATATGAAAAAACAAACTCAAAAATCCCATAACCATCGTGTATTTGTTGCAAAATCCTTTTTTTCCCGGTAAAATTAACTCATGGTGCAGCCTCGGACCCTTCTGAAGTATTGTCTATTTGGCGGTTTAGAAGAAGAACAAGTAGAAAAAATCCTTCCGCTTATGCAGCAGGAAAAATATGACCCCGAAAAAACAATTATTCCAGAGGGAAAACCAAATGACAGGGTTTATTTCCTTATAAAAGGCCAGGTAGCCGTTGTCAAAAAAGAAGTTGAGCTTTCCCGCCTTGGCGAAGGTGAAGTCTTTGGCGAAATGGAAGTCCTTGATATTATGCCCGCTGTCGCCTCGGTTAAGTCGCTTTCTTCGGTTACGGTAATGTATATTTCCAATAGAGCCTTGCGCGAAATATATAAAACAGATGTAAAAATTTTTTCTTTCATTGTAATGAACCTGGCAAGGAATCTTTCCAGACGCCTGCGCAAAATGGATGAATTAATTACTTCATCTTCCTCAAACCAAATTTTTGTTTAATATAGTAGAAAAGGAGTAACTATGATTTTTAAACCAGAACAGGAATGTATGGACGAACAAGCGCGGAAAAAACTCCAGCTTGCTTCTTTAAAAAACCTGGTAGAGACTGTATACTCGCGTGTGCCTTTTTACCGTCATAAAATTGACGAAGCGGGTATAAAACCCTTGGACATCCACAGTATCACAGATATCGAAAAACTGCCCTTTACCACAAAGGACGATCTGCGGTACAACTATCCGCACGGTTTGCGGGCATGTCCACAGGACAGAATCGTGGAAGTTCATATGAGTTCCGGTACAACAGGAAAACCAGTAGTGAACGAGTACACAATGAAAGACCTTGACATTTGGCGGGAGGCAATGGCAAGAACACTGGCAGGAGCCGGATGTACAAGGGACGATATTGTTCAGAATTGCTACGGGTACGGGCTTTTCACTGGCGGCCTGGGAGTGCATTATGGCTCCGTCACCGTTGGAGCGGGTATTCTTCCAATGTCCAGCGGTATGACAGAACGTCAACTGATGATTTTGCGCGACTTCGGTTCCACCATGCTTACCTGTACGCCTTCCTACGCATTGTTCCTGGCGGAAGAAGCCGCAGAAGCCGGTATTGACCTCCGCGCCCTACCTATCAACAAAGGGTGTTTCGGGGCGGAACCGTGGAGCGAAAATATGCGCGCCGAAATCGAAGAACGTTTTGGCATGAAAGCCTACGATATATATGGCCTTACGGAAATTATCGGGCCGGGGGTTGGCTTTGAATGTGAAGCGCAAAATGGACTGCACATTAACGAAGATATGTTCTACCCCGAAATTATCAACCCGGAAACAGGGAAAGTTCTTCCCGCCGGAGAAAAGGGCGAGCTTGTCTTTACCACCCTTACAAGAGAAGGAACGCCGTTATTGCGTTACCGGACAAGGGACATCACCAGCTTTATTACAGAGCCTTGCACCTGCGGGCGCACTACGATTCGCGTGAACCGTCTCTTTGGCCGCACCGATGATATGCTGATTATCCGGGGAGTAAATGTTTTCCCAAGCCAGATTGAGCAGGCTTTAATAGAAATTGAGGGAACGGAGCCTCAATATCTTATCATTGTCAGCCGGGGCGAAAGTCATCTGGACGAGGTGGAACTGCAAGTTGAGGTTAAAAAAGAGGTTTTCAGCGATGAAACCCGGGACCTTGAAAACCTTCGTGGCCGCATAGAACAAACCATGAAAAGCAAGCTGCAAATCAGCCTGAAAGTAAAGCTGGTTGAGCCTAAGTCCATTGAACGCTCTATCGGAAAAGCGAAAAGAGTTATCGACAACCGTAAATTTTAAGTGTAATATTACAGGGGGATTATTATTTATTATGGGTATAAAACAAATATCGGTTTTTTTGGAAAACACCACGGGCAGGTTGAGTGAAGTTACAAAAACTATCGCCAGTGCGGGGGTAAACCTGCGGGCAATAAGTATCGCGGACACTGCGGATTTTGGGATTTTGCGTCTTATTGTTGACAAGACAGACGAGGCGGTAGAGGCGCTGAATATAGCCGGTTTTACAACAAGGCAAACTGATGTGGTAGCTGTAGAAATTGAGGATGTACCGGGAAGTCTTGCTAAACTTATGGAGTTGTTCCAGACTTCGCAGGTAAATATTGAATATCTTTACGCTTCGCTGGAGGGTCAAAGCGGAAAGGCGGTGGTTATCTTTAAACTGGAAGATCACGAAAAGGGCAGGAAAATCCTGAACGATAACGGCTTAAAAATGGCGGAAAAATTTTAATGAAGATTTTAATGGTAACCAGTGAAACTGTTCCCTGGGCGAAAACTGGCGGTCTGGCGGACATGGTTTCCGCTCTTTCGATAAGTCTCGCCAGCCTTGGGCACGATGTAAAAATTGTCGTCCCAAGGTACTACTCTATCGACAGGGATAGTCTGGAACTGCTCCCGGACGCTATGGGAACGCCGATGGGCGGCGGTATTGAGGAATGGAGCGCTGTCTACACTGCAGATATGCCAGACGCCTCTCCAAAAAATCCGGTAAAGGTTTACTTTATAGATCATGAAATTTTTTTTGGAAGGGATGGTATTTATGGTACTCCCGCACAAACGGATTTTACAGACAATTCAAGGCGGTTCTTTTTCTTTTGCAAGGCTGCCTTTCAGCTTTGCCGTAAACTTGACTGGTATCCCGATGTGCTTCATGCCCATGACTGGCCTGCGGCAGTAGCGCCGGTTTACCTGAAATTCGGGGAAAGGGCTGCGGGTACCGGTTTTGAAAAGACGGTTTCTGTTTTAACTATCCACAATCTTGGCTATCAGGGTATTTATCACAAGGACAATTTTGATTATGCCGGGCTTGACTGGAACATTTTTTACAATGCCGGTTTTGAAGACTGGAATATGCTGAACATGCTAAAGGCAGGGCTTTACAGTTCGGACAAACTCAATACGGTTTCACCTAACTATGCCGAGGAAACAAAAACCAATGCCCACGGTTTCAGGCTAGACGGAGTATTGCGTTACCGGAGCGCCGACTATTCCGGGATTCTTAACGGAATTGACACGGAAGTGTGGAACCCGGCGAAAGACAAGATACTGCCCAAGACTTACTCGGTAAAAAACATGGAAGGCAAGGCAAGGGCGAAAGAAGCTCTGCAAAAAGAGTTTGGGCTGCCTCGTGATGCTAATGTACCTGTTATAGGCATGGTAACACGGCTAACGGAACAAAAAGGCGTTGGAGAACTTTTTGGTCCTACATACGGTTCTGTATGGTCAATCTGCCGGGATATGGACTTGCAGATGGTTCTGCTCGGTTCTGGAGAAGCCTGGTGCGAAAACGAAATCATGAGCCTGGCTTCCCGCTTGTCCAATTTTAAGGCAAGGATTGGTTACAGTGAAAAACTCAGCCACCTTATTGAGGCAGGCTCGGACTTCTTCCTGATGCCCAGCCGTTACGAGCCATGCGGTCTTAACCAGATGTACTCGCTTATGTACGGAACCCTTCCGATAGTCCGCAGAACGGGCGGGCTGGCGGACACTGTAGAAAACTTTAACGAAGACACTGGCAGCGGAACCGGCTTTATGTTCAATTACCTTAGTCCGTCTTCTATTTACGACACTGTAGGCTGGGCGGTATGGGCTTGGTACAACAGGCGTGAGGACATCGAAACGATGCGCAAGCGCGGAATGGTACAGGATTTTTCCTGGGAACTTTCCGCTAAAAAGTATGTTGAACTCTACGAAGAAGCCCGCAGGAATTTGGCGTAAAAAGCAAAAACGTTAAGGTGTTGTGCCTTCTTTTAAGCTGACTCTTACTTCCATTACACGATGCTGCAAAACTCTTGTTACTGTTATAGTAAGATTATGCCATGCAAGTTTCTCGCCTGTGCGGGGTAATCTGCCAAAATTTTCCATTATCCAGTTTGCAACAGTTGTATCGGGAATTTCATCAGCGGTACTTGCATAACTGTTCACGGCGGATTCATTCGTAATCTCACCTGTGATAATCTCCAGCATATCGGTAAAATTCACAGTACCAAGCACCCGGAAACTTCCATCGCCTGTCTTTATTACAGGCTCAACAACCTCGTCATGTTCATCCCAAATTTCACCTACCAGTTCCTCGACAATATCCTCAATTGTAACAATACCCAGAGTGCCGCCATGTTCATCTAACACTACGGCGAGATGTGCGTGTTTTTTTTGCAGGGTACGCAAAAGTCTGGCTATCTTGATTGTCTTGGTAACAAAGACTACAGGCTTGATAATCTGGGCGGGAGTTTTTAACCCTTTCATTACTTCGTGATAAAAATCTTTTATATGGATAATTCCTGTAATATTGTCGATTGTGTCCCGAAACACCGGCAGCCGGGAAAAGCCGGTTTCTATGAACTTACGATCAATTTCTTCGACAGAGCTGGTATCAGGCACTGCCTCGACATCTATACGTGCGGTAATAATCCCGGAAACTTTAAGGTCGTCAAATCCAATTACCTGACGAATCATCTGTTCTTCTTGAATATTGATGCCGCCTTCCTGCCTGACTTCTTCTACAAAAGTTAACAGTTCATCCTCGGTGGTTGATCGATTTGTCTTGACAGGAAAAATTTTCATCAGCAGTTTTTTCCATTTTGCCGACAGAAAATTGAAGGGCGTAAAAATCCAGACAAAGACACTCAATAGCGGCGCGGCTCTAAGGGCGGTTAATTCAGGGGTTTCCTTTGCCAGGGTTTTTGGCGTAATATCACCAAAAACTAGGAGCAGTACTGTCATTAACAGGGTGGCAACGCTTACTCCCTTTGCGCCAAAAAGGTCGATAAAAAGCGCTGTAGCCAGCGCTGCCGAGGCAATGGCTACGACATTATTCCCGATAAGTACTGTGGAAAGAAGTTTGTCGTATACATCAAGCAATTTTAGGGCAAGTCTTGCCCTTTTGCTTTTTTCGGCAAGGTTTTTCAGTTTAATCCGGTTCAGGGAGGAAAAAGCCATTTCACATGCCGAAAAAAAGGCAGAAAAGGATAAAAAGACGACTAATGAAACAAGCAGGATAAAATTATTAGGGTAAGAATCATCCATAAAATTAACAGGCGCCGATCAGATTCGAACTGATGCATCGCGGTTTTGCAGACCGCTCCCTTACCACTTGGGTACGGCGCCGGACAGCTTTAACGGTAAATCAAGCGGTGAAAAAAGTCAAGCGACCGTATTGCCTAATTGTGCGGCAAGGGGAGGTCAACGGCAATTCTCAGACGAAGTCGTACAAGGGTTGCCTTTTAGTGCGATGTTTTGCTCTTGCGTTTAAAGAGATTACATTCGCTGAATTTATCGTGGATGTTTTTTGAGTATGATTTCCCGATACTCTCAACTAAATCAGTATCAGTACCAATAATGGTGCTGATTTTAGCGTGATATTGGGCTGCGGATGTATAATTCCCAATATTAGCGAGATACTCCTCATCATGCTCCTGCAATAATTTTTGGATAACCATGTGTACGTCAAAAAATGCGTCTATCGGTATGCCGACAATAATGTTCCTGATCGCTCTTTCCAGTGAATCCATATATTTACTCCCCCTCTTTTGACGGCTTGTTATTGTTTCCGCCATGATTATAAGTAATTATACGTTGGCTATTAGACACATATTACACCCTTTTGGCAAAAAAATCCGTCACATATAAGGGTGTCCTAAACTTTCAGTTTAAAGAATTAAAGTCGGGCAAGGCGGATTTGAACCGCCGACCTCTTGGTCCCGAACCAAGCGCGCTACCATCTGCGCTACTGCCCGAAATAGCTAAAAAAAACCGTCCGCACGGACGGTTTCTCATACGGGAGTGACGGGACTTGAACCCGCGATTTCCGGCTTGACAGGCCAGCGTGGTAACCAACTCCACTACACCCCCAAAGGTTTCCTTAATCTATCAAAATCCAAAAAAAATGTCAAGCACTTTTTTGTTTTTTGTTTCTTCAAGTTTTTCCAGATTTTAAGCGGAACCTCAGCTAAACATCGCCTTTATGACAGCTTCGCTTTCGGTTGAGTTTGGCTTGCCGGTTCTACGGTTAAAAAGACCAAACTTCTCGCCCTGGCCGGTAAAGGCCCCGGTGTCCCAGTACAATGGAACCAGGCCGTACTCCCTGGCCTTGCCGTACACATGGGAAAGATAATCAAGACGGCATTGCCTAGCCTGGGCTTCCTTCGATTTATCTCGCCGATGTAACTGCCGTACCGCGCCGCTCTCGCCCAAAATCACCGGTATACCCTTGTCGATAAACCGCTTCTTAAAAGGCGCAAAATCCTCATCAACTTTTTGTTTGTCCTCAGCCGAACCCCAAAATGCCTGTGAGCCTTCTATTCCAAATTCGTAGGGGTCATAGTAATGAATCGTAATAATCTGCCTGCCGGAAACGCTGTCCTTGGGCAGTACAAAATATGGAGCGGCGGTATGTTCAGGTACGGTACAGTAACCTGGAAGTACCAGATAGCGGCCCGCATTATTCGCGCCTGCCGCACGTACCGTGTCGGTAAAAATCTGATTCCACTTGTTTACAATTTCAAATTGAGCCCGCAATTCGCCGGTGATATTTAATTCCCCGTCATCATCGTAACCCCAATTACCATCGTGAATCTCGTTCATCGGCTCGAACATCAGCCACTCGCCATGATCCTTAAAATACTCCGCTATCTGTTTCCAAAGTTGAGTAAAAATAAACGTTACTTCTTCGTATCCCTGTTGGCTTTGGCGGGCCTTGTTTATAGAATGCCAGCCGGAATCTTTCCCGCCTTTATCAGTATAGCCATCATGGTGCATATTGATGATCGCCTTTAGACCAGCCTGCCGCGCTAAATCAGCAACCTCGGCGACACGCCGCAGAAACTTTTCTTCTATAATATAATCCGGCCCCGCTCCAAAGTGTCCCATCCATGTTACGGGAATACGAACCAAATCAAAGCCAGCTTCCCGCACACTGTTAAACAGCGCCTGATTCGCCATGGGATTTCCCCATAAGGTCTCTCCGGAAATACCATCCTCGTGGGCATCAAGGGTATCGCCCAAATTCCATCCGGTAACTATTTTTTCGTCTTTAAAAAAATTAAAAGCCGTTTTTCCGTTCATTCTTTCGAGTATATCCAAAAACAAAAAAAATTGATACACTAATCATACTATGAACTATTCAAGCGCCTTTATTCCCACTTTAAGGGAAGTTCCTTCGGATGCGGTAATCGCCAGCCACAGACTTATGTTCCGCGCAGGACTCCTTCGCAAACTCGCCAACGGGCTTTTCGCCTACCTGCCCCTGGGGCTGCGTTCTTTCCGCAAGGTAGAACAGATTGTCCGAGAAGAAATGGACGCCATTGGCGCGCTTGAAATCAAGCCAACTGTGATAGTCCCTGCCGAACTATGGAAAGAATCTGGCCGCTGGGACGTTATGGGCGAGTCGTTGTTGCGGGTAAAAAACCGGCTGAACAATGACTTTGTTGTTTCCCCCACTGCCGAAGAACCTTTTACTGCGATTGTGCGTGATGAGCTTTCCAGTTACCGCCAACTTCCGCTCGCCCTGTACCAGATTAACACCAAATTTCGGGATGAAATCCGTCCACGTTACGGTGTAATGCGCGGTCGGGAGTTTACAATGAAAGACGCTTACTCCTGGCACACCGATGACGAAAGTCTGGACAAAACATACCAGGCAATGGGGCGAGCCTACCGGCGTATTTTTAAACGCTGCGGACTTTCGGTAATCCCCGTAAAGGCCGATTCGGGAGCAATGGGCGGCAGCGGCTCGGAAGAATTTATGGTAGAAAGTGAAATTGGCGACAATACGCTGGTTCTCTGTAAAAGCTGCAGCTACGCGGCCAATGTGGAAAAAGCGGCCTGTAGACCGGACTTCCATGTCCGGCCTTCAATAGTCATAGCCAAAGCCGCCGCCGCAGATACTCCGCCTTATGAAAAAATAGACACTCCCAATGTAAAAACAATAGACGAACTTTGCGCCTTTTTAAAAACAAAGCCGCAAAATTTTATAAAAACCCTGATCTACCGCGCGGTAAATGTCGAGCTTGACCTTTCTTCCGCGCCCGCCGGTAGTTACGCCAAACCAGAGAAAAAAGATTCTGCGTACCCCGAAGCGTTTTTCGCGGTGGCCATCCGCGGCGACCTTGATGTAAACGAAGTAAAACTCGCCGCTGTCCTTAAAGCCGGAGAAGTAAGTCTTGCCTCGGATGCCGATGTAGTACGTCTTACAAACACGCCTGTGGGATTCGCCGGCCCCGTGGGTTTAAAAAACCTGCCGCTCGTTATTGACCATACCGTTACCGGAATGAGTGACGCAGTAACAGGCGCGTTGGCGCGAGATACGCATTACAAACACGTTGCCTGGGGACGTGACTTTGAAGCTTGGTTAATCGAAGATGTCCGCACGGTAAAGGCCGGGGATCGCTGTTCCATGTGCGGCGGCGAGTTGTATACAAAAATGGGAAACGAACTTGGGCACATTTTTAAATTAGGATACAAGTACACCAATTCCATGAATGTCAGCTACCTAGATGTAAACGGCAAAAGCCAAACGCCCACTATGGGCTGTTACGGCATCGGTGTTGACCGAACTTTGGCTTCGGTAATCGAGGAACACCACGATGAAGCGGGAATTATCTGGCCGGTCTCGGTCGCTCCCTATCATGTGATAGTCGTTCCGATTAAGTATGAAGGGGAAATAAAAGCCGCCGCCGATAAACTCGCGGGGGAACTTATAGGGGCAGGTCTTGAAGTTCTGCTGGACGACCGAAGCGAACGCCCCGGGGTTAAGTTTAACGATGCAGACCTTACCGGTATTCCCTGGCGCGTGGTAATCGGCGATAAGGGGCTTGCTCAGGCTATCCCAAAGGCAGAGATAAAACGCCGGGGCGAAAAGGAAAACCGAGTGATAGACCTGGACAAGGCGGCGGCGGAAATAGCGAAAAAAATCCGGGAAGAATTAACGCAGTTAAATAACTGATACATATCCGCATTCCAGTTTCGCGATTATCTCAAGAATCATTCAATTTTTAAAAATTCTCCCACCCTTAATGGCCGTATAGTTTCCGCGAGTTCAGGGTTCTGTTTTATGGCATTGTCAATTTCAAATAACGGATAAAGAAGCGGTTCATCGCTCAGGCTGATAATGCCAAAATGAAAAGGAATGGAGTACTTCGCCTTTAAATCTTCCGCCGCCGCAAAAAATTCTTCGACATTTAAGTGGGAATAATGCATAAACCAGCGGGGCTCATAGGCGCCCGCCCCCAAGAGGGCATAGTCAATATTCCAGCGGTTCCCAAATTCCCTGAACCCGACAAAATAACCTGTGTCGCCGGAAAAATAAATTGTCCTTGAACCTTGAATTAAAAAACTACCCCATAGGGCAGTGCCGCCCTTCTGCCCCATCCGCCGAGACCAATGCTGGGCTGGCAAAAGGGTATACTCAATTGAGTCAAGCGTGACGCTCTGCCACCAGTCAAGCTCATGTACTTCCCTAGCGCCATAACGGGTAACCAGTCCTTTTAGCCCCAAGGGTACAATAAACACCGCATCTTTTCTTGCAAGCTGCCTGACGCTGTACCTGTCCAGATGATCGTAGTGGTTGTGAGAAATTAAAACAACCGGCCTTCGCGGAACTTTGGAAAAATCAAACTTGATTCTTTCTTTTTTTCGCACAATCATAGCGGCGTTAGAAAAAAACGGATCGGTAAAGATTGTCTGCCCGTCCAGCTTGACAATCATTGTCGCGTGACCGGCGGAAGTTATACTGTCAAAAGTGTTATCTGAAAGATAGGAATAATCGTTAGGTACGCTGCCGAATCTTTCTTTGGATACTTCATCAAATTTTTCTTTTCCCCTGAAAAACCACGACCCCCTTCCTTCAATTCTTTGTCTTTGCAGCCAGGGGTTAAAAAAAGTACCATCGGGATTCACATGAGAAGCGTAAAGCAGGGCAGGGTCTACAGACCTTGTTCTCTCATACCATTCCGCTTCTGAAAACTCCGGCGGCGGCGAAGCGCAGGCGCATTGAGAAAACATAACCGTTACTATAGAAAAACACATCGCGTAAATAATTGCTTTACGGTTCATATTCCCATGGCTTTTTTGAAAATCTCTACCATTTCATCGATCATCGGGCTTGCGTCAATATCCAGAAGCAGACCTTTCTCACGGTAAAAGTCGATCAGGGGTGCGGTTTGAGCGCGGTATACTTCAAGCCGTTTCTGAACGGCTTCCGGCTGGTCGTCATCACGGGTGTAAATTTCGCCATCGCAATGATCGCATACACCTTCTTTCGCGGATTTGTTAAAAATCGCATGAAAATTATAACCGCAGCCACGACAGACACGCCGTCCCCCCAGCCTTTCCAGCACCACCGAGTCGGGAAGGTCAAAGTTTACAACTTTGTCTACCGAGGAGAACGCAGCGAGAGCCTCCGCCTGGGGAATAGTCCGGGGGAAACCGTCCAGGATATAACCCTTTTGAACATTGTCCCGCGCTAGCCGTTCTTTGACAAGAGCGATTGTTGTTTCATCGTCAACAAGTTTCCCCGAATCAAGAATGCCTTTTACCTTAACGCCCAAGGGACTTTGATCCGCTATAGCCTTCCGAAAAATTGAGCCTGTACTGATATGCTCTACTTTAAGAATATCCACAGCCCTTAAAGCCAGTGTACCCTTGCCCGCTCCCGGAGGCCCCAAAAAAATCAACTTCATACTTTACTCCTTAAAAAATTGTTCGACTTTTACACACTCTCAAGAACATCCCGTGGTTCCTCCGCAGGTGTCGCACTTCATACAGGTACCGTTTCTTGACAAGGTAAAGGAACCGCAGGAAGTACAAGGGTCGCCTTCATAACCCTTGATACGGGCATTGACGATTTTTATCACTTCGCTTTCTTCGGGATAGGTTTCTTCCCATATGGCAACCTGAGTCTGAGGCAGCGTGGTGGCTGGTGACTGGAAAGCGGATTTCATTACACTTCCAAAGGTATCAGCCGATCCCATAGGTCCCTGCGTCATTGGCGCGCGGCTCCCATCCTGCCCTTTTGTGATAGATTTACCAACAGCCGGAGACGCTGACGTTGAAGCGGACGGCGGAGCGGAAGAAGCAGCGGCGGAGCCGGGTTTAAAACCAGCGCTGTGTTTTTCGCCGCGCAATTTTGTTTCCGATACTTCCGAATCGCTCTTGGTTCCGGTAGCGAGAAGGTCTTCGGGTTTTACCTGACCCAAATCGCTGCGTTTCAGATAACTAATCGCGAGATCACGGAATACATAATCGATAACGCTGGTGGCCATTTTCACATAATCGTGCCCCTGGACAAAACCGTTAGGTTCAAAGCGGCTAAAGGTGAAAGCGTCAACATATTCCTCAAGAGGCACGCCGTATTGCAGACCAAGCGAAACTGTTATGGCGAAGCCGTTCAAAAGACTGCGGAAAGCGGCGCCTTCCTTGTGCATGTCAAGGAAGATTTCCCCAAGATTTCCGTCTTCATACTCGCCGGTTCTAATAAAGATTGAGTGCCCGCCGATTTTCGCCTTTTGAGTGTAGCCCATCCGGCGGTTTGGCAATGGTTTGCGTAAACCGCGGGTGCTTGCCGTTTTTCTGCGATCCGGAGCGGAAGAGGAAAGATCCAGCCCACGCTCAACTTTAAGGATTGTGTCAGCTAACGGATCTGTCCCCGGAGCAAATGTGTTAAGGGGCTGGGAAAGTTTGGAACCGTCACGGTACAGGGCTACCGCTTTAAGCCCGTTCTTCCATGAAAGCATATACGCGCCCTTTACATCATCGTAGTTCGCCGAGTTTGGCATATTAATTGTTTTGGAAATCGCCCCTGAAATAAAGGGCTGAACTGCCGCCATCATTCCGATATGGGCAGTCCACGGAATCGAACGTTTGCCTTTTTTCCCTGACGGCGCGGCAGTATCAAAAACAGCGTAATGCTCTTTTTTAAGTCCGGGAGCACCTTCAAGAGCCATCGTGCCGCAGGCGAACAATTCCGCTTCCTCAATATCTTCGGAAATAAACCCAAGATGTTTCAGAAGGCTAAAGCCCTGGAGCGACCATGTTGATTCAGGCACTTTAAGAACTTTTTCCACAAATGATTTTCCCAGTATCCACGGATTAAAAACCCCTTCCAGATTAAGGGCGGTTTTTACAGCGTCTTCTGCGGCGGCGATAGCGTCAGGTGTAAAACCTTTTGCTTTAAGGCTTTCAAAGTTAATCGCCGGCGCTCCGTTTAATGTTTTTCTGCCCATGGCGTAGGCGACAATGTCCTCGATATCCTGCGGCGAATAACCCAGCGCTTCAAGAGCGGGAGGCACAGAATGGTTGATAATTTTAAAGTAACCGCCGCCGGCAAGTTTCTTGAATTTCACAAGAGCGAAATCCGGCTCAATACCTGTGGTGTCGCAATCCATTAAAAGACCGATTGTCCCGGTGGGAGCTATCGCTGTAACCTGCGCGTTGCGATAACCGTGAGCCTTGCCCAGATCAAACGCTCTGTCCCAAGCAGCCCTCGCCGCGTCCAGAAGATAGGCGGGACAATGAGCGGGGTCTATCCCCCTTGGTATGGTATGAAGTGACTCGTACTCGCCGTCAGGAGCGTTATTCACCGCCCGCCTGTGGTTGCGTATAACACGCAGCATATTCTCGGCATTCTCGCTATAACAAGCGAAGGAACCAAACTCGGCGGCCATGCGGGCGGACTGGGCGTACGCCTCGCCGGAAAGCAACGCCGAAAGAGAAGCCGCTACCGAACGGCCTTCATCGGAATCGTAGGCAAGACCCATGATCATAAGAAGCGTTCCCAAATTGGCGTATCCCAAGCCCAGTGTACGGTACTTGTATGAAAGTTCCGCTATACGCGGAGATGGAAACTGAGCCATTACAACAGAAATTTCCAGTATAGTCGTCCAGAGTCCAATCGCGTGAAGATAGGCATCGACATTAAAAGCCTTTGCTCCTTTGTCATACAACAAGGCAAGGTTTATTGAGGCGAGATTACAGGCAGTGTCGTCCAGAAACATATACTCGGAACAGGGATTAGAAGCCCGTATCTCGCCGCCGCCGGGGCACGTATGCCAATCGTTTATTGTCGTGTGATATTGAAGACCGGGGTCGGCGCATTGCCAGCTTGTCCTGGCGATATCCGTCCAGAGCCTGCGGGCCTTGACGGCTTTTACGGATTCTCCGGTTGTACGGCTTTTAAGATCCCAGTCTGCGTCATTCAGCACTGCCCGCATAAAATCATCGGTTAACCGCAGGCTGTTATTTGAGCTTTGACCGGAAACCGTATTGTAAGCCTCATCGTCCCAAGATGTGGAATACTGGGAAATATCGATTTCCTCGTCACCCTGCTCAAGCCGGCGCAATTGCTGGTAAAGGTAGGAAGGCGGTACTTTATCACCTAACGCCGCGCGAAGAACGGCGGCAAGCTCATGGTTTTTCTCGGCGTTAAATTTATCGTCTTCCGGCCCTCTAAAACCGGCGAGGGCTTTTTTAACCGCATCAATATGTTTTTTCAGAATTAAAGAACCGGTTACCATGGAAGCAACCTTATGTTCCTCCCCGGCCTTCCAGTTTATGTATTTTTCAATATCAGGATGATCGATATCGAGAGTTACCATCTTGGCAGCTCGGCGGGTAGTACCCCCGGATTTTATAGCCGAAGCCGACCGGTCGCTGACTTTAAGAAAAGATATAAGACCAGACGAAACCCCGCCGCCGGAAAGGCTTTCGTTCATTCCCCGAATACGTGAGAAATTGGAACCTGTACCCGAACCATATTTGAAAAGCCTGGCTTCACGGGTCATAAGATCCATGATGCCGCCCTCGTTTACAAGATCGTCATCTATAGAAAGAATAAAACAGGCGTGAGGCTGGGGCCGCATATAGGCGCTTTCGGACTTAATAATTTCATTTTTCTCAGAATCGAAGTAGTAGTGCCCCTGGGCGGGACCGTCTATCCCATATACCGCGTAAAGACCGGTATTAAACCATTGAGGGCTGTTAGGCGCGGCGATCTGATGGGCGAGCATATAACAAGTCTCATCGTAGAAAGCCTTTTCGTCTTCTTCGGTATCGAAATAATTGTTCTGCCTGCCCCAATCCACCCATGTATAGGCAAGACGGTGGAAAACCTGCCGCGCATCATGTTCCGCGCCATCTTCGGGCAGGGAATCGCCCGGATCTTCCTGGTTTTCAGGCGTTTTGCCCCCTTTGGACCCCGCCCATTTTTCCCATTCGTAGATCCTGTCCGCAGGAACACCGGC
>Ga0099364_10007195_pt1 | contig 15960 bp, 9 predicted proteins | sample TergutTh196P3_FD_73070 | JGI IMG/M metagenome (GOLD analysis project Ga0099364, IMG submission 73070) | Microcerotermes parvus P3 segment gut microbial communities from Pointe-Noire, Republic of the Congo - Th196 P3 | ecosystem: Host-associated > Arthropoda: Insects > Digestive system > Gut ...
AAACGGATTTAGATAAACAAATGTTATATATAGGCGTTACACGCGCACTTCACAGACTCACACTTTTGTATATAGATAAAAAACCGAACTGGCTTATTTAATTTACGTAAACAAGGGCAATCAATTAATAGATAATTGATTGCCCATATTTTATTAGCTATGTTAGACAGATGCATTAGTGTGTAGAAAATGCTTAATTTGTACGCTCGGCTTGAATTATTGAGAAATATTGCATATCACCTGTAGCAGGAATTAAGTCGTATTCGTTTTCTGCCCATATTGCTTGTGCGATTGTAGCAGAAACAATATTTTTAAAACCTGCTTTTTCTAAATCTTCTAGCAAATATTCTTCAATAACACCCCTCTCAACTCCCACACTTTTGGCGAGTTCAAAACTTTTACTGTCTTTTTCTATATATTCACCAACAATTACAAGTTTTCCGTTGGGTTTTAATATACGATAAAGTTCTTTTGCAACTTTATCTGCTTCGGGAACATTGCCAAATCCTGAAAGTGATGTGATATAATCAAAACTTTCATTCTGTATTGACATATATCTACCGTCTGTTGCTACATAGAAAACTCTGTCATCGTTTATTTTATAATGTTCCCTCGTCAACATTAACTGGTGATTATTTATATCGGTACAAACAATTTTAAATGCTTTATTATCAGATTCAAGTAATTTTTGAAGCATCATACCGCCACCTGTTGCAAGGTCACAAACTATCCCTGAAAAATTATTTATTAATTTTTTCATATATTCATTTTGCTTTTTTATTCCTTCGAGTGTTTCTTTATTCAATAGCTTATAATAATCCGATGTATCCCAAGGATTCCCCTCAAGTATCGGCATACCAGTTTCATCTAATTCGTGCCATAAAAAATCCGATATATCTGAAAGATTTGACGAAATGATATTATAAACACCATGTTTGAACTCGTAAACATAATTGCAATTATCACATTTTAAATTACCAGATAATGTTATTTTACATTCGGGACACATTAAAAAATTTTTCACATCGAACATTTATTTACCCTCTATAATATAAAATTTCTACATATCAATACATATGCCTAACATAGCTATTTTATCTCTGTTTATTTACAGTTCAAGCAGGATATTCCATACCCGCTTTAACTCGGCGGGTATATCAATATTTTGCGGACAGCGTTCTACACAAGCCCTACATTCCGTACATACAGACGGGTCAGCCCCGCCTCTCGGACCGAATGAGCCGCTCGCGACACGCTTACGGACAGCTTCGCTCAAACCCCATATATTGTGTTGCAAATACATATGAAAAATCCGACCGATTCTAATGTTTTCAGGGCATACGCTACAGTAATTGCAGTTGGTACAATATAAATCGTTAAGCTCTCTCAACGCATGGCTCCTGTCGATTAAAGCCTGACGCTCTTGCTCGGGAATATTATCCGCTCTGTTAACATATTTTACATTTTCTTCTAACTGGCGCAGATTTGACATACCCGATAACACCATATCTACAGAGGGCAATCCCCATACAAAACGCAGAGCCATTTCTGCGGCAGAGGACGCCTTTGACTCCATTCGCTCCAAGAAAGTTTTACCGCCGTCGGTCAACATTCCTCCCATGAGAGGACCCATGACCATTGTGCCTAAACCCTTAGATTTGGCATAGGCAAAAATATCTTCGTTCCGACGGTCTACCAAATTATATTGCCCCAATATACTTGAAAATGCTCCCGTGTCTATAAGTTCGCCCATTTTGTCGGTATCACTGTGAAAAGAAAAAGAAAGGTGACGCATAAGCCCTTTAGACTTTGCTTTTTCCGCTTGGTCAATCAGTTTCATCGGCAAAACTTTTTCTTTCCATGTGTGATAAGACATAGCGGGAAAATGGTAGAAATCCAAGTATTCCAAGCCCATTTGCTCCAACGAAATTTCTAAGTATTTGATAAAATCTTCCGGGATTTGAACTAAATCCAGTCGAATCTTGGACGAGATATAAACTTTGTCCCGCATTGAGCGAAGCGCAGCACCTACAGCCCTTTGACTGTCAAAATTGCAATAGAACCAGTGCGTATCGAAAAAATTAATTCCCAAGTCTACTGCTTTTTGCAACAGTGGCGTTGCCAAATCATCATCTACCATTGAGTTCCCGTCTTTTTGCGTCATAGGCAGACGCATACACCCGAATCCCAAGGCAGATACACGCGCCCCGGTATTTCCAAAATCTCGGTATATCATTTCATTTAATCCTTTCTTTTGTTAGAATCCATTTTCATAGGAAAATATATTGCGAATTTTGGTTAACGCCCTACGGGCTTCCGAAGCCAATGTACCTTACTCAAACATTCCCGTTGACATTAAATTATCATGGCTAATTTTCATGCTTTCGAAGCAGTCTATTCTTGTTTCGTCCTGTTCCACGAAATGCCATATAATATCCACTTTTTCAGATACTTTAAGTATGCGTTTGAAATTCATATTGCCTGTCATTATCTCGGTCATTACAGGCTTATCGCCTATTACCGCCATATCCTTTAGATGCGTTACGAAAATCCTATCGCTGTTCTCTTTGATGAAATCAGCGGGGTCAATTCCGCCCGCCTGCGCCCAATATGTGTCAAAAGTCAGTTTAAACGCTTCTTTGTCGGTGTTTTCGAGAAGTATATCTATCCCCGTTTTACCGTTGTATCTCTCAAATTCATATCTATGATTGTGGTACAAAAATACTTTGCCGCTTTCTTTTATCAGTTCTACGGCTTTCCCGAAATCGTCCGCGAATTTTTTAAAGCCGTCTTCGGTGTGGGGAGCGTCAAAAAGTCCCCCTACGCCTATTGCGTCACAGCCGAACATACTGTGTTCTTCTATAACTTTCTGCGTTTCATTCTTTATCCTTGCCGGCGAAGTGTGGGTCAAAATAACTTTGATTCCGTTATCCTGCGTAACAGTTTTAATCGCTTGCGGCGACACATCTCCTATTCCCGATACCTGAACATATTTGTAACCTATACCGACAATTTTTTTTATTGTTTCAGCGAAGTCTTTTTCGGTTTTCATATATTCGCGGACAGTATAAAGCTGTGCCCCAAGTTTTAGTTTTCCCATAATAAACCTCCATAAAATTTATTTATTAGCCGATTACGAAATTCACTTTATATTGATTTCATCGGCATATTTTGTTTTTATAAAATTTGATTTCTGAATCCGTTTTCTGTGGGAATGTTTAATTTATATTATTTATTTAATTTATTTTCACGGACGACCGAGGGCGGTCGTCCCTACTCATATTATATCAGATAATATTTGCCAAATCAATACTTATTTAATAAATTTACAAAAGCTGTTCACATAATTAAAATTGTATAACATTCCAAGATATCGGCTGTAATTTAGCTTTTATTATATTATCTTCGATTATTATTCCTTGTACGCTTTTCGGCTTCACGCAGTCGGGATTGTCAAATGTGTTCATTGCCTCAATATTATCCTCAAACATCGCCGTATGCTTCGGATTGTTCGCACAGATAAAATTTTCAGCCCTGCACTCAAGCGTCACTTCTTCATTGCTCCTGTTTACGGCAAAAAGTGTTACGCCTTTTTCTGTTTCGACAGCTATGCTGTCAATATACGGCACGTCCGAATATTCAGGACAATTATATTTTTCGCACTCCACAAGCGTATGCAAAGCCGTTCCACGACCATACAAAGAAGCGTACAGATACGGATAAAATATAGTTTGGCGTATCGCATTTCCACCGGGTTTAGTTAAAATCGGGGCGATTACGTTGACTAACTGAGCCTGACACGCCACTTTTACCCTGTCGGCGTGACGAATCAGCGAAATCAGCATTGAACCTGCGAGAACGGCTTCCTCATGAGTATAAATCCCCCACTTCCTGCGTTCCTCATTCTGTTCCCCTCTTTTCCATACATTCCATTCATCAAATGAAATATTTATCTTTTTATTGCTCTTTTTCTTCGCTCCGATATAATCGCATACGGCGACAGTTCTCTTGATAAATTCTTCCATGTCCAAAGTCTGGGCGAGAAACGCAGCCGTTGAGCGCGCGCCTTTTTCGTAATATTGGTGCATGGATATATAATCGACCAAATCATATGTTTCATCTAAAACCGTAGCTTCCCACGCCCCGAAAGTAGGCATACCATATCCCGACGACCCACAAGCTACAAGCTCTACCGACGGGTCAGACCATTTCATCATTCGTGCGGTTTCGCAAGCCAAACGTCCGTATTCATAGGCAGTTTTATATCCGATTTGCCAAGGTCCGTCCATTTCGTTGCCTAAACACCATAATTTAATATTATGGGGGTCTTTTACTCCGTGTTTAATCCGTAAATCGCTGTAATACGTGCCGAACGGGTGGTTGCAGTATTCGAGCAGATTACAAGCGTCCTGCGGTCCACGAGTACCGAGGTTGACCGCCATCATAACTTCCGTATTTACTTTTTTTGCCCATTTCGCGAATTCGTTTGTGCCAATAGTATTCGGCTCAATCACATTCCAAGCTAAATCTTTTCTTTGGGGACGGTCTTCAACAGGTCCAACGCCGTCCTCCCAGTTATAGCCCGACACGAAATTCCCGCCGGGGTAACGAACTATCGGCACGTTAAGCTCTTTCACAAGCTCTATAACATCTTGCCTGAATCCGTCGCTGTCAGAGGTTGAATGGTCAGATTCATAAATGCCTTTATAAACGCATCTTCCTAAATGTTCTACAAATGAACCGTAGATTCTGTCGTCGATTTTGCCTACCGTATAATTTTTATTTATTATTATTTTTGCATTACTCATAAATTTTATCCTCATTTATAAATATTAACAAATTTTAAGATTTGCGGGACGTCTATTTAACTATTGCTACAGAAACGACGCTGGATTTTGGCAGTGTAATTGCGTCGCCTGATTTAATAGAAATGCTGTATGACACGGGTTGAACGGCTTTAGGATTTTCAAAAGTATTGTGAGTACGCGGGTCGTCCGCCGTGAGAACTGTTATGTCGGCTTTGCCTTCAATCTCCCCGCCGAACGAACTTAACTTGACATTTTTTTCGTTGTTATAGTCCATATTAACAAGAGTCAGAGTTATATCGCCGTTTTCGTTAACAGAAGCCGAACTTGACACGGATTTTATCGCCGCTCTGTCCTTTACTTGTATTATCTCGAAGTCGTCGGCAATCTTTATCTGTTTCGCGCCTTGATGGTGCTTGTACATATCGAACACGAAATAATTAGGCGTTTCAACGAAATTATCCCCGCCCGCGAGATAGAGCGAGTGCAGATTATTGCATAGTTGCGCTATGTTCGCCATAACTACAATATCACAGTTATTGTTAAATATATTAAGCGTAAGCCCCGCTACGAGCGCGTCGCGGATTGTGCTTTGCTGTTCAAATAAATTATATCCCTTTGACGGACCTGTACCGCCTTGATGCCAGCAACCCCACTCGTCAACAACCAATCCAAGGGTTCTCTTAGGGTCGTAATAGTCCATAATAGCGCGATGTCTTTTGATTAAATTCTGCATTTCGTTGGCTTGCGACAGCATCTGATAATATTCGTCCTCGCTAAACGTGAGCGGATGACCTGCCGCGCCGCAGTAATAGTGAGGGGCAAATCCGTAAAACGAACCCTGCCAATCGCCGTTATACTTATACTCCTCAAAGAAGCCCTTAGTCCAGTTAAAATCATGCCCATTCGGTCCGCAAGCGATAAATTTACAGCCGTTAATATTCACGGAACCGCATATCTCTTTATATTTTTTGAACTCGCGGGCATACATTTCAGGAGTCATGTTTCCGCCGCCGCCCCAATTTTCGTTGCCGATTCCCCAAAATTTTACGTCAAAAGGCGTACTATCGCCGTTTTTTCCGCGCAATTCAGATAGACTTGTGAGATTTTCAGGAAAATTGCAGTATTCTATCCAGTTTCTGATTTCCTGCGGCGTTGTCGATGTGATATTAGCGGCAAAATACGGCTCCGCACCGACAAGGCGGCAAAAATCCACAAATTCATGCGTACCGACATGATTTGATTCCGTGCGTTTGTCATTGTTATACCACCAGTTCACAGTCACGGGACGTTCGCTTCTTTCGCCTATTCCGTCACGCCAGTCATAAGTTTCGGCAAAACAGCCGCCGGGCCATCTCAAAACAGGGGGATTGATTTTTTTAAAGCTTTCGACAAGCGATTTTCTGAAACCCCTGATATTAGGCACGGTAGAATCTTCACCCACCCACAAACCGTCATAAAATACGCCGCCGATATGCTCCGAAAAATGCCCGTAAATATCCTTGTTAATTTTGCCTTTTGACTCAGTGAATATTAAACAAATATTGTTCATTTTTTCATCTCACTTTCTTTCAAAATAGTTCTCGAAGTTTTTCTCTATTGCGTTGCGGGACATCGAGGACGCCGTCCCCTACGATAAATAAATGCCGTTGCGCTGTGAAATTACATTATTATAATATCATTTCTACAGATTACAAATATTTACGCAGTTTTTCAAATACTTTGTCAACATCAAGCGGTTTGCCGAGATGGTCGTCCATACCCGCCGCAAGACAGGCTTCTATGTCATCTTTAAAGACATTTGCCGTCATCGCTATTATCGGCAGATTTGCGGCATGGTCGGCGGGCAGAGTGCGTATGAGTTGCGTTGCTTCAAATCCGTCCATTACCGGCATTTGAATATCCATGAACACTATATCATATTTATCGGGAGCCGCGCTTATCATATCAACCGCTTTTCTGCCGTTTTCGGCGCAGTCTATATTAAGCCCCGTGTTTTCCAAAAGCGCAATGAGTATTTCCCTGTTGATTTCTATATCCTCGGTGAGCAACATCGTTTTGCCCGCGAACTCATCGTCTGAATTTGCAGTAATATCCTGTTTCACAGTGCCGAGACATTCGTTTACGCAATCTATTATCATAGAGGAATTTAGCGGCTTCAACAGATGTTTGTCTACGCCGGCGGCTATCGCTTCATCCTTGATTTGGCTCCAATCCGCAGCCGTAATCATCGTCACGACAGAAGCCTTGTTTCCGCTTCCGCACGATTTGATTCGCCTTGTCAGTTCAACTCCGTCCATACCGGGCATACGCCAGTCAATAAAATATATATCATATTCCCCGCGTTCCTCAATAATACGACAGGCTTCGATGCCATCGACCGCCACGTCACATTCTATACCAAGACGCTTAAATATATCTTTAAACTGAATGAGTGTTTCGGGCATATCGTCTACGGCTAAAATTCGTACATTTTCCTTGCTTACGTCCGGGTCAAGCAGCGAGCGGGGACTTTTTTCACTGCGTTGTGCTTTGACCGTGAATATAAATTTCGCGCCTTTGCCGAGTTCCGATTCAATCCAAATATTACCGTCCATAAGTTCTATGAAGCGTTTGGACAACGCAAGCCCTAACCCCGTGCCGCCGTATGTGCGGCTCGTCTCACTCGTTGCTTGCTCAAAAACATTGAACAACCTTTCCTGTTGCTCGGCGGATATGCCTATACCGTTATCGGCAACTTCTATACGCAGTTCACAATTTCCGTCGATTTCACCTATTAAAGACGCTTCAAACCCAATATTCCCCTTAATCGGCGTGAATTTTACCGCATTTGCCAATATATTGGCTATAACCTGCGCCAAACGCTGTTCGTCCCCTATGAGAAAACACGGAATTTTGCTGTCTATTTTGACGCTCAACTCTTGTTGTTTTTCCTCTGCGCGGAAATAAATAATAGTCAGCACTTTTTTTAGCATTTTTTCGAAATTGTATTCAATGAGAGTAAGTTCTAACTTGTTAGCTTCAATTTTCGCCATGTCAAGCACGTCGTTTATCACGGCGAGCAGATGCGACGACGCGTCGTCAATCTTATTCAAAGCGTAATCTTTTTGTTCCATATCCTCTGTATTTTTTCCTATAGCCGTCATACCGATGATGGCGTTCATCGGTGTACGCATTTCGTGGCTCATATTCGAAAGAAATTCGCTTTTAGCTTTGCTTGCGGCGGTCGCCTGCTCCAACGCCAATTCCAATTTTACGGAAGTGTCGCGGAGATTTTGCGTCATTTCATTGCGGAACAAAGCGTTTGTAAACAACATACCGCCCGACCGAAGGATTGATTCCTCTTCTTCGGTAAATATTCGTTCCTGTTGGCAGTCGTCAAAGCCGATGAGCCCCCAAAAGTGGTCTTTTACGAATACAGGCACCGCTAAAGCGGATACCACTTGTCTCGCAAATAGTTGAGCCCGCGTCTTCGGCGACATATTCTGTACCAGACTGTTAATACACTTTCCGCTTGAAAGCACTTCCTCCCAACCGGGTAATGTTTCACTGTAAGACACATTGACGGTGATTTCACTGCCGCACAGAGTTTCTATGTTTTCAGCCCATTCGTACAACTGAGTGCAATACAGCTTGTCGTCGATTGTGTGATTTTTCCATATACACACGCGGTGAATATTTACGGCTTCGGCTAAAACTTTCATGCTTTTGTATAACGCATTTTCAAAGGAATCCAAATCGGCGTTGAGCAGATAAGCCGCCGTGACATTCACAGCCAACAGCAAAGTGTCCCTGTACTCGATTTCTTTCATCATCTTGTTATGTTCGCGCAAATCGCGGGTATATCCCGCCACGCCGTAGCCGTCCTCATATTCGACCCGAATCAGAGTGATTTCTGAGGGCATCAACGTGCCGTCAAGCATCTTATACGTCCAATTTAACGTATTAATACCTTCCTCGAAAGCTTTTTTTACGCTTATCAGAGATTTGTCTTTGGTATACTGTCCGTCGGGTTGAAAATCGGGATACAGTTCGGAGTATCTTTGCAAATAATCCTGCTTGTCCTTGAAACCAAATAATTTAACTGCCGCTTCGTTGCAGTCTATCTTATTGAAATTGCTGTCCCATAACTGGCAGCAAAGGGGAGTTTTGTCCAACAAAACTTTTGTGCGGTTATTGGCTGCGCGTATTTCCGAAGTCAAAATCTGACGGTTTATAGTGCTTACTATCATATAGCACACAGACCGCAGTATGCTTACTTCGTCCTCCGAAAATTCACGGAACTTGCCGTAATTGTCAATACAGCACATACCCCAAAGACGGTTCTCCATGAACACGGGTATAACCAACAGGGACTTAACGCCGAAAGAGTCAACAAAATCACGGTCTTCAGGTGAAAGAGTGGAAAGCGTGCCTTGTATACACTCCCCTTGAGACAGCCTGTTTTCCCAGTCTGGCGTATCACTATATGGAAAGCTGTGCGAAGCGGCGGCAGGTTCGGGCGCGGAATTGCCATTGAACCAGTAATGCTTGATTACGGCGTGAAGCTCCCCGTCTATCATTTCGTTCTGCCAAACTTCGATACAGTCCGCGTCTACTCCCTGTCCTATAATTTCCATACCCTCCAAAAGCGATTTATGGAAGTCCTTACTGACCACCTCGGGCGTGAGCAGTGCGCTTGCCGCATGATTTACGGAGAGGAGCAGATTATTCTGACGGTCAAGCGTTTTTGTCGTTACGGTTAGTTGTCTTTCTCTTTCGTCGCGTATTATGGCGTTGACAAATAAAAACGCCGCCGCCCGCATAATTTCAGTGCTTTCGTTGTCAAAAATGCGTTCGTTAAAACGGTCCTCAAAAAGCACAAATCCCCAAAAAACATCACTTATAAAGACCGGCGTGACAAAAGCCGATACTATGCCGAAATTTTTCATTATAGCCGCTTCGTGTTCCGTGAAAAGACGGGCAATACCGTTTACCGATTTTCCGTCCTCGAAAAGTTTCTCCCAGTTCGGCGCGTAATCCGCATATCTGACGTTGATAAAAATATCGGTCGGCTCCGTATTTCCACCGGACGCTCTGTCCCAGCGATATATCATCGACACATGCAAATTGTCCGTCATTGCGGCGGAGTTACGCCATACGGATAACCTGTCCAATTTCATTACGTCAGCTATAAACCCGACCTCCTGCGTCATAAGAACGCTAAATGTTTTATCCCTTTGCGAGAGGAAAGCGACAGCCATTTTATTCACTATTTCTAATAATTTTTCGCGGCGTTCAAGGGATTCCTGCGTTCGTTTTATATCGGTTAAATCGACGCAGTATTGTATATGCGCTTTTTTTCCGCCGGGCCAATCGACGTATTGATTTGTATTAAGATAATAAGAATTGGTTAAAGTGCTGTGTTCCTCCCATATAATCGCCTTGTCAGGTTCTTTGTCAAGCTGTCGGCAGGGACAGAAATCACATCTTTTATCCATGCCTTTCTGTAAAACTTTATAGCAAGGCTGCCCTATTGCGTCTCCCTCAATGCCGAAATGCTGTTTCATGTGGTCGGTAATAAACAGTATCTCGTTGGTTTCTACGTCTGATACGGCAATCATAGTATTAGACTTATTTAATACGCTTGTCAGAATATCGCGTGTATTATTAGACTCACGCAGAGCTTCTTCCAACGCTTTTTCCATCTGTTTTTTATCAGTTATATCCCTCACGGCACCAGACACCATTAAAGGAAACCCCTCGCTATCTCGCAGAGACGTCCCGAATCCGTCAAAATATCGGTATTCGCCGTTTTTATGCCGCAGACGATACTCAATATCATAAGGGGTTTTCCCTGTTCGGTCGTTAAAGTGCGCTATGAAGGCGGCGATGGCTTTTTCGGCGTCTTCGGGGTGCAAACGGGATTGAAAAGCCTCTATCGTGTTTGGAAAATCGTTCTCGTCGGAAAAGCCGAGTATATTGCGGAACTCCTGCGACCATGTCCATATATTCTTATCGTCGGGACTTTTTATAATCGGGACCAAAGCATCCGCACGCCACAGCGCAATATTCATCGCTTTGCTCGCGAGTTTATAGTTCATGATGTCATATTCAACGGCGCGTAGTTTTTCGAGCGCGTTTATTTGAGTTTTTACACGCAGTTTTAATATATCAGAATTGAAAGGCTTGCTTATATAGTCTGCGGCTCCCAAAGACAGAGCTTTTATTTCGTCGTCGGCGTTATTATTCCCCGCGATTAAAATAACTGGAATATCCTGCGTTATTTTAGATTCTTTCAGCGCGGCTATTACGGCGTATCCGTCCGTTTCCGTCATGTCAACGCCGAGCAGAATAACATCGGGCATATATTTCTCCGCAGATTTAACGGTATCTTTCCCGTTATTTACCGTGTAAACGATATATTCGGGGCTTAGAATAGGCAAAAGCGTCGTAATATCTGAATTTATACCGTCAACAACGAGTATGCTGTACTTTTTAACTTCATTCATGATTTATCCTCAATTTTCCTAATAAGATATACAAAAAGTCTTTTTTATTATTTTTACTATTATGATACTGTACAAACATGAATACCGTCCCTTCTCTCAATGAACAAACCGTGAATACAAGATTTTTAGCTAAAAACAAGAAAGACCGCCCTCGGCTAAAACCGGATTCACGGTGCGCCGAGGGCGTCTCGCCCTGTATTCAGACGTTTATTATTGATTCTCTAAACCCATACTGCTAAAAATCGGCGGGGTGGTCTGTTACATATTGATTATTTTGCCTATTGTTTCAGCAGTCTCTTTATAAAATTCTTCAAAAGTCTGATTATCCGGTTTACCCACTTCTGCCGTAAGATAGCCGTTAAAATCTGCTTTTTTCAGAGCCGCAACCACTCTGTCCCACTTTATGCTGCCTTTGCATAAATCTACAAAATCACCGCCCTGATTAAACCATGATTTGCGTTTAAAATCCTTGACATGGATATGGCTTATACGTTTATCCAAAATATCTATCCAGTATTCCGTCCATGTAAAAGCTACCGTATTTCCCACGTCATAATATGCCGTAATATATTCACAGTCTAATTTATCAATAAAATTGCTCATATCAAACGGTGACAAAAAGAAAGTATTCCAGACATTTTCAACACCCACGCAGATTTTATATTCTTCGATTACAGATTTGCATGATTTAAGGGTATTATACGAATTTTCATACGCTTCCGCTATTGATACATCATCGCCGATTCCCCCGGGAACGACTAATATTCCCGACGCGCCCAGTGCTTTCGCGCATTTAAGCTGTTGAACCAAAACTTTTTTCGCAAATTCTCTTTCCTTGGATTTTTTAGAACCCATATTTCCGCCGTACAGCGACGTAGAAATACTCACCACAGGCAGAGCATATTTATCCGAAATTTCTTTTATTTTTAATAATTCATCGCTTGTGGTTTCAAGCGTCAAAGAGTGTTCAGAATTTCCTTTTGCATCGACGTTCAGTTCTATACCGTCAAAACCGGCGTCTTTGATTTGCTTAAACATATCTTCAAAGTTTACTTTAGAATCAACCGACCATGCGTTTATTGCTTTTTTCATAAACATAACAGCTCCTTTATAATAATTTCTAAATTATCCCTCTCTGTTCATTTGTTCTATGCACTCTTTAACTACTTTGTCACATTCGTCATACGGAACCTGACAAGTTCCCACCTGCTTGTGACCGCCGCCGTTATTTTTTAGGCACAGCGCGCCTACGTCTGTATTGGAAGTGCGGTTTAATATACTGTGACCTATTGCGATTGCCGCGTTTTGTTTTCCTCTGCCGTCAACAATCCAAATAGATATATTTTGTTCGGGATAAAGCGCATAAATAACAAACCTGTTTCCCGAATAAATAGGGGTTACATCTCTTAAATCCGTAACAATAACATTGCCGTGTATTTGCGTATAATCTTTAAGCATTTGCCTGAACAGTCCGTCTTGCTCCCAATATCTTTTAAGGCGTTCTTTTACATGGGGATTATCGAGAATTTCATTTATTTTCTTCGTTCTACATTCGCTGACAAGTTCTTTCATCAGGGCATAGTTGCTGATTGTATAGTCTTGAAATCTTCCCAGACCCGTTCTCGGGTCCATAATAAAACCAAGCAATACCCATTCCTTGGGATTTAATATATCGTCAACTTCTAAACTTCCCGAATCCACTTTATCGACCGATATAACCATTTCCTCAAAGCGGGGCATTTTCGCCTTTCCGCCATAATATTCGTATATTATGCGTGCGGCACTTTTTTCAGGTCTGCTTTCCCCTTTATACTCAATGTTTTTAACCCTCACTTCTTCGCTTGAATGATGGTCAAACCATAATCCGCAACCGGGAACATAGGGGACGTTTGCCAAAATATCGTTTTCTGTAACGGGAATAAGACCGTCCTGCAAATCTTTTGGGTGTACGAATGTCCAGCTTGTAATAATCCCCAAATCTTCCAAAATAGTTCCGCAAGCAAGTCCGTCAAAGTCTGAGCGAGTTATAAGATTCATAAAAATTTCTCCTTTTGATTTTAGATTTTATATAATAGACCTGTTCTGAAAGCTCGAAATTATTCGTGTAAGGTGTGACCCGTATACGCCGCAATTATTATTTTGCATTGGCTTTTATCTGCGCCACGCCCTACAATAGGTTTTAGAACATATCTAAATAATAAAATCCCTTTTTTTTATTTTTTAATAACAAATAGTATATATTTTACATCTAAATATGATTATATCACAATATTTAAAAAAAAGAAATAAAAAATAAAAATATTTTTAAAAATAGCTTGACAAAGCAAAATATATATGATATTATATATATACGAAATGAAAAAGAAATTATAATATTTGGCAAAACTGTCGAAAGGCGGCGGCGCAAAACTATAGGGTCTTAAATGTTCTGAACCATTATTGGAAATGGGAACAGAAAGGCAGCCAGTTGCAGCATTATTAAATTGTATTTTGAGATATTAAACTTTTAGATAATGTTTTGAACGGGGTTTGCTTTCTATTTTGGAAAGTGTTCTTTTTTTATTTATTTGACATAATATATCAGAAAAACTAAAATTTTTCCAAAAATTCCCATGAAAATTCATTATAATTTCTATAAATTATGCTTTCATCTTAAATAATTGATACATCCCAACTCATCCCCTATTTTCATTCCCTAAAACAGCTTGTAAAGTTATGATTATTCATAGCTTGCAAGCTGTTTTCTTTGTGTTTGAACAGGACAACCCGGATTTGCGTTATTGATTTGATGTAGTGCGCGACGACCTCGGCGCGCCGTGTGAAAAATCTGTATTGGCTTAAATTCGTGCCGCATCATAAAATAAATCCAACATTGGTGTAAATCCACGGCGTGTCGAGGTCGTCACGCACTACGATTTAACGACTTTAACATTTTTTGTGTATTCGTTCACACAAAATTTACTCGCTCAATTTCTATTTAAAATATAAAACTTCAAGTTGTTTCTTTTTAAATTTTATGATATAATATATTTATAAAAAAAGAAACGGGATATAAAATAAGGGAAAGGAAAGTATAACTTTATGTATCAAACAGGTTTTGACAATAAAAAATATCTTCAAATACAATCCGAACATATCATAAAACGGATAAATCAATTCGGTAACAAGCTGTATCTGGAATTTGGCGGAAAGTTGTTCGATGATTTTCACGCTTCAAGGGTACTGCCCGGATTTGAGCTTGACAGCAAAGTTAGGCTGTTGTGCGAATTAGCGGATAAAGCTGAAATTATACTTGTTATAAATGCCGAGGATATAGAACAAAACAAATTCAGAGGCGACCACGGAATAACATATGACGCCGAACTGCTTCGGCTTATAGACGCTTTCAAAGAAAGAGAATTATATATAGGAAGCGTAGTAATAAATCAATACTCGGGTCAGGCGTCGTCAGATACGTTTAAAAATTATTTGATTAATCTTGGAATAAAAGTATATATACATCATCACATACCGGAATATCCTACAAATGTTCCTTTGATTTTAAGCAGTGAAGGCTATGGTAAAAATGATTACATAGAGACAACAAAGCCCCTTGTAGTGGTAACGGCACCGGGCGGCGGAAGCGGAAAAATGGCTGTATGCCTTTCACAGCTTTACCATGAAAATGAAAGAGCTGTACAGGCGGGCTATGCTAAATTCGAAACTTTTCCGATATGGAATCTGCCGTTAAATCACCCTGTAAATTTGGCATATGAAGCGGCGACCGTTGATTTAAGAGATGTGAATATGATTGACCCGTTTCATCTCGACGCATACGGTATCTCTGCCATCAGTTACAACAGAGATACGGAAATCTTTCCCATATTAGATACGATTTTTACAAAGATATGGGGAGAAAGCCCGTACAAATCCCCCACGGATATGGGCGTAAATATGGCGGGCAGTTGTATTTTTGACGACAACGTATGCAGGGAAGCGTCAAAACAAGAGATTATACGGCGGTATTACAATACGCAATGTGATATTCAAATGGGACGGGCAGAAAAAAATTCCGCTCAAAAAATTGAAATTCTGATGAATAAGATAGGCATATCTTTTGATAACAGACCCGTAGTAAAATACGCCCTCGATAAAGCTGTGCAAAGCAATTCGCCGAGCGCGGCGATAGAGCTTACAGACGGTACAATTATAACCGGCAGAACTTCCGAATTGCTTGGTGCGTCCTCGGCGGTATTGCTGAACACGCTAAAAACTTTGGCGGGCATACAAGACGAAGTAAAAATCATATCGCCGATTGTGATAGAGCCTATACAGAAGCTAAAAACGGGATTTTTAGGCAATGCCAATCCGCGTCTGCATACGGACGAGGTTCTTATGGCACTGGCAATATGCGCCGCCACTAATCCTATGGCAGAATTAGTATTACAACAGCTTCCGAAACTTCAAAACTGCGAAGCTCATTCGACAGTTATATTATCTCAGGTCGATATAAACGTATTCAAAAATCTTGGGGTGAATATCACTTGCGAGCCGAAATATCAGTTCAATCGGTTTTATCATAAAAAATAACGCTGTAACAGATATAAGAAAGGAGAACGCGAATATGAAAATCAAGAGAAAAATATTTGTTCCAATTATTATAGTAGTAATATTATTGATATGTT
>Ga0099364_10007196_pt1 | contig 15960 bp, 11 predicted proteins | sample TergutTh196P3_FD_73070 | JGI IMG/M metagenome (GOLD analysis project Ga0099364, IMG submission 73070) | Microcerotermes parvus P3 segment gut microbial communities from Pointe-Noire, Republic of the Congo - Th196 P3 | ecosystem: Host-associated > Arthropoda: Insects > Digestive system > Gut ...
CCCAAGTGAATCAGGTTTATGACCGCGGTTATGAATTAGCAAGGATGACGAAAGATAAAGCCTACAGTTTCAGAACCCTCTCTAATTTTCGTGAATATATCTTTGCCAATGCTGAAACAATCAATCCATTTAAAAGTGTATCGGACGATATTTGTCAAATGATTGAAGCTAGAAACTTTGATGTCGATGGAATTTCTTTAAAAGTAAAAGAAATCATGTCAGTTAAAGGTCTTATTGGCCTAATAAAGGCTAATCTCAGCACACTTTTTTTAATCAAAGATCAAAATGAAGTTGCTGATAACGAAAAGATGATAGAGAATAGTTTTATCAACGCAATAAACCGTTTGAAAAACAAACATCATCATGAAGTAGTCGGCATTGAGAACTTGATAGAGGATTGTTATTGCAGCATGACTTTAGGCTGCAGCATGTCATTAAACACAGTATTCAATTATAAAGCAAAATTAGAAAATTCCAAGAAGCGATTGCAGGAATTAGAAAATATCTTCAACAATATGATGAATTTTCGACATATCATACAAAACTCATCAGGATTAATCAATCAATTCAAAAGTATTACAGGTGATATTTGCAAAGTGATTGACAGTGATAATTTTAATAAAAGTGAAATCTCGTCAAAATTAAACCAAGTCATGTCGGTAAAAAGACTCATTAGTCATGTGAGAAAAAATATTAACAATACAAAACGTTTTTTTACAAATGAAACTCCAAAAGATGTTGTCGATATTGAATCTTTAATTGAGGATTGTTTTAATAAACTGACATTCGGAAAGGTAGACTATTATATTACAGAATTAGAAAATGCAAATAAGCGGTTGCTGAAACTGATTCGCGAGCATATTGCAAAGTATAAAGGGTGTATTGTAATGGGTTTAAATCACACTGTCGGATTGAAATCTGACAGTACGGTAGTAGCAACTGGGAGTAAATATGGACAATGTGATACCGGAAGTTGGAGAGATATTATAGAGATTTCAGCAGGTAACTTTCATACGGTAGGATTAAAAATAGATGGCACGGTGGTGGCAGTTGGGAATAATGAAAAAGGACAGTGTAACACCAAAAGTTGGAGGGGTATTGTATCAATTATTGCAGCTTTTGAAAATACATATGGTTTGAAAGCGGATGGCACAGTAGTTTCGGTTGGGAAAAATGACATGGGACAATGTAACACTGGAAGTTGGAGAGATATTAGAGCAATTTCCGCTGGTGACAGTCATACGGTCGGATTGAAATCTGACGGTTCGGTAGTAGCGATTGGGAGTAATGATTATGGACAATGCAACACTGATAGTTGGAAAGATATTATAGCGATTTCGGCAAGTTACAGATATACAGTCGGACTAAAGGCGGACGGTACCGTGGTTGCAGTTGGCTACAATAAAGACGGACAATGTAACACCAAAAGTTGGATAGGTATTGTAGAAATTTCTACAGAAGGTACGAGATATGGAGGTGATATATGTGGGATAACGGTTGGATTGAAAGAAGACGGTACTGTGGTCTCTGTTGGTACCACTAATTATTACAAGTACTACGATGCAAAAGAATGGAGGGATATTGTAGCAATTTATCCAGGCGATGACCAACTACGCGGTTTGAAAGCGGACGGAACAGTGATGGGATATGGGTTTTATAATGATTGGGACAATATTGTAGGAATTTTTGATGGTTACCGACGTACAAGCAGATTGAAAGATGATGGTACGGTAATCACTAAAGGTTATAATGATCTGGGACAATGCAATACTGATAGTTGGAGGGATATTGGTTATGTAAATAAAAAACGAACGCGCGAAGAAGTAATTGAACTAGAAAATCAACAATTAAAGCACTTTCAATCGCAAGGCTTATGCCGTTTTTGCGGCGGGAAATTCGGCGGCTTATTCTCTAAAAAGTGTAATACTTGCGGTAAACCGAAAGATTATTAGTCAGTTGCATTTTTTTTGATAAGCAACATGAACTTGGAATAGAGGGTTTTCGTTTTTGCAAGATATTTTTTTGTTTTAAAAGAAATTTGTATCTTTGCGGCAGATTATTAATAATTAAGACATAATTATGGCTACACCAATTAAACCTACGCCGGTTATAACAGGCGCCGATTCGCGCCGATTTGCAAAGGCAATGGAAAATGTAAAGAAAATTTCTCCCGAAAGGCGGGAAGAAATGCGTAAAGCATACGAATGGTTAAAAAGTATTGCAACATTTCCTCTATGATTTCGATAGAAGGTAAAAAATTGCAATTTGTCCGTTTGGAAGAAGATATGCCAATAGATTCTTTTGATTGTGGCGATACGGACTTGAATGATTTTTTGCTCAACGATGCAAAGAACTACTTTAAGTCAATGCTTGCCGTAACCTATTTGATTAAGGTCGAAAACGAAATTGCCGCCTATTTTTGTTTGTCTAACGATGGTCTGACTCGAACTGCTATTCTAACCGCAGAAGAAAAAGCGCTTTGGAACAAATTAGGGCGTAAGATTCCAAACAGTAAGAGGCGTAAAACATACCCCGCCGTAAAAATCGGTCGTTTAGCGGTTGCTAAACAATATTCAGGTTTTGGCATTGGGCGACACATAATTGATGCTGTCAGAATGATGTATACCGGTAAGCTTCACCACGCTGGCTGTCGTTTTGTAACCGTAGATGCTTATCGTACGGCTTTGCCGTTTTACGAAAAAAACGATTTCAGTTACCTGACAACCAAAGATAAAGACGATGATACCCGCATTATGTACTTTGATTTGAAGGCAGTTTAGCAGCTTATAATAGTTTATAATTCAACATATTAATAAATTTATCGTTATGCAAAATTTAGAAATCCAGTTAGCCGCTCTTGAAGAGTTTAGGAGTTTCCTCAATAATTTCAAAGAAGAAATAGGGGATAAATTGACAATGTACAGTAACAAGTTTTTTTCTTTACGTGAAGCCGGTTTATCCGTACAAGTTGCAGAAACTTACTTGTCGGATTTTTGTGAACCAAACACGCAAATTTTACGAAATCTTATTGACACTATTACGCAAAATGATTTGCCGTATATCAATGGTAATATAGCCAGCACAAATGAGGCAATAGAAAGAGCAAGAAGAGGTTAATTGTGCAAGCCATAGAAATTCGGTTATCCGTTCTTAAAGACTTACAAAGGTTTCTTGAGCAATTCATCGAAGATATCAGGGAAAAATCGGTAGCGTTCAACAACAGAATCAGGAAATTGCGTGAAGCGGGAGTGCCCATACAAATTGCAGACTATTACGAAGAAAATTATGGCGTACAAATCCTTCAGTATTTACGAAACCTTATTATGAACATTACTGATGTTCATTTGCCTAATATTAATGCTGATATAGCTAAATTTGAAAAGCCGTTGATAATGCGTGATACTGCCGGCAATATCGTTGCCAGAATAATTGGCGACAGGATTTGGGACAACTCCGGGAATTGGTTGTATGAGTTTAGAGGTAACCGCATTTATGACTCGTCGGGTAATTGGAAATTTGAACTCAGAGGCGACCGTATTTATGACACAGCCGGTAACTGGCGATACGAACTGAGGGGCGACCGTATCTATGACACTTCAGGAAACTGGATTTGTTCAGAATACTAACACTACGTACCAAATGAACAAAAATTATTATTTATGTCAATTCCTCCGTCCCCCTGACATAATTTTATGTCAATTCCTCCGTCCCCCTGACATAAAATTCCTCCGTCCCCCTGACATAAATTCTGTGGCTACTCTTATTGTGAGGCCGAAAGCAAATGGTTTCATTTGACGGGCGTATACATTTACAGCGGTGTTGTATGCAAATATTGCCGGGATGTTGGATTGATAGACCACTAAGTCTGTGGCGGAGGAGTTTAAAATGTTATTGAGACCGTAGTCGGTATAGACGCCTGTGTAAAGGATAAATTTATCAACCGGACGCCACTTGACGCCTAATTCAGCGGAAGCTATAAAGGCTGTTTTCAGTTTAATGTCGGTTTTATGACCGGGGATGGGTTGGTTATTTACAAAGCCATAGTCTGGCAGGTTTTCGTAAGTCACGTTCACGTTCGGGAAATAGCCTGTGGTGGTAAAAACGCCTTCCGCCCGGTTTATTGCTGAAAAGAGAATGTTGGTTTTACCTCCTAAGGCGGTGTAAAAAGCTGTTTTTCCCTTACTTTGAAATTGCAACATCAAGGGGATATTTATAGTCACTACCTGATGTCTTTCCCTGTATCCGGTCATGGTAATATGGAAATCAAAAGCGCTGCCTGTCTTTATGTTGATAGCTTCCTGCTGTTTATGAAAGTCGTCGATTGAAATGCCGTCGTTGTACTCTGTATAGTTTACCCCTGTACCGATTCCCCATTGGGGATGAAAGAAAAAATGATAGCCTAATCCGGTTGTAAACGTTCCGTTTCGGAAGGCTTTGCCGTCTGTCGGATTAGTCTGAAAACAGGATACGCCGCCGCAGATGTTGAACGAATATTCGCTACGGTTGAAGTCTTGCGCCGTCACTCCTAAGCAGGACAGGATGGTGAGAAGGATAATTATTGCTCGTTTCATGAATATAAAATTGAATAAAATGAATAATTGAAATTGGTTATCAGCGGACAGTTGTCAGAAAAACTGAAAACTGAAAACTGAAAACTGAAAACTTATTTCGTTTTGATTACTTTTACTGTTTCGCCGTTCACTTTTATTAAATACATTCCGTTAGGTAAAACGCTTATATCGAATGGGTTTGTTGTTGACCGTAATACCATGTCGCCGTTGAGGTCGAATACTTGTATTATAACTTTGTCTGATGATTCGCTTCGAGCGGGGATTCCGGCGCTCGTCACCTGTTGGATTGTCACATTCCCGCGTGTGGGGTTCGGGTAGGCGGTCAGTTTACCGGATGAGCGTGTGGCTAATGAATGTATGTTGATAGAGCGCCAATGGACGTCTTCATCAAGGGTTAATACGCAATGGTAGGTAGCCGTGTCCTTTATCTGGTAGTAGGGAAAGTTAGCTCCGACAATGGTTTCGCCGTCTCTATACCATTGGAATCCTGTAAAGTCATATCCGCCGTTTGTTTGCATGTTACAGTTGATAGTGGGCACATCGTGAAATTCATAGATAACATTTTCGTAGTAGCGCAGGATGACAAGCAGGTAGTCCTGCGAATTTCCGTTTTGCGCCGTTACGGTAATGATGAAATAGTTTTCACCGTATTTCGGCAGGTCGACGGTGAGCGGGTTTTGCGTGATGCCATTGATAGCTGCTGTCGAGTTAGGGTCGGTCACAACCTGGATAAGCGCTTGCGATTCTCCATTTTCGGCAATAGCATGGTACATGCTTTCGTAGAATGTTACAGGGACGTTGTTCACGAACAGGTCTAAAAGCGCTGTGCTGATGCTCAGGACGGTGAGCGTACCTTCATGAAAGACGATATTGTAGTTACTGCCGGCGTCGAGCGTTCCTTGTACAATGGTATGTACACCAATAGGGTAGGGCCATTGCAGCAGTATTTTAAGTTGTGATTCTACGGCTAAGGTGCCGCTTAAGGCATCCCTGAGCATTAATTCTCCCGAAGTGATGGTGTAAGCCAATAATGGTAACCGCCCATAAGAGATTGATTCGGAGACAGCGGTAATTTCGAGCGTAGCCGGCATGATATCGAATGTGATCGTCGGATTGATTATCAGACAATTATATTCAGAGATATCGATGATAGCCGTCGCAGTGTATCCTGTACCTGCGTTCATCTGCTCGCCCGTAACCATTACCGGCACGTCTTGGCCGTCGAGGTCTGTTGCAGTTGCAGTAGGCGCATGAGGGAAGCCATCATAGGTAAAAACTGTGTTATCCCATTGAATAGTGATAGCTGTCGCAGCTATATTGAACAAAATAGTCGGATTACTTATTGTATAATTATTGTCGGGAACACTAAGTATTGCTGTAGCCATATATCCTGTGCCTACATTCGTTTGTGCTCCGGTAACGATGAGCGGCAGGTCTTCGTCGTAGATGTCTGTGGCGGTGGCGGTTGGCGCCTGTGGAAAACCGTTGTAGATAAACGAAGTATCGCCCCATTGTATGGTAACAGTAGCGGGCAGGATAACAAACGCGATGGTTGCGTCGCTTATTATATAATTGTTGTTTGGAACGGCGAACATCGCCATCGCCGTGTATCCTGCGCCAGCATTGATTTGCGCTCCCGTCACTTTTAGCGGCAGGTCTTCGCCGTTGACGCCTGTTGCGGTTGCGGTGGGTACTTGAGGCATACCGTTATAAGTGAACGAAGTATTATCCCATCTTATGCCAATGGTAGCCGGATTAATCCTGAACGAGGTTGTTTCGCCGCTTAACGTATAATTGTTATCCGGCGTCTCTAATGATGCTGTCGCCGTATACCCTGAGCCGACATTTGTGTGCGCTCCCGTTACGGATAGCGGCAGGTTAACACCGTTGACGCCTGTCGCGGTTGCGGTCGGCGCCTGCGGGTCGCCATTGTAGGTAAGCGAAGTATTACCCCATACGACGGAAACAGGGGCAGGTGCAATTACAAACTGTACAGCCAACGTTGTATCTGCGAGACAATCTGCTGTTTCCAATACCACCCCTTTTACCCAGTAGACGCCGGCATTAACCGGTGTAACGGACGAATACTGCCCGTCGGCTGCAGTAGCGTAGAGATACACCGTATCCGCATTACAGGGGTTGCTACCACCGCTGAGCGTAGGAGTAGGTGTTTCGCCGTAGATTATATCGGCAATCACGAGCGTGACTATGGAGGGAGAGGCATTTCCCCAAGAATCGCCGTTGCCTGAACCATAAGCGCTTTGTCTTACATAATGAACATTTTGCGCATGTGTAGTCATCGTTGCCGTCAACAAGAGGGCGATGAAAGATAGTTTTAGGTGAATCTTTTTCATATCTATTTTAATATTTTCAGTTTTTTGTTATCAACAAAGAATAAAAATTCCGGTATCGGTTTATTACCCGATCCTTATACACACCAACACTTAATCAGCTTTTAATGTTTGAAAAAAATACTAAACAAATAATTATAAACACATTAAACAAAAATTTTTTAAATAAATAGCTCTAAGTTATCCAAATTTCAGGTGCAAAGAAAGATAAAATATTTGAGATAAACAATTTTTTTTGCAAAAAATGATGATTATTTTTTATTAATCACCTTTTTATGTCAATTTCCGCGCCATTGGTAGAAAAATGTAACAACGTTGCAATAGATGCGGACGGGACGTCAGTGTACCCAATATGTTGTCTTTTTTGAAGAATAATTGAGGACTCTGTGTGAAAATCGAAAATTTTCATGTACCTTTGCACACGTTAATCGAATGTCAAACAAAAAATTATAAACCAATGAAAAAGCGACAAGAAATGGTTTGTCTAACGCTTCTATCTACAATCGCCTTAGTATTAGCGGGGTGTCAAGAGGATAATATAAGCGGTAAGATAAAAAATGATTTTCATTCAATCGAATCTCACTTCGTGAATCCCCCCTCGGCCTATCGCTCTATGCCGTTATGGGTATGGAACGGACAGGTGACCATAGCCGAATTGGACCGGATGCTGGTAGAATTGAAGGGTGCGGGCTTTGGCGGGCTTTTTGTGCACCCGCGACCCGGAATGATTACGGAGTATCTTTCCGACGACTGGTTTACGATGTATGATCATACCGTCCGGAAAGGAAAGGAGATGGACCTTGAAGTATGGATTTATGATGAAAATTCGTATCCGAGCGGTTTTGCGGGGGGCCATGTGCCGCAGGAGATGCCCGAATCATATAATCAGGGGCAAGGTCTTCGGTTAGAGAAAAAAGAAACGCTACCCGACAACCCTGAGGACTATTATGTATGCCTTAAAAAAGAAGGCGATGTGTGGAATGACATCACCGCGACGGTAAATGAGTACAAAGGCGTGCAAGGGGAGTATTATCTTTATAGAAAGACCTATTACGGAAAGTCGGACTGGCATGGCGGCTATTCGTATGTAGACCTGTTGGTGCAGGGAGTGACGGAGAAATTTATCGAACTCACAATGACGCAAGGGTATGAGAAATGGTTCAAGGAGGAGTTCGGTAAAGCAATACCCGGTATTTTTACCGACGAGCCTAACATCGTTACTTCCGGCGGACTTCGCTGGACGCCCGATTTGTTCGAGGTGTTCCAAAAACAGTGGGGATACGACCTTTTGCCCTTATTGCCACTATTGAGCGAGGAGACGGGTGAATGGAAAAAAGTGCGCCATAACTATATGGAAACGCTGTTACAGCTATTCATCGACCGCTGGTCGAAACTGTGGTTCGCCTATACCGAAGCGAATAACCTGCAATGGACGGGTCATTATTGGGAGCACGGCTGGCCGCAGATGAACGATGGGCCGGATAACATGGCGATGTATGCATGGCATCAGACGCCGTCAATTGATATGTTGTTCAACCAGTTTAATGAGAGTTCGCCCGGGGCACAATTCGGAAATATACGTGCGGTGAAGGAAGTACGTAGCGTCGCCAACCAGATGGGATATGAGCGTATCCTCAGCGAAACATATGGCGGAGGCGGCTGGGATGTGACATTCAAAGACTTCAAACGCCTTGGCGACTGGGAATATGTACTCGGCGTCAACTTTATGAATCAGCATCTTGCGCATCAGACCCTGACGGGAGCGCGCAAGTATGATTACCCGCCCGTATTTACCTATCACTCGCCATGGTTTGGCAATTACAAGGTGATGAACGACTATTTCGGTCGCCTGTCGTTAGTGATGAGCAAGGGTTTTCAGCAGAATGACATCCTTGTATTGGAGCCTAATTCTACTTTGTGGAGTTATTATTCACATACCCGAAGCAACCCTGCACTGACGCAGATAGGCCGTAGTTTTCAGAACTTTGTCACCTCGCTTGAAAAAAATCAGGTGGAATTTGATTTAGGGTCGGAGAATATTATCAAAGACCGGGGACGCGTCGAGAAAGGCAAGTTTATCATAGGAAAAGCTGCCTATTCTACCGTAGTAGTACCGCCGTTGAATGAGACGTTTAATAAACCTACCTTTGCGTTGCTTCGCCGGTTTGTAGAACAGGGTGGTCGTTTGATATGCTTTTCCGAACCAACCTTGATAAACGGAGCGCCCGACAGCGAATTGACGTCTTTCATGGCTGAAAAAGCCATTATCAAGGAAGCGGAACTTAACAGGATGATAATTGAAAAATATTTCACTACAAAGGATTTCGATATTAGTTTCAACGACGGAAACGTCTTTCATCATCGCCGGCAATATGCAGATGGAGAGTTGATTTTCATCGTCAATTCGTCGATGAACGAAGCCTCTACGGGCAAAATAGTTGTGAAAGGGAAATCTTTACTCGAAATGGATGCGTTGAACGGTGAGATTTACACCTATCCTTGCGAAAAAGAACAGGGAATGCTGTCGGCGTCATTCCTTTTAGAACCGGCCGGCAGCCTGCTATTGTTCAGTTCATCCAGGTCTGTTAATAAATACCCGGTGCGGGAAGTCGCTAAAAGTGACAGCCGTATTATCCCCGCCATTGGAGCGACCACCGTCAATCGGATGAAAGATAACGCCTTGACCATCGATTTTTGCGATGTGACAGTTGGCGGAGAGACCCACAAGAACATCCATTTCTCACAAGCGGCAGATATTGCCTTCAAAGCGCATGGTTTTGCCAACGGTAACCCGTGGAATACATCGGTACAGTACAAACGGAATATCCTCGACCGGGATAATTACACAGACGGCGGTTTTACGACGACTTACCGTTTTACGGTCAATGATGAGTTTGATTATTCCGGGATGCAGTTAGTTGCGGAACGCCCCGAATTATTTACGGTGACAATCAACGGTGAAACCGTCACGCCCATTCCCGGGAAGTGGTGGTTGGACAAGTCGTTTGGCGTATATGCTATCGGGAAAAACGTAAAGAAAGGAGTTAACACGATTGAACAAAGCATCTCCCCGATGCGTATTTTTGCAGAGATAGAGCCTGTATATATTCTCGGCGACTTTGCGGTCGCACCCGAAGAGAAAGGCTGGAGTATCAGCGCCCCAGTTAACGCTTTCACCTTGGGAAGCTGGAAGGAGCAAAAACAACCATTCTATTCGTACGATTTTAAATACAGCCAGTCGTATGACCTCACGGAGGTCTCCGGTACTTACTTTGTGGCGTTAGGAAAATGGACTGGGACGGTAGCCGAAGTATTTGTGAACGGCACAAAAGCCGGTATTATCGCCTTTGACCCCTATCGCCTGAATGTTACTTCCTATCTCCAGGAAGGTAACAATCAGATCGATGTATATGTCATAGGCAGTCACAAAAACCTGTTAGGTCCCCATTACAATAATCCGGCCCCCGGTCTGGCATCGCCTTGGCATTGGAAAAATATTTCCGCCCAAATACCCGGTCTGGAATATCAGATGATTGACTACGGACTGATGGAAGAGTTTTTTTTATTAGGAAATTGAAAACTGAAAACTGAAAACTGAAAACTATATGAAAATTGGATTATTTGGAATCGGGCTTGAAACATACTGGCCCCAGTTTGACGGGTTATTATCCCGTTTAGAAGGATATTTATGTCAGATTAAGTCACGGATAGAAAGTATGAACGTGACGGTAATAGATGCGGGAATGGTCGACAGTCCCGAAAAGGCGCAAGTAGCGGCCGATTATCTGACGTCGGAAAATATAGACATTGTATTTCTGTATATTTCCACTTATGCGCTGTCATCGACGGTGTTACCTGTTGCTCAACGGTTGCAGAAGCCGGTTATCCTGTTGAACATACAACCTGTGCCCGCCATTGATTATGAAAAACTCAACGGCATGGGCGACCGGGGCGATATGACCGGCGAATGGCTGGCGCATTGTCAGGCTTGCTCTATTCCCGAAATAGCCTGTGTGTTTAACCGCGCGAATATCTATTATGATATCGTGTCGGGCTATCTAACCGACGATGAGACATGGAAAGAAATCGCTGAATGGGTCGAAGCGGCCAAGGTGAAACATGTGTTGAATCACAGCCGCATGGGAATACTCGGTCATTACTATGGCGGTATGCTCGACGTCTATACCGATTTGGCGGAACTGTCAGCTACCTTCGGAACACATATCGAGATGGTTGAAATGTGCGAACTGAAAGCGATACGCGATATGGTTACAAAAGAAGATGTTAATCAGAAGATCGATGAGTTCAGGAATGAGTTTGATGTGATTTCCGAGTGCGAGGAAGCGGAGATAGCCCGGGCGGCCCGCACATCGGCAGCCTTGGACCAATTAGTTGCTACCCGCCGGATTGATGCGCTCGCTTATTACTATGAGGGAACGAGCGGTAATGCCTATGAAGATATTGTCACTTCCGTTATTGCCGGTAACACCTTGTTGACCGGTAAGGGTATACCTGTAGCGGGCGAATGTGAGGTTAAAAACCTGCAGGCGATGAAAATCATGTCGGCTTTCGGTTCGGGAGGGTCATTTTCGGAATTTTACGCTATGGATTTCAACGATGACGTCGTATTATTGGGTCATGACGGGCCTGCGCACTTCAACATGTCGGAAGAACGCGTCAAACTTGTACCGCTCTCCGTCTATCACGGGAAACCCGGGAAAGGATTATCCATACAGATGTCGGTAAAACAAGGCCCTGTGACCTTGCTTTCCGTAGTAGAGGGAAAGCAAGGTTTCTCCTTATTGGTAGCAGAAAGTCAATCGGTTGCCGGCCCAACACTGCAGATAGGGAACACAAACAGTCGTTACAAATTTGCCGTTCCGGTAAAAACATTCATCGAACAATGGTCAAAGGCCGGTCCCTCACACCATTGTGCAATCGGTATCGGTCATATAGCCGGAAAAATCAAGAAACTTGGTTTCTTGTTACAAATCCCGGTTAAGCAAGTATAATGTCCTCGACATGCTCATTCCTGCCGGTCAGGCGGCTACCGCCGGTGATTTCCAAAAGGCATTTTGGCTGTTTATCCCATGTTATCTATTCATCCTGTATTATGGCATAGCCGGACACAAAGTAGGAATTAGGAATTAGGAGCCACCTTATCCCTGCAGGCTCGTTGTTGGAAACAATATTGTATAAAAACGTTTCTTTTCCTGTCGGACGGGTAGAATATTTGGCTGTTCGTCCCTGCGTTTTCAACGAATTTCTGCGGGCTATTGGCGAAACACAACTTGAAAAAGCGTTGACAAACTGCCGGATACCCGAAGCCTTACACAACAAAACGATGAAATGTTACAAAATAGTGTATTGTTTCGCCAGTTTCGCTTGAATGTGATTCCCAAAGATATTTCACAGCCGCTTTTTCCGGAAATGAATTAGGGTTATCAGGGTCAATACCGTTCTCATCGGGGTCATCACTTCCCGTACAAGCAGTGAAGGTCATTGCTATCATAATGTAGGTGACCGCGATGCTCTACAAAATTCTTTTCCCTTCTGATACGGCTTCGCAGGTCTTGCCCGTTTATAGGAGTATCTTCTCTCCCTGCAACCTGATTTAAGTGTTCTTGCAGCTTCACTTCGCATTTTTTGGGGAACAGTTGCAATTCTGTCTCATATTTTGTGGTGGTCTGACCGTCGTCTAATCGTAGCACGATTTTTGTTTTGCGTGACGTGATAGCGGATAAAATAGCTAACATGTTTCTTATCGGCTGCAAAAATACGGACTAATAAAATAACAAAATACCCCCATATGGGGGTATTTTTACGGATGAAGCAAAATATTCCCATTTGGGAGTATTTTTTACGGTAATTTAATCAATCATTTAACCAATTCATGAAAGCCTTATATCTTGCATCGTTTGATTCTAACCATTCGTTGGCTTTTGTGCTTGAAGAGTCTTGTCTTTATTTATCTTTAATGAGTTCGACATTTTAATCATTTCAAGCATTGATTCGACCGGCGCAAACTCCGACTCCTCGCTTAATGAATTATTTAAGGTGTTGTTATCGTCATCTATTTGAATTGTGCCTTCGAGTTGTTCTCTTAGTAAAGAGTAGGCGATTTCGGCTCTCGTGGAAACCGGCTCTAACAAGAGAAAAAAATACAAACTCAATAGACTTTGTACTTTTTGATGCTGCATACTTTTAAGAACCCCCAATCCGTGATGACTGCTTTTGTGGGTTGGATTTATCGTAATTTCATTGATATAAGCCAGTTCAGCATTTTTATAGTCTTTAAGTCTAAGATAGGAAACGCCAAGATTATAATAAATAAGGTGATCAGCGCCGTATTTTGCAATGGCTTTCTTGTACAATTTGATAGCCTTTTTTGTTTTACCCATGTCGCACAACGCACTGCCTTTTGAAATGTAGGCAAGTAAAAGGTTTTCCTTTTTTTGCCGAATAACGATATTACTGTGCCTGATAGCTTTTCTGCTATCGCCCATAATACGATAAGTTATTGATATTTCATAGTTTACAACATCAGACTTTGGGTCAATACTTAATGCTTCCTTGTAGACCGCGATAGCTTTCTCGTACTCATCATTGTCATGATACTTTATTCCCAATCGCACCAAACTGTCAATCATATCCTGCCCCAAACAAGATATAGCCGTTAAGAGGCTTAAAAATAAAAAAAAATACTTCCTGTTTTTCATGTTTTTTATAATCAAACCGTACCATCTATAGATTTTCACCTAACAATAGATTTCAAATTTATTTTTGCCGATGAATACTATTGTGGCCGTTTTCATATCGGGTCGTCCGGTTAGCCGGTACGCCTGCATGTATCGCAGCAACTGCTCCTCTGCTTCTTTTTTGGCTTTGGCCAATTCTTTTTCGTTCTCCACTTTCAGATACTTCAATTCTAATACCCACTCATACTTCACCTCCGGCAGATGCGGGCTGCGTTGCAGGAAAATATCCGTATATCCGCCGCCGGTCTCAAATTCGCTCATCGTCACGTAAATATTGCTCTGGAAAAGATAGGCAAGCAGTAAAATTTTGATATATTTTTCGTCAAAACGTTGCAAGTCATTGTTAGACAGTCTGCTGAAAGCGTTTTGCGATACATATTCTATAAATGTATATACTTCGCCCTTCATAGCCATGTTCAGGATAGCCTCTTTTAACTGTTCGGTGTCGATGGTCATGTCAGGTGACGATTCGCGCACTAAACGGTCAAGATATTCCCAAAACAGCGTGCGAATGGAGTAGTTGGGAATCTGCAGGCGATATCCTCCGAAATAGTTTTCCTTAATGGTAAGCAGTCCCATGTAGAAAAGCAGAGACTTAAAGTATTCGTCGCTGTACATCATTTCCATCGGAAATTCTTTGATAATATCGGAAGTAATGCTGCCTTCCTTTATGATTTTTATCAGCGTATCCCTGTTCTTTTCACTTTGAACCAATTGTTGCAAACGCCCATAGTCGGTTTTTAGATTGGAATCGATAATGTTTGCGGCAGTCGTTTTTTTGTTTTTCAAAATAAGATTAAAGAAATAGAGTACCATCGTTGAATTGTACAAACGGTTTTCGCCATCTCCATTAAACAGATAACCATTGTAATACAGGGCCATATCTATGCCAATTTTTGCAGGATCGACACCGGTTTCGCACATCAGCGCATCTACTTCCTCCTGCGTAAACCCCATCATTTCGTTGTATTGCAGGTCGATTGTCAGGTTGTCGGCAATATTGAAGCCGCTGGTCAAATTATCAAGCATCACAGGGGAAATACCGGTAATGAAAATACGGTCAATAACGGTAGACCTGCCTTTTTTGAGAATTTCGTAGAAATCTCGCACCAAACCGTTAGCGTGAACCATTTTGCTATAAAAATCTCTACCCTTATGACTGCCCATGGCAATCAAATCGTTGGCAAAATGGTCGTACTCGTCGATAATGACAAACAGTTTGAGATTTGCAGTATTAACTATTCTGATAGCGATGTTCATTGCGTCAACACCCCGTTTGTCATCGAGAATTTCTTTTATAAAATCGTCAGCGCGTGGAAACTGTTCCCGATAATTTTCGATAAAAAATAAAACAGTATCGCGAATACACGCTGAAAAAGACTCAACAAATCCTTCCTCGCTTCGGGTATTCAGTCCCGAAAAATCAAAGTTGATGACCGAATAAGCGTTTTGCAGCGGCGTAGGATTTTTGCCGATATACAAATCGCCGAACAACTGTTCGAACCGGGACGCTTTACGAATATCGTAATAATTGGACAGTGTAGATAAAAACAGGCTCTTGCCAAACTTGCGCGGACGTATGAAAAATTGAGCCTTGTTGGCTTCATTTTCCAACAGTTCAATGAACCGCGTTTTGTCTACGTAAGCATAATTTTCAGTCCTGATGCTCTCGAAATTGGGATTGCCGTAGGGCAATCGCTTGAAATTTTTTGTTGCCATGCCTGATTTTTTTGTTGCAAAGTTAGTTTTTCTTTTTGATTAATGAAAAAAATGGAATAAAAAGGGGTGCAATTGACTATGGCCGATCTTCGATTCAAATTGTCGTTTTACGCTTAGTCGTCAACACGTACCCGAACCCGTTTCCGTCTGCCTCAAAATAAATTTACGTCTCGCTCAATTTTTGTTCTGTCCGGCTCAAAAATGACGTTTTTTCTCTATTTTTGCAACCATTTTTTAAATTGTAATTGCTTTAATATGTCAGCCGACAACATCATCTTTACACTTCACATGGCAAGTATCCTCTCCATGTTTTTGAGCGGCGTCTATATCCTGGCGATAAGGGGGACGCGGCCGCCTCTCGTCTATCTGTCGCTGGAGCGGTTTCTGTTCACGTTTCTGGTCACCCTCAACCTGTTTCAAACCTCCCCTACGCCCATATACGGGCAGGTGTTATGGAATCCGCTGCATGTTTTGATGCTATTGACTTTTCCCTCCTTACTGTTTGCCTATCTTTTCGGCATGTTGCACCCGGGCAGCCCGGGCGTTCGCTTCCGGCTATTG
>Ga0099364_10007197_pt1 | contig 15956 bp, 13 predicted proteins | sample TergutTh196P3_FD_73070 | JGI IMG/M metagenome (GOLD analysis project Ga0099364, IMG submission 73070) | Microcerotermes parvus P3 segment gut microbial communities from Pointe-Noire, Republic of the Congo - Th196 P3 | ecosystem: Host-associated > Arthropoda: Insects > Digestive system > Gut ...
TGACAAATATGTAATTTTGTAGGAATACACAATAGCTAATAGGCGTTTCTGATGTTAGTACATAATCTATACCGTAAATGCATTCATCTCATTAAAAACAATTAATATATGTGAATTCCCATTTATTGGAGCCTCTGCATAAATATTTAAGAAACCCTAGAACCGGTTGCGGTTCTAGGGTTTTTTCTTGGTGGACGATACAGGACTTGAACCTGTGACCTCCCGCACGTCAAGCGGATGCTCTACCAGCTGAGCTAATCGTCCGAGTCAACGAAAGCTATTCTACAACAATCGATTTATGTTTGTCAATATCTTTTGTCAATTTTCATGGCACGGTGGTTATACATGTGCTACAATGTCATTAACAAAGGAGGCGTTACTAATGGAGATTAATGAAGCAGTACAGAAATACGAGCGGTATACATATGCGGATTATTGTTCATGGAACGACGAAAAGCGATATGAACTCATTGACGGTATTCCATATGCTTTAGCGGCACCGAGCCGAAGCCATCAGAAAACCAGCATGCAAATAAGCAGCATTATAAACAATTACCTAGCTGGAAAGCCTTGCGAGGTGTTCGCAGCACCGTTTGATGTCAGGCTCAATGCTGATACTCTCGACGACACGGTCGTTCAGCCTGATATTTTAGTCGTTTGCGATGAATCAAAACTCAATGAAAAGGGATGTATAGGCGCACCCGATATGGTTGTAGAAATAATATCGCCATCCACATCGATGCGTGACAGAGTTCTCAAGCTCAATCGGTATCTTCTAGCGGGTGTCAGAGAGTACTGGATTGTCGATCCTGATGACATGACAGTAATGGTTCATATATTGAAGAATGGTGAGTATGTAATTAACGCATATGGCGGTGATGATGAAATCCCGGTGCATGTGCTAAAGGGTTGTGTTATCAATATGGCGGAAGTATTTCCGATTAATTAAGAGACGGAAAGTGAGAACAAGAAGCCCATCACACCGACGTTTACACCGACGTTTACACCGACGTTTGCAGTGTCTTTTACAGTGTCTTTTGCAGTGTCTTTTACAGTGTCTTTTATGGTATCTTTTATTGTTACCATTACAACTGCTTGTTAAATGCAATCAACGAAGCAATCTATGTGAGAATACTTGGTAGAACGATGAAATTCAAGTATACTACGGAATAGATTGCTTCGTTGAAGGTAACTAAAATCGCAGAGTTATAATCCTATAAGTGCATGATTTGCCTATAAACATCAGCTATGAATGATAAGATACTGTTTCTTCCAGAGGGCTTCTTGCACTATGGAAGTTATTTATTTTATTGTTCTCATCTTTATAGCCGATTGGAATCCCGATTGCGATGTTGAGATTGTCGGGAATGTTGAGTTCACTGCGGATGGCATTGGGGTATTGGACGGATGTTATTGCCGGAATGGTCGACAAACCGCGTTCCTGTGCGAGCAAGCAAAGGCTTTGCGCGTAAGCACCGAGATCATATAATGACCAATGCGAGTACATCTTGTCCAAGCATAGGAAAATCACTGTTGGCGCATCGAACATACGTTGATTGAGTTCTCCGAACGAATCCGCCGCTTCCTCGCAATCACGCAGCATATCAGGGCGAAGACCCATAGTCCGCTCTCTCGCGGCAGCAGGCCACTCAGTCGGACGCGGAATATCTGTGCCTGTCTTGACTGCGTTTGCATAATTATCGAGATAAGACTTTTTTATGTTCGCAAGCGATTCCCCGGATGCAACATACACAGTCCATGGCTGCGAATTTGCCCACGAGGGGGTCCGTGCAGCGATTTCCAGTATTTCCATGATTAGTGCTTTATCAACCGCATCCGGTTTATACGCTCTGATTGAGCTTCTTTCTTTTATAGCTTCGGTTACTGTCATAATCGTGTCCTCTCACTTTTGGAATTTGCTGCTGTCAGCGACCCAATCAATATCAGTGCGAGCTTTTGCAAATCCAACTTGATCGCCTTTTGTAAATAATACAACTGCGTCGCCTGTTGGAGGCCCTTCACCTCTTTTTTTGCGTTCTGCGGATATTTCCGCCATATATGCGTTATATGCGTTCTCTTTAGCCATTCCTTCAGGTGAGACATAGTTACGCTTGCGTTCTTGCTCTCTTGTCACTATTTCATATGCGCTCGGGTATGGTATGCAGTAGACTACTCCGTCTTCGATGCCTTTTTTGAAACGTTCGGCAAGCTCAACAGGATCGATACCCATTGATACGTGTTCTTTCAAAAGCTCAATGACTTCGGGAGTTGTATTATAGCCGCTGTTTTTGAATTGCTCCGGTCTGCGGAGTTCCGTCGCCCAAATCTCGGATGCTATGTTCATCGGGCATAGCGCTGTTGCTCCGATTCCATATGGTTTCAGCGCGGCGTGATAGCTTTCCATCAGGTTGTTTACCGCTGCTTTTGCCGCAGAGTATGGCGCTGTTCGTGCGTTGCCACCCCAGCCGCCCATCGATGATGTGACTGCCACATGGCACTCTGTCTTGTTTGCATACGCTTGGATCATTCTTGGCACGACGATGATGAGGCCGTTAACGACTGCATTGAGGCATACACCCATGACCCAGTCGAAATCATCGAATGTAGATGCTTCCGCCGGTCCGAATGAGTTGACTCCGGCTGTTTGGATGAACAGGTGCGGCGGTCCGCCAAAGACTTCTTCCGACTTCACAACTGCGGCTTCGTATGCGACACGATCTGTCAAGTCGAATTGGAGCGGGAGTATGTCTTCTTTTTTGCAGCCTGCATATTCGACGATTTCTCCGACTGCGATGTCGAGCGCGTCTTGCCTGATGTCCGCAATTGAGACTCTCATGCCGGCTTTTGCAAATACCTTTGCTTGTCCCAGCCCTGCTCCTGCTGCGGCGCCCGTGATAAATGCGATTTTTCCCGAAAAGTCTTTCATAAATTTCGTCTCCTTTGATTATTCTTTGTTTGTATCAATATGACTTGCATTTTATACTTTTCTTAACTGTTTTGCAATTATTTATTGTTAAGAAATCAACATTTTGATATAATGATTGCTGTGCAATATTGCGGCATAAAAAGATTCTTCGGTCGCAAGCTCCCTCAGAATGACATGGTTGACGGTTTTTGCATAACCATACTAATAAACACAAATGGACTATAACCTATACCCAACTGGGGAAAAGAGTGGATGAATACAGATGAGTAAGAAAATCATAATCATCGGCGGAGGGCCGGGAGGATATACTGCTGCTATTCGTGCTTCTCAAATGGGAGCAGAAGCAGTACTCGTTGAAGCGGACAACTTAGGCGGAACCTGTCTTAACATCGGATGTGTACCTACAAAAACATTATTGCACATGGCTGAGACATATAGAAAAGCTCGGAGTAATGCTATTGCCGGTGTTAATATAGGCAGTGTTGACCTTGACATTATAGCCGCGATGCAACACAAAGAGGATGTTATACAAAGGCTTTCCACCGGAGTATACTCACTGCTTCGCAGCAATCGTGTTCGTGTGATCAAAGACCGAGCTATCCCTCTTTCGGCACGGAGCGTGAAAATTGGACTTGATACTTTTGAGTGCGATGCGGTTATTCTTGCAGTTGGTTCTGTCAATGCTCCTCTTGCAATACCCGGATACGAAACCACAGGCATCATGGACAGTACGAAAGCTCTATCGATGGAAAAACTACCGGAATCAATGATTATTATCGGCGGAGGGGTAGTTGGTATCGAATTTGCGGAGTTATATAATTCATTAGGAGTCAACGTAAGAATCATTGAGATTATGCAAAATCTATTACCGTCAATGGATATTGATATATCAGAATACTTGCAGATGATAATGGAAGAGCGGAACATTTCAATAAATGTCAATACCGGAGTAGATAGCATTAAGAGAATAAAAAACGGATTTTCCGTGAGTTGCCATAACGATGATAAAAAAGAAGTATTTTCAGCAGAAGGTCTGCTCATCGCTACCGGGAGAAAAGCTAATGTTTCGGATCTGGGTCTTGCTCAAATAGGTGTTGCAATGACAAAGGGCTCGATAGATACCGATGAGCATAACATGACCAATATCCCCGGGATATACGCCATTGGAGACTGCAACGGTCGGACAATGCTTGCTCATGCGGCAATGGCTCAAGGGGAAATTGCCGTTGAGCATATAATGAATGGTTATTCAAGCATTAATAGCAATATAATTCCATCTTGTGTATATACTTCGCCGGAGATTGCTTCAGTAGGTATGACCGAACAGGATGCGCAGTTGGCAGGTCTCGAGTATAATGTCGGTCGTTTTGATTTATTTGGGAATGCAAGGGCGATTATTGAAGATTCAAATGGCTTTGTGAAGATTATTGCTGATAAGAAGTATGGAGAAGTGCTTGGGGTTCATATTGTCGCTCCGTATGCTACGGAGATGATCGGTGCTGCGTCGCTTTGCATGAACATGGAAGGTACTGTTGAGGACATTGTTAACTCAATCCAGGCACATCCAACAGTCAGCGAATCGATTCGAGAAGCAGCACTTAGAATTAGGAGTTAGGAGTTAGGAATTGACCACCCGCTGTTCGGGACGTCGAGGACGCCGTCCCCTACAACGCGGCACCTCTCCACAGGAGTGGAATTATCAGAATTAGGAATTAGTAGGAACCGGATGATTAATTTGTAGAGCAGGGGCTCTGCTCCTGCCGTGTGTTCGGAATTCGGAATTGACCACCCGCTGTTCGGGATGTCGAGGACGCCGTCCCCTACAACGCGGCACCTCTCCACAGGAGGGGAATAAATAGAATACGAGAAATGGTGGGATTATATGAAATCTCTTATAAGCGAAGACAAAGCTGCAATGTTGGCATTATATCGAGTGATGTTGCTAATACGCGAGTTTGAAGAAACATCAGCAAAACTATTCCTCGACGGGAATCTGGTTGGCTTTTTGCATCTGTATAGCGGACAAGAGGCGATAGCCGCCGGAGTGTGCGCATGTCTGCGAGACGACGACTGCATCACGAGCACACACCGAGGACACGGACATTGCATAGCAAAAGGTGCCGATACAAACAGAATGATGGCTGAGTTATTTGGAAAAGTCGATGGTTACTCAAAAGGAAAAGGCGGCTCGATGCACATTGCAGATATTTCAAAAGGGATAATCGGTGCAAATGGTATCGTCGGAGCGGGAATCCCAATAGCCGTCGGTGTGGCTTATGCTCAGAAGTATAGGGATGAGGACACTGTAACTGTCGCATTTTTTGGCGATGGTGCCTCAAACAGAGGTACGTTTCATGAGTCGCTAAACATGGCATCCGCGCTCAACCTTCCTGTCATATTCGTGTGCGAAAACAATCAGTTTGCAATGTCAACGCCGTTTAAATACCATTCAAAGAATAAAACAATATCACAACGCGGGCAAGCATATGATATACCCGGTGTTCATGTTGATGGGAACGATCCGATAGCTGTCCGCGATGCTACAGCGAAAGCTGTCGCACGCGCTCGTGATGGTAACGGACCGACGCTAATCGAATGTCTGACATGGCGGCATCACGGGCATTTCATTGGTGACTCTGCTTCATATAAATCACAAAAAGATGAGAAATCTTGGCGAAAAAAAGATCCAATTCCACGTTTTGAAAACCGTTTACTAAACAACAAAATTGCCGATGAGAATGAATTAGCAAGCATCAAAGCTGATGTCACGGAGACAATTCTCGCCTCGGTTCGTTTTGCCGAGAATAGCGCTTTTCCTGAGATTAGCGTTATGTTTGATGATTTACTGAGTTAGAGGTGATGACAATGTCTAGAATTATTACATATACACAAGCGATCCGGGAAGCGCAAGATATAGAGATGGAACGCGATTCCCGCGTGTTCATTTGCGGAGAAGACGTCGGCGCTTATGGTTCCGCTTTTGGACAGACCGCCGGATTGCAAAAAAAATACGGAGAGAAACGTGTCCTTGACACACCGCTCAGCGAGACAGCGATTACGAGCCTTGGCGTCGGAGCTGCCGCTGTTGGATTGAGACCAATAGTAGTGCATGATTTCATGGATTTCATGGGAGTATGCATGGACGAAATGTTGAATCAAGTGTCGAAATTGGCATGGATGGTTGGAGGTCAAACGAAGCTGTCAATGGTCATTCGCGCACAAGCCGGTGCGGGCATTAGCGCTGCTGCTCAACACTCTCAGAGCATTGAGTCGTTCTTCACTCATATGCCGGGGATGAAAGTCGTTGCTTCCTCGAATCCCGCTGACATGAAAGGCTTGCTCGCTGCTGCTATCAGAGACGATAATCCTGTCGTCGTCATTGAGAACAAAACCCTTCTTGGGATGGAGGGTGATGTTCCTGAAGGAGAGTACCTTGTTCCGATTGGGAAAGCGAACATCGTCAGAGAAGGCGATGATTTGACGCTCCTCTCATATGGAATGATGGTTAATAAATGTCAAAACGCGGCTGACGCGCTTTCAAAGGATGGTGTTAGCGCGGAAGTTATTGATATTCGTACATTAATTCCTCTCGATAAGGATACGATTTTCAGATCAATCGCAAAAACAAATAGATTGGTTATAGTACATGAGGCAATCGGTTGCACGGGATATGGTGCTGAGATTGCGGCAATCGTTGCTGAGGAGGCTTTTGATTATCTTGATGCTCCGATTATTCGTGTTGCTGCGCCTTTCACGCATTGTCCGTTTTCGCCTCCGCTTGAAGCTGAGTATGTTCCGAATGAGGAGAAGATTATCGATGCTGCCCGACGTTCCTGCGGCATTTAGTTGTTTATTGCATAGGAGGTTACCAAGAGATGCCATTTGAAGTAATCATGCCAAAACTCGGACTGACTATGAAAACCGGAACTATCGTCAGTTGGTTAAAAAACGAAGGCGAAAATGTCACTGAGAAAGAACCATTACTGGAAATCGAAACAGAGAAACTGAGTTATAATATTGAATCTCCTGCTGCAGGTGTCCTATTGAAGATAATAGGAGAAATAGGGGAAAAATATCCTGTCAAAGCGGTTCTTGGTTTCGTTGGAGAATCAGGCGAAATAATCCCGGATACCACACAAAAACCGCTTGTTGACATGGAGACGCAAATTGACGATACAAGCAGGAGCGAAACAGACAGGAGACGAGATTCTGATATGTTATATGAGCATAACGATGAACCGGATTACGTCAAATCAGATACAGGCCGTGTGTTCATTTCTCCTGTCGCAAAGAAGATGGCAGCCGAGAGAGGTATTGATTATCGTCGAATAAAGGGGACCGGCCCGAACGGACGCATAGTGAAAGCGGATGTTCTTGCATATGCTGACAACGCAAATGCGATAGCATCCAGACCGTTTATCGAATATAACAATGATTTCTCGCAAACTCCGGATAGACATCAAATCAGGGGGACCTCTCAAAAAATCATCGTTCCATATAAAGGGATTCGCAGAAATGTCGGCGAGACTATGATGAATGCATGGAAAACGATCCCGATGGTTACGCATCATGTCAGCGCCGATGCGGGTGCGCTTGTTGATTACAGAGCGATGTTGAATGATGGTATTACTGAAAAGATCGATCGCGTGACTTTTGGGGAGTTAATGCTAAAACTAACTGCTGTTGCGCTTGTCGAAAAACCGATATTAAACTCATCGCTTACTGATGAGGGTATTTTGATCCATGATGATGTGAGCATAGGGATGGCGACTGCGATTGATAGCGGGCTTGTTGTCCCTGTGATTCGATATGCTGATAAAAAGGGGTTGCTGAGCATCAGTCGGGAAGCGAAGATGCTCATAACACGAGCAAAGTCCGGTGAGTTGTCGCCTGATGATGTGTTTGGCGCGACATTTACTGTTTCTAATCTTGGTGGTTTTGATAGTGTTGATTTCTTCACGCCAATCATTAATCCTCCGCAAGCTGCGATTCTTGGAATCGGGCGTATTAAGGATACCGTTGTTGCTATTGATGGAGAAATGAAAATCCGTCCGATGGTGGGTTTGTCAATTACATATGATCATAGGATAGTCGATGGTGCAACGGCAGCGAGTTTCATAAAAATCTTAATGTCCATAATGCAAAACCCTGCTCGCTCTTTATTAAGTTAGCGTATTTATCGCAAGTCATCAACATTGGGGATTAAATTACGAAATGAGTGATCGTTTATATGCAGTTTTGGCATACTGGCATATTGACACATGACATTGACAGCGCGATAGATTTCATATGCGCTGCGTTTAGTAGTACACATGATAAATGGACTATCATGGAAGCAGAGTTCCCGCAATCAAAAATGATTCGCGGAAGTGGAGGCAAGCTCCGAATTGCATTTGGGCGTGTCGGAGGTACTGTCATCGAATTGCTACAGCCGCTTGACGATACATCATATCATGCGCATACGCTCAAAACTCGTGGACCCGGGTTTCATCATAATGCTTATATTTGCGGAGACGATCTCGATAGCACAATTGAAACGCTGACATTGCAAGGCGGAAGAGTTGTGTGGGAATTCCAAGATGGTGATGAGCATCCCTGCTATATTGAGTCCAAAGGAGGCGACATCGTTTTTGAGCTTATAAATGTCTGTCCGTTCATGCCGGAGGAGTAATAGATAAGAAATGAGAATGCTTAGTGATATATATTGAAACCGGTTCGACCGATCCTGCATATAACCTTGCATATGAGCAACATGCATTTGATATAATCTCGCGTGATGATGATGTTTTTATGTTATGGCAAAATAGCGATAGCGTCATTGTTGGTATTCATCAAAATACTTTCGAGGAAGTAAACATAGAATTTTTAGAAGCAAACAATATACCCGCTGTCCGCCGATTGTCAGGTGGTGGAGCGGTTTTTCACGATATGGGGAACTTGAATTATACTTTCATCACGCATATGGCTGACTACGATATTCCGGAGTATGCTGTTTCTTGCGAACCAATTTCAAATGCGCTCGTTGCAATGGGGCTGCCGATTAAGTTCATTGGACGCAACGACATGCTGATAAACGGCATGAAGTTTTCGGGAAATGCACGCTATTTTTCGGATGGACGGCTTATGCATCATGGAACTATTATGTTTGATGTTAATTTGGAAAAGATGGAAAATGCGCTTGTTGTTTCAAAAGAAAAACTAGAGTCAAAGGGTATTAAATCTGTCCGCGCTCGAGTGACGAACCTGTCTAACTATCTTGATATTTCGTTTTCTGAGTTTCGTGAACGAATCAAAGAGTTCATCATTGGCGAAATTGCAGCATATGTACCAAGCGAGTTAGACTTAGAGTCAATTTACAACATAAAGAAGGAGCGTTACGATACCCGCGAATGGAATTACCAATATGAAGGGAACAAAAATATGCAGCATAACGTCATATGAGTATCAAAAGCAGAAAAGGAGGATACTCAAATGCTGCGTGACATACTCATAAAGCGTGTAATCCCTGTTTTCCTCGCATTAATGATAATCGGAACGATACTCTATGTTTTCCTGCCGCATAACGCGGACAATGCCGAAGTAGAAGACCCAAACACAATCGCAAACGGAAACGGAACAACGTTCGACCTAACAGAAACAATACGAAGTACCGGTATCGAGATAAGCAGCGATGGCGTGATATATGACATTAATAATGTGAACAACTCATTAATCTCAGCCGGTATTACCACAGAAAATACATTGCCGACAATAGGAGACAAAGAAACACTACTAAATTTACTTCTGGAACGTGGCGCATTATATGATCCTGCATCACGCCCCTATTCTAATTCGGTAGACGAGATTACCGTATTTAACGATGCAGATATGGGTATTTTTGGCGAAACATTCGGAGCTTCGACCGACGCGCCAACCGGGATGCAAACTAATCCCGCAGATACATCAGCTCATGAAATGGTATTAATTGATGAAAGCATGCCCGAAGAAACTGCTGCCTACTCAGAAACGAATGAACAAGTGGCAGGCATTAATGAAGGCGATATTGTTAAGACGGATGGGCAATATATCTACGCCATGTCTCCATATGGTGGGATACTCCGAATCATCAGAGTAGACGGTTCATCAATGGAAATAGTATCTTTAATAGAGTACAATGATATGTGGGGCATCGAGTTCTACTTAGTCGGCAATGACCGAATTGTCATAGTCGGACAAGAAAACCTACCAATGTCAATACTTCCGGTACCATATGCCGCAGACGAAGCAGAACCAACACGAGATACTGATGGTTACTACAATTATGGATGGTATGACAATCGTGCTTTCACTGTTGTCCATGTATATGATATCTCAAATCGGGCATCTCCCGAAAGAGTACGCCGTGTTTCAATGGATGGTTGGAACATTTCAACTCGTGTTATTGGCAATATACTCTACATTGTCACAAACAAGGATGTATGGAGCATACCATACGATCAAGCAGACAGTCCATACATACTCCCCTATTGCATCGACACAAATGCTGAAGATGAATATACACCAATTCCATATGATCGCATGTACTATATCCCGGACACTAACGACACCAACTACATGCTGATTGGAGCGATGGATATCTATAGCGGAGATCCTTTTGAGCCTACGGCATACCTTGGTGCAGGCAGCAGTTTCTACATGAGCCATAATGCGATGTATCTGACAAAATACCGTTATGTCGCATCAGCTGATGATGCGCGAATCACATCCGGCGAGTTTGCGGTACCAAGCTGGCATGAAGAAACAGATATTCTACGCTTTGCTATAAACGGCGTTAATGTCGCTTACACCGGCACCGGGTCTGTCTATGGCTCTCCAATCAATCAATACAGCATGGATGAGTATAACGGATATTTCCGCATAGCGACGACCGAGTGGAATTCCGGCACTTATGTCACCGTCCTTGATACTTCAAACATGCAGATGGTTGGTTATGTCGGACCTTTTGCGCCGGGTGAGAGAATGCAATCCATGCGTTTCATGGGCGAGATGGGATATGTAGTCACTTTTGAAAACGTGGATCCACTATTTACTATCGATCTTAGCAACCCTTTCGCACCTGTTATATTGGGAGAACTAAAAATCCCCGGTTTCTCACAATACCTGCACCCGGTTGGTGATGGTTTGTTACTCGGAATCGGTCGAGATACGCAAGAAATCTATACACGCGATGCTTTTGGAGTAGAGACAGTAATCGGTTTTCGTGATATTGGTATGAAAGTTTCGCTCTTTGATGTCAACGAGCCATATACTCCGATTGAAATAACCGCGCTGGCTCTTAGCGAGGGGTCGGCTGAGGTCAGCTTTAACCCGAGAGCTTTAATGTGTGACCGTGAGCGCGGAATCTATGGTTTTATGATGGAAAACTGGAATAATAACGGCAGGTGGACATATGATGCTGTTCTACTCCAAATCGATGAAGGGAATTTATCAATCGCCGGTACGATAACAGTACCTGATGACATATACATTTATGGTAGTCGATTATGTTTCATAGGCAACACATTATATCTTGTTTACGAAAGTGGAATAATCGCTTACAATTACAATAGCTTTGCATTGCTGGATAGCATTGTGTTCTAAGAGTCTTCTTATCTCGCGAAAAACTAAATAAAACCGCTGCTATGGAGATAGCAGCGGTTGTTTATGGATGTTAAAGGAGCTTATTGATCGACCAGGTTGTTATACCATCTAACGGCAGTCACATATGCCTCGTTGACATACTCAGGATCTAGCTGGTTCTCTTCTACAAATTGCGAAACGGCATCCCAGTTGGCATACTCATAGTTTTCATAAAACCGCAGCAGCTCTGAATACACTCCATTTTTGTTTAAAATAGCATCTTTGACGACATCTCCGATTGAAATCTCTTCAAACAACTGCTCCTTAGTCTTTTCGAGAGCTATGTGGAGAAGCGACAACAAGCCAACGAGGAACACTTGCTTGACATCACGCGGCTCGTGAAAATGTGGAGCAAGCAGCTCCCCGAAACGAGCTCTAATCAATGACATTCTTACGAGTTCGAGCGGCTTATCTTCCGCTATACCTCTAAGCGCCAGAACTGCTATCCATTTTTTAAGGTTCTCTTCCCCGAAATAAGCGACAGCCATCGTGACGGACGAAATATCTCTCAATCCAACAGCAGCAGAGTTGAGTATTCGCAGCAGCTTATATGACAGAGCGACATCTGAGGCAATGATTGCGCTGATTTCTCGGAAATCCATGTAGTCTTCTGCTCCGCACAATTGCACCAGGCGGAGGTAATTAACTTTCAATGGGCTGATTTCCTTTGTCACAGTTCCCATCATAGGCTTATTGAAGTAGAATCCCTGGAATAACTTATACCCCATATCTTTAGCTGCTTGAAACTCTTCGTGTGTATCAACATTAGTGGCTATAAACGAGACTTTCGGATAATCTGCTATCATCTTTTTGTGCTTCGTCGTGATAATGTCCGTGTCGCTAAATTTACAAAAATCAGCAACTTCCAAGAGTTCCTTCGCATGACTTCCGCTATGTAGTCCGACAAGTGCGATCCTATATCCATTTTCCCTGAGTTCATTGCATATTTTCATGTCATGCAAGAGTTTCACGCTCGATAGCCTGTTTGATAATTGAATCTGAACTATGAATTTTTCCTTAGGCAGATTTTTCAAAACAGCAGGGTTTAGTAATTGCCTTGAGTATGTAATGAAGTATTGTTTTTTATCCTCTATCTCAGTGAGACCTAATGCGTCAACAGTGCGATTGAACTCTGTTAGCCTGACAGTATCGTTTCCGTGTTCACCATCATTTCCTCGATCAACCAACTCATATCCATATGTCTTTTCCGTTTCATCGAGGATTGGTTGAATGTTTATATAGAGGTCTTTGAATTTCTGTGCCGAATCGTATTGCGACTCAAAGAACACGATTTGGTTGCGTCCGGCAGCTTTTGCTTTGTAAAGAGCAATATCTGCTTTTCTGAGCACTTCCGAGAGGTTTTTTCCATGGTTTGGGAAAATGGAAACGCCTATGCTTATCGTGCAATAGACATCGATGTTCGGCAGAGTATATGAACGCAACGCATTGGACAGCAAGTTACTATACCTGTGGACTAACTCAAACTCAGAATTATACGCATCTCCGGGATCGGTATAAAGCAATACAAACTCATCGCCACCGAGACGATACAAATGCTTTGAGAAGATTTCGTTCTCTTCTAAATAATCGGTAAGCCTTCGAAGCACGAGGTCTCCTGTGTTGTGACCGTATGTATCATTAACCGCCTTGAAGTTGTCCAGATCGAACAATGCGACTATCCCTGTTATCTCATTATTAGCTATTCCATCGGAAAGTTCAGCAAAATCATCTTTTAACCTTTGCCTGTTCGGAACACCCGTCAGCTGGTCTGTATATGCAAGCGCATGCAGCCGTTCTTGCGTTGCTTTTTCATCGGTGATATCGCGCAAAATGAATACTGTGGCAGACTTCCCATCGGTCCAGTCCACCGTGCTGCTTTTTGCAGTATATCTGTTGCCATCTATATCAGTTATCTCAAAATGCTCTCCATTTGCATCCCCGGAAAACTTACCATTTGGGCAATAGTCACAAATAGCAGGTATCCTCTCCGCATAACTGTTTTTACAGTTTATCGCGGAGTCTTCTGCTGCGGAAGGGCGAGCCCCGGGCAGCGAATTCGAGAAAACCACGTCGCATCCTTTGCCGCGTACGGCGAAGATGATATGCTCTCTTGGATCAAAAACGTTACTTAATATGCTTTCGACTTGTGCATCCTTAGAGGTTTTCCATGTTGCCAATGAAGATCATCCCTTTCCCCCGAGCGCTACATTTCTTTGAGCTTTCTTTTTAGACTTTGCATGATATAAAACCTGTTTCATATCTTATCACTCTTTTAAGCATCTTGTCAACTTCCACTTGCATAATATGCTCAAATATGGCAGTATTAGAGTTGAAATTACAATATCGTTTCAAGAGGAGGAATTATAATGGTAAAAGTTAGTCTCGAAGGAACAACAAAGTTCATTGAAGAAAGCGAAATACACGGTATTGATTCACAAAAAGCGCTGATTGACATGGTGACGCTGGAAGAATCCGGGTGGGTGAATCTACCGAGAGAATACAATGCAAAACTATCCGAAGAAATAAAAGCAGTAGCATCAAAAATCCGTGAACAGTCTGATGTGCTCGTAGTGCTCGGAATCGGCGGATCATACTTAGGCGCTCGTGCAGCGATTGAGTTCGTCGTATCTCCAAATTACAACTCGCTACCAAAAGAAACCCCGGATATTTATTTTGCCGGCAATAATGCATCAGCAGAGTATTTGCAAGAAATCATAACGCTCATAGGAGATAGGGACTATTCTGTCAACGTAATATCTAAGTCCGGTTCAACAATCGAAACATCAATAGCCCTGCGTTTCTTCAAAACGATGCTATTGGAAAAGTATGGAAACGACGGTCTGAAAGAGCGGCTATATGTGACGACCGACAAAAAAGGCTCGCCATTGCGCGATATGGCAGCTAGAGAAGGTTATGAATGCCTCGAAATGCCTCCGCGAGTTGGCGGTAGATATAGCGTCCTGACCGTTGTTGGGTTACTTCCTTGCGCAGTCGCAGGAATTGATATCGATGAGATGATGAGCGGAGCACTCGAGGAAATGGAAACCGGAATCGATGATGCCTGCCTATATGCTTCTGTACGTCAAGTGCTATATCGTAAAGGGAAAAAAATCGAATTGCTCGCCTCTTTTGAGCCTGCTTTCCGATATATGGGAGAATGGTGGAAACAATTATTTGGCGAAAGTGAAGGCAAAGAAGGAATCGGGATTTTCCCCGCATATGCAGATTACACAGCAGACTTGCACTCACTCGGGCAGTACATCCAAGAAGGCGAACGGACGCTCATGGAGACTTTCGTATCATTTGGTTCATCGCGAGTGGACTTAAAAGTACCCGGTGGAAATATACATTCGGATAAAATCGGTACGCTTGCGGGAATGAGCTTGCATGAGATAAATACTGCGGCAGAGACTGCTGTAAGAAATGCTCATATAGATGGTGGGGTGCCGGTTATTGATTTAAAGGTACCTAGTATATCAGCTTTCTCATATGGCGCTCTTGTTTATTTCTTTGAGCGTTCATGTGCTGTTTCCGCAATGATTTCCGGTGTCATACCTTTTGGTCAACCGGGAGTCGAAGCGTATAAAAAGAACCTATATGCGATCCTAGGGCTATGATTAACTGTTAAAAAGGAATCCGAAAACACATTGATTATTCATTAGAAATATGCTAGTGTAATACTAGTGCGCTCTGCGTAGCACAAAGGGACAGGGTACAGGGGTCAGAAGACGAGGGTATTTTCTTGTTCTTTATTACAATCAATGACTTGTAAATTACTAAATAAGCGAATTAAAGGGGATGTTTAAGTTGGTTAAGGTAATCATGGGCTTAAAAGGCTCAGGAAAAACAAAGCAACTCATAGAGCTGGTTAACGCAGCCGTAAATGAGGAGCATGGCGACGTCGTCTGTATAGAGAAAGGCGCAAAGCTCAGATATGATATTCCGTACCAAGTCAGACTTGTTGAATCGTCGCTATACGAGTTTTTTGGCTATCATTTCATGAAAGGTTTCATTAGCGGTTTGCATTCGGCTAATTACGATATAACGCATATTTTCATCGATAGCGCACTACGCATCCTAGGGGTCGAGCTTGATGACAAACTTGAGGAGTTCTTGCAATGGTGCGAAGGTTTTAGCGAACGCGAGAATGTCAAGTTTACTATTACCATAAGCGCTGATGTAGCTTTGGCGACAGACAAGATTAAGTCATATTTTTAAAACAGATGCATATATGCTAAGGCGAGCGCTGCCCACAACCCAGAATACGAAAGTCTATGTGAGAGCTCGCAGTGGCTAGTATCTAGTGGCTAGTGGCTAGTAGACGAAAGTTGCGAAAATAGCTTGTTTTTTATTGCGGTTACGAAAGTCTTAG
>Ga0099364_10007198_pt1 | contig 15955 bp, 11 predicted proteins | sample TergutTh196P3_FD_73070 | JGI IMG/M metagenome (GOLD analysis project Ga0099364, IMG submission 73070) | Microcerotermes parvus P3 segment gut microbial communities from Pointe-Noire, Republic of the Congo - Th196 P3 | ecosystem: Host-associated > Arthropoda: Insects > Digestive system > Gut ...
GGCAGGGATGTTCTTGGCAATACCTATTCGTTGTCTGTTGGAAGCAGTACATCTAGATCCGCCATGTTAGGCGACAACTTCGATTTGGAGCTCGGAACACGAGACGGCAGAACAAGAACCGCAAGAGGTACTGTTGTTGACATAGGTGAAGACGGTACTTTAACACTGGAAACTGACAGCGGAGAAAGCTTTACTGTATCGGTAGACGGCGATGATTTGAACTCCATTACAGATACAGATGGCGGCATCCTTCAAATTACTTTTAACGATAACACAACGATTACTCCGCGTACTTTTGACGAAATCAACTTGCGGGCTACCCGCTGGGAAGGTGATGTTTATAGCGGCGAAAACTGGGGGTCCGGTCTGAGCGTATTGGTGCAGGATTTTCCCACTAATGTCAGCAGGCTGGCGCAAAATACATCCGTATATACCGGGCATCGGTATACCATAACGATAAGCGGAACATCTGATGTAGATCTGGATTATCTTGCGGTCGAAGTTCAAGTATTAACAGATGATGATGAATGGGTTTATTTTGGAAGCAGCGAAGGTTTCGTAGAAATAGCGGCTAACCAGCCATTCAATAAGACTTTTAGCCTGAACATTTGGGGCGAGACAGGCGAATATTATGACTTGCTAGACTACAAAGAAATTATCATGCAGGTTACCAATGTCATGTGGGTTGCAGAAAATGGAAATAAAACTATAGACCACAATACGACAATCCCCGACGACATTCCCAACGGCACGCTTATGGCGACAATCAGCGACTTTAACATTTCGCTTAAAGACACTCAACATGATGATCTTTTGGGAAACATGGGCGATTACAGTTTTGGTTATCAGGAAGACGGTTTATCGGTTGATTACAAGCAGGCAGTGTGGAAGCTGACACCTCAGCAAATTGCATTGGCAAAACAAGGAGCTAATTTTGAATTTGCCGTGTATGATCCAAGTTCTGATTGGGGAGACGAAGGCAGCATTCCCCACGCCAAACTTCGCTTTATCTGGCAGGATCCTGTCCGCGGATATTGGTGGGAGGATTCAACTCTAATTACAGATTGGAGTGCGGAAGCCGGATGGCATTTGGTAAACGAAGCATTTGCATGGGATGCTCAGACTAAAAGGTATATTGTTAATCTTCAAGAAGTCATTACAGCCAACCGGTTTAGCGGCGTAAGCTCACAGGCCAATTTTATTATTCTGTTGGAATCATACAGCGATTATGCGAATAGAAATCCGCCAATAAATGTGTACATTGACCATCTTGGCATAACAGGTGCGAATATCGTTGTCACGCCCAACCCCACCACAGGAAATATGGGCAATTATAATTGGGGATATACAGAAGACCTGGAAGTCAGTTACACACAGGTTGTATGGAATCTGCCCGAAGAAACTTTGACAATGGCAAAAGAAAACGGCGCGGAACTTGAAATTGTGTTTGCCAACGACTTGCTATCTATAAACCCGCATCTTGCTCTTGTTTGGCAGGATATTGATACCCAAAGATGGTGGCCTACAGGTGATCCCGAAATCACCATTTTTAATTGGGATGAGGAAGAGGAAGAATATGTATATGCAGACGGTGTTTCATACGACTCAGACGCAAAAAAACTGACAATTGTTCTGAATGAAGCTCTTGAATCCTACAGTGAGTTTGGGGACGCAACCAATGCGAACTTTGTTCTTAGCGCCTTTTGGCTGCCTGATAACATAACCAACCTCAACGGTCTTGGCATTGTAAGCGTTAATATTGTAGTGCCGCAATAATTTATTAATTCTGTACAGAAGCCCGCAAGGAAAGCCTCCGATTCCTCTGCGGGCTTTGTTTTTTTTATTACAATTATCTGGATTTATCCACTCCGCAGCGAAGACAATGTTTTGGTATAACGCAATTTGTGCAAAACGGGCTTACAGGGCGGCAGAGTTTTTGGCCGTATAAAACTAAAAGATAATTTATTCGTTTCCAATATTTTACAGGCAGGATTTCCCGTAAAATCATTTCTGTTTCTTCGGGAGTTTTGCTGTTCAGCCAGCCGGTACGGTTTGAAATACGGTGGACATGAATATCCACACAGATCGCATCAAGATCAAATGCCTCATTAAGGACAAGATTGGCTGTTTTTCTGCCTACACCCGGGAGCGCAAGGAGTTCTTCCATAGAGGAAGGGACTTTGCCGTTATATTTTGATAAAAGTATTTCTGCAATTTTTTTCAGAGAAGCGGCTTTGTTGCGGTAAAAACCGGCAGGATAGATTAGTTCCTCTATTGCCGCTGCTTTCATTGCACATAATGCCGCAGGATCACCCGCTTTTTGCAGCAAACGCTGCGATGATATAATTGTTACTTCGTCTTTTGTCCGCAAACTGATAATGGTAGAAACAAGCACGGCCCAGGGACTATGACGGTAATGCTGCGCAACTGTGCTTACAGAAGGCTCAGTGCCTGCGGCTTTAGGCGCAGCAATATCAAGATTTTTCTTCCATTTTTCCAATGCGCAGAAAATTTTGTCCCATTCGGGTTTATTCATGATTTTTCCAGCAAGCACAAAGCAAAAGCTTCAATCGCCCTGCCTTTTCCGGTATCTCCGAGTCTTTCGGCGGTTTTACCTTTTACAAAAACATTCTCGGAGGGAACATTAAGCGCATTTGCAAGTGAAACGCAGATTTCTCTGCGAAAAGGGAGCACTTTTGGTTTTTCACAAATAATTACGCAGTCCAGATTTACAAGTTTCCATCCCGCTTCTTTAACAAGCGAATGTACTTCACGCATCATCATCATCGAATCCGCATCCTTGAAACGGGAATCAGAAGACGGAAATAATTCGCCGATGTCGCCCAGAGATGCAGCGCCCAGAAGCGCATCGCAGACGGCATGGGCAAGAACGTCCCCGTCTGAATGTCCGTCTTCCCCTTTATGGAATGGGATTTGAATACCGGCAAGAAGAAAATGACGCCCCCTTTTTAACCGGTGCATATCATATCCTAGCCCGGTTCTAATCATTTGCTTTTGCAACTCCCGGCAATGTGTTGAAAGCTTTAAAAGAAATATATTTAAACGGATGAATGTCAAGCGCATTCGGATACCATCCGTCAAGCTCATTCATATCAACTATATTTAAAGCAGGGCTGTAACAAACCGGCAAAACTGTTCCTCTGTCCAGCAAAAGTTTTTCAGCTTCTGCAAGCGTAATAAGCCGGGTTTCGCCCTCTTCGGTCATTGATCTTGAGACAAGCTCTTCAAAATCAGCATCATCAAAACGCGCATCATTTAAATTCGAATCGCGCTGCCACATTTGAAGAAATGTATATGGATCTGCAAAATCACCAATCCACGTTAAAGAGCCGATGGTATACCCGCTTTCTTTCAGAGACTGAAAATATCGATCATAAGGAACAACTTCTACCCTTACATTTATTCCAAGAACTTCTTTCCAGGCTGTTGCCATTAACGCTCCTACTCTGGCGGCATCCATAGAAGGGGTCAGACGAATAACGAGTTCGGGTATTCCCTTCCCGTCAAGATACCCGGCTTGAAGCAAAAGTTTTTTTGCTTCATCGTAATCAGGCTCGGATATTCCTTCAACTTTTGGATAGCCTACAAGAGGAAATATTAATGATGAAGTGGGTAAATAATAATAGCTTCGGATTTCTTCCCAGGGTAAAACAAGGGCTAGTGCACGGCGGACCCTGTGATCGTCCCAGGGTTTTTCTTCACTGCGGATAAAATAATAATGAGTAGCAAACATTACATTTACCTGTATGCCGGAACGATCGGTTAGAGCATCAATATCCACATTACCTGCAATCCATCTTGCTTCGCCGGAATTCCAAAGGACAGCAGCATCCTTTCCTTCGTCTATAAATTTAATATTTATTTTGTTAAGCGAAACATCATTCCTGCCCCAGTACCTTTCATTTTTTAATAAAACAATTTTTTGATTGTCCATAGAATCAATAACGAACGGCCCATTTGAAACGGGCATACTGCCTGCCGACGACCAGTCGTCAATATTAACCATCGAAGGATGAATTGGAGAGAAAGAATAATGGCATAACATTGCAGGAAAAAAAGATGCAGGCGAACTTAGGTTTACAATAAGCGTCCTGTCATCCGGCGCTCTAATTCCAATCTTATCCGGATCTTTTTCAATGCCGTTCCTAAAATCCCGCGCACCTTCTATCACATCAAATAAACTGGAATAAGGAGACTCACGATGCGGGTCAAGAAGAGAAATCCATGCAGCACGAAAATCTTCGGCTCTTAAAGGATCGCCGTTGGAAAAACGGGCGTTACGCCGAATCGTAAATGTCCACTGCTTTTTATCTTCTGACAGCTCCCATCTTTCCGCTGCTGCCGGAACAGGTTCAAGCGTGCGCGGGTGATAGGAAAAAAGCCCCTCATAAATCGCGGTAAAAAGCTGAGCTTCACTGGCAAAATAAGCTTTGCGAAAATCCAGTTCCATATCGTGGCTGGAAAACACAACCGTAAGCTCATCCCGATCCTGAACACCGGGACGCGTCTCCGCAAATCCATGCCTGTCTTCAGTCTCACCGGAAGTGTCTTCTGTTTCGGCAGCTTCGTTATTCTGGGGTTTTGCATCTTCTTGAGAAAGCGAATCTCGCAGAGGCTGCCCCTGAACCGCAGGAGTAATAAAAACGGCGATCATCAGTACGATGAAAATAAAAAATAATGATTTTTTCAAAATAGTTCTCTCTTTGATTGCATTATAATATAACTTTAAGATTATAACAACCAATCTTTGTTATGGTTATTAAATTTACCAAAATCTAAGGAGTATAATGAATTTTCATCTTGAGTAATTATACTTTCTATGGTAAATTTAGCCATGAATGTAGAATTTTATTCTCTCGGCGCTGCCGAGGAAGTTACAGGGTCGAAGCATGTGCTTGAAATTGACGGACAAAGCTGCCTTATTGATTTCGGCGCTTTTCAGGGTTCCAGAGCCGAAGCAGACCGGAAAAACCGTGAGTTTGGAATCGAAGTTGACCGTATTGAAAGCGTGGTTCTTTCTCATGGTCATTATGATCACTGCGGTCTTTTACCTTTGCTGGTAAAAAACGGCTACAAGGGAAATATCTATGCCACTCCGGCATCAAGAGATATTGCATCGCTTGTCATGATGGACTCTGCCAACATCCAGGCGCGTGACGCGAAATATCTGCAAAAGCAGGCGCAAAAAAAAGGAGAAAAGTTCAATTGGTCTCCTTTGTATACAGAACAGGATGCAATTCAGGCGGTAAGCCAAACAATCGGAGTTTCGTATAACAGACCGATGTTTATCGGCGATGGTATCAGCCTTGAATTTCACGATGCAGGACATATACTGGGATCAGCAATGCCCATGATAAAAATAAATAAGGGCGGAAAAGAGCTGAACATTCTTGCAACAGGCGATCTTGGCCGCAAGGGTAAGCCCATAATCCGTAATCCGGCAATTCCTGAAACCCCGCCGGACTATATTATTTTAGAAAGCACCTACGGCAACCGCCTGCATGACTCTACTGATAATGCGCTGGAAAAGCTTGCCAGTCTTGCAAAACGTACTGTGGAAAACAAAGGAAAAATTATAATTCCGGCATTTGCGATTGAACGTACGCAGGAGCTTGTTTACTATTTCCACTTGCTGGTCGACAAAAAGATAATCCCAGAAGTGCCGATTTTTGTGGATTCTCCGATGGCAACTAACGCGACAACTATTTTCCAGATACATCCCGAATGTTACGGCGAAGAAATTAAAAGAGCTTTCATTCAGCATCATAAGAATCCGTTTGGTTTTAACAGTCTGCACTTTACAACCAGTGTCCATGAATCTAAAGCGTTAAACGATCATCCAGGACCTCTTATTATTATTTCAGCAGACGGGATGTGCGAAGCAGGACGCATCCAGCATCATCTTATTCATAACATCCAAGACCCGAATACGTCAATTTTAATAGTCGGATATATGGCAGAAAACACTCTGGGACGGCGTATCCGTAACCGCGAAAAAGAAGTTAAAATTCACGGCGAATGGTTCAAAGTTAATGCACGGGTAGAAGGAATAAACGCATTCAGCGCTCATGCCGATTATCAGGAAACACTGGATTGGTTAAAAGAAATTGACACGTCAAAGTTAAAAGGGATTCTGCTGGTTCATGGCGAAAAAAAAGCCCAGACCGCCTTGAAGACATATCTTGAAGAGAACGGTTTCTCTAATGTTCAGATTGTGCGGTACGGCAAAACGTATGAACTAAGTTGAGCAAAGTGTTTTCATCATCTGACAGCGTATTTGATTGGTTAGAGCAATTTATTAATCTTGAGCGGGGGCAGAAACCGAAGAGTTTCCGCCTTGACAGAATGCAGTTTCTTTGTGAACTGGCAGGTCATCCTGAATGTTGCGCGCCTTCTATTCATACAGCGGGATCAAAAGGGAAAGGCTCCGTAACAGCAATGCTTGCCGCCATGTTGACATCTGCCGGTTATAGAGCCGCCCGCTATATGTCGCCTCATGTTACAAATATCCGCGAAAGAATAACCTGCGGCGATACATTCTTTGATGAAGATGTCTACTGTACTGCCGGCAATGTGTTACGCGAAATTACGGACAAAATCCTTCCTTCCGCATCAAATCCGCTTTTCGATGAATCTGCCGCAGACGGATGTCAGCCGACATATTTTGAACTTTTAACACTATACTTTTTTCTGTGTGCAAAATACGGTAAATGCGATGTAATCGTAGCAGAAACCGGCATGGGCGGACGGCTGGATTGTACCAATGTTTTAGACCCGCTGGTCAGCATAATAACATTAATAGAACTGGAGCATACCGCTTTTCTGGGAAATACAATCGCAAAAATCGCAAATGAAAAAGCAGGAATCATAAAGCAAAATAAACCGGTAATTCTTGCAGAACAATGCAGTGAAGCGCTCGAAGTATTTATTAAAATCGCAAAGCAGAAAGGCAGTCCGCTTCTTTATCTCCCCCAAATTGTAAAAACTTCCGGTGTTAAAGTTCATAACGGCGGCACTAATTTTACTATTGTGTGCGAGAATTATTCAAACACATTATCAATCCCGATCCCGGGAAAAGTTCAAGCCGAAAACGCCGCCCTCGCCGTTACCGCACTCAAGACGGCTTTTCCGCAGATTAAAGATGATGCCATCTGCGCAGGGCTTTCAAACCTGAAAATTCCCGGACGCTTTGAAAGAATAAGCGAGAATCCGCTTTTTATAATTGACGGCGCGCACACACCCCGAAGCATGGAACTTTGTACCGGAACTTTTTGCACGCTTTACGGCGAACATGGTGTTTTAATCTTTGGCTGCGCGGCAGATAAAGATGCAGACGCAATGGCAAAAATTGCCGGTACGCAATTTGCCAAAATCATTATCACTACTCCCGGCGCTTTTAGAACAAGCCGTCCGCAAAAAGTATATGAAGCATTTGCGTCTATTGCCGGGGCAGAGAAGACTCTGCTGATAGAGGATACGCAAGAGGCAGTCAGGGTAGCGCATAAATTAGCGCAGAAGAATAATATTCCCGTATTGGGGGCAGGTTCTTTTTATTTGGTTTGCGAGATCAGAAGAATGATTGCCGAATGTTTTTATATTTAAAGAGCACTTAAATACCACACAATACTGAACACCTGCCGGAGCTGTGAACCGAATAAACACGGGTAACATTTAACACGGCGACTGAAACGGCGGGCAGCAAAGCTGCGCCGTTTCAGCTAGGGAGTTTTGTCTGCGCCAAAACTCCACGCCGCCCGCCGTAGGCGACCGCCTGCGGCGGGCCAGATGCTGGGCTATTTAACACGGATTGCGTACCTTCGGTACGGCACGGATTAGCACAGATTAACACAGATTTTTAAGAAATTGGGTAATGTACTATAGGTTATGTTATACCCATCGGAGTGCTGACCCCGATGGCGGCATTGACGCTGCATGGAATGGCAGCCAGCCAAAGGCTGCGTGAACCAATTCACGACACCGCCGCCGAAGGGGCAGGCACCCGATGGGTATTTGGTAGCTTATGGTGTATTACGGCTGCTCCAATGGGTGTTCAATATTGTACGGTGCGTTTCCGTGATAATCCGTGTTTACTGTCTACCAAGCCCGTATTAAATGGGTTCAAAGCCGAAGGGGGTGTTTCGTATTGTGTGGTGCATTTCAGGGGCGATATATACATTTATCTCGAAAACATATAGACTAAACCCAACGATATGAAATTTACAGACTTTAATCTACACAATGACCTGCAAAAAGGCGTTGACGAGGCTGGTTACATCGAGTGTATGCCGGTGCAGGAACGGGTGCTTGACAGCGCGTTTGGCGGGCAGGATCTCTATGTACAATCACAGACAGGAACGGGCAAGACTGCCGCCTTTCTATGTGCAATTTTCCAAAGGATGATGAGCGAGGAGCATCTTAGAAAGCGCAAGGCGTTGATCATGACGCCTACGCGGGAGCTTGCGGTTCAAATAGAAGAAGAAGCGAAAAAGCTTGGCAAGCATTTACCTTTTAGGGCAGGCAGTTTTCATGGCGGCGTAGGTTATGCGGCGCAGGAGAAGTTGTTACGCGAAAACACACAGATTCTTGTGGGTACGCCCGGGCGCGTGCTTGACCTCAACAGTTCGGGCAAGATGAGCCTTGCGGACATAGCATTTCTGGTTATTGATGAAGCGGACAGGATGTTCGATATGGGTTTCTACCCTGATTTGCGCAAGCTGATAAAAGTCGTGCCGCCCGCAGATAGAAGGCAGACCATGCTTTTCAGCGCAACCCTAAATGCGTGGGTAAAAAACCTCGCGTGGGAGTACACGAAGGAACCGCTCGAAATCGAGATAAAACCCGAAGTTGTTACAGTCGAAGAGATTTCGCAGATTCTCTATCATGTTCATTCCGGGGAAAAAATGCCGGCGTTACTTGGCGTGCTTGAGCGCGAGAAACCGGAGAGCTCGATTATTTTTTGCAATACGAAAAAATACGCAGAGATCGTTGCAAAGCGGCTGCGCCTTAATGGTTATGAGTGCGAGTTTATCATGGGCGATCTTCCTCAAGCAAAGAGGCAGACGATTATCAATGATGTGAAAGCGGGCAAAACAAAACTTCTTGTTGCGACCGATGTTGCGGCGCGCGGTCTTGACATTGATGATCTTGCGATGGTGATTAACTATGATGTGCCGAAAGAAGCGGAAAATTATGTCCACCGCATTGGGCGTACGGCGCGCGCAGGAAAGTCCGGCAAAGCGGTAACGCTTGCAAGCGAACAGGATGTTTACGAGCTGCCTGCGATTGAACGTTACATAGGCCGCAAACTTCCGTCTGAAGTTGCAGCCGAGCATCTTTTCGCCGAAGACAAAAGTGCGGGCGTTAAAATACACACCGACAATTATGACACACGGCGGGATGATGCCTCACGCGGGAAGCCGGGCGGCTCAAAAAGCCGGAGAAGTGCGGACAAGAAAAGGGATAATGCCCCGAGGAAGCACGGAGGCAAGGAGAAAAAGAGGGATAATCCCCCGCAGAGACAGAGAGGAGCGGCTAGAAATCAATTGGCAGAGAAGGATTTGTCGCAGATGTCAATGGAAGAGCGGATGGCGGTATATAAAAAGAAATATGCAGGCGGCAGCAAGACGGAAAATAGAGCGGAGAGGACAGAAGGGAAAACTCCCGTTATGCGTAATGCCAAAAATACAAAAAGCGCAAGAGAGGCAAATAAAAAAAATACGAAAAAACATTCTGCGCCCGCTGTTAAAAATACTTTAGAGAACGCCGCGCCTTCTGCGCCGGACAAAAACCCGCCGCCCAAAAAAGGATTAGTCTCGAAACTTATAGGAATATTCAAGAAAAAATGATAACTGTAACAGATTTAAGCCTTGCATTTGGCGAGCGCACGCTTTTTAAAGACGTTAATTTAAAGTTCACACCCGGCAATTGTTACGGGATAATCGGTGCGAACGGCGCGGGAAAGTCGACTTTCCTTAAAATACTATCGGGCGAAATCGAACATGATAGGGGCGAGATTTCTTTCGGCAAAAACCTGCGTATGGCAGTGTTGAAGCAGGATCACTTTGCCTTTGAAGAATATCCCGCGCTGGAAACAGTGCTGATGGGGTACCCAAAACTTTATGCCGTGCAGAAGGAGCGCGAGGCGGTTTACGCTAAAGAAGATTTTACGGAGGAGGACGGGCTTCGCGCCAGCGAGCTTGAGGCGGACTTTGCCGATCTCGGCGGCTGGGAAGCCGAAGCGCAGGCGGGGATGCTTCTTACCGGGCTTGGTCTTGACGAAGAAGACCACGGCCGCCTAATGGCGGAGCTTGACGAGTCAAAAAAGGTGCGCGTACTTTTGGCGCAGGCGCTTTTCGGCAGCCCGGACATTCTGCTTTTAGATGAGCCGACTAACGGTCTTGACTTGGAATCAATTTCGTGGCTGGAAGATTTTTTAATTGACTTTTCTAATACGGTTATTGTAGTTTCGCACGACCGTCACTTTTTAAACGCCGTTTGCACGCATGTGTGCGACATCGACTTTGGCGTGATTACTCCCTATTCGGGAAACTATGATTTCTGGTATCAGATGAGTCAGATTCTCCAGCGTCAGGCGCGCGAACAGCTTAAAAAGCGCGAAGACAAGGCAAGAGAACTTAAAGAGTTTATCCAGCGGTTTTCGTCTAACGCAAGTAAAGCGCGGCAGGCGACAAGCCGCAAAAGAGTTCTGGAGAAACTCGATCTTGACAATGTGCCTGTTACCTCGCGCAAATTTCCGTATGTCGGCTTTAAACCGGAGCGCGACATCGGGAATAATGTTTTGAGCGCAGAAAAACTTAACTATTCGTTTGAAGGCACAGTCGTGTTAAAAGATTTTTCGCTGACCGTCAACAAGGGCGACAAAATCGCATTTGCAGGGCTGGAGCACTCTTCCAAATCCGCCTTTTTTGATATTATTGCCGGCATCAAGAAGCCGGAAAGCGGCGAGTATTTATGGGGGCAGACTACATCGTTCTCTTATTTCCCAAAAGAGAACTCATGTCTTTTTAACAGCGGCTTGTCAATCACAGACTGGCTGCGCCAGTATTCCCCCGATCAGGACGAGACCTATGTGCGCAGCTTTCTTGGGCGTATGCTCTTTTCCGGCGATGAAGCGCTGAAGCCTGTAAATGTTTTATCAGGCGGAGAAAAAGTGCGATGCCTGCTTTCAAAGATAATGCTATCCGGCGCAAATGTGCTGATTCTAGATGAGCCGACAAACCACCTTGATCTGGAAGCGATTACCGCTCTTAACAACGGACTTATCGCTTTTGACGGCGTTATTCTTTTTAACTCGCACGATCATGAGTTTATAAACTCAATTGCCAACCGCATAATAGAGATTCTGCCGCAAGAGGACAATCCCGGCGGCTGTATCGATCGTATGATGCAGTTTGATGATTACCTTGTTGACAAGCAGGTCAAATCGCAGCGGGCTGCTGCGTACAAGCAGGGGCAAAAACTAAGAATATAAACAGGAGAAAAAACATGACGCATAACGAGATTGCAAATTATGCTCTGGAGGCATTAATAAAAGCGGGAGCGCAAAAAGCGGCCTGCCGGGGCAGTACCGGACGCAAGGATGAGTTTAATATAGAAGCCGGTAAATTTACACTGATGCGGACTTTGTTTAATGACAGCCTAACGTTAAAAGCTATAAAAGACGGCAGAAAGGGCGTAATGCACATTAATAAATTAGATAAAGATTCAGTTGACATGGCTGTCGAAAACTGTATAACGCTTGCAGATTCTGCGATGCCTGACGAAGCGGAAGATATTGCAGAAAAATCTGGGAATAAATCTTTTGATCAAAGTTTAGGCGGAGCCAATATGGATAAACTTTTTTCAAGGACAAAAGAATTCCTTCAGCAGCTAAAAGATGAATACCCTAAAATTGTACTTGAAAGCATGAGTTCGGATTTTAATGTGAGTAATACTATTTATGTTAATTCCAACGGTGTGGAATTTAAAAACGAAGCGGAAAATTATTTTATTTCGACAATGTTTGCGGCAAAAGACGGTGAAAAATCATCGTCTTTTAACGGATTTTCAGCTTGCCTTGATACGCTCGAGAAACCTTTTATCGGCTTGGATATGCACCGCGTACTTCTTTCTGAGGCAGAGCAGTCAATTGATACACGTATAATAGACAAAAAATTTACCGGTAAAGTTATTGTATCGCCTGCCTGTGATGATATGATATGGCAGACGATTATTCTCACCTTCTTGCACGATCAAGCATTAATAGACGGTACAAGCCGCTGGAAAGACGCGCTTGGAACAAAAGTTGCGGACAAAAAGCTGACTTTAAGGTCGTCTCCGTTACATCCGCTTGTAGTTGCAGGCGAACGTTTCACAAATGACGGATACGAAAGCCAAAACGCCGATTTTATCCGAGACGGCATTCTTTCATCGTTTGCCTTATCGCTTTACGGGTCCCGCAAAACAGGAAAACCGCGCGCTTTAAACAGCGCCTTGAATATTGAGGTTCTTGCAGGAGATACGCCGTTAGACGAAATGATCAAAAGCGTGGATTACGGCATTTTGCTAAATCGTTTTTCCGGCGCATCTCCCGGCCCTTCAGGTGATATTTCGGGCGTTGCGAAAAATAGTTTTCTAATCGAAAACGGCTCTGTAAAAGACGCATTAAAAGAGACAATGGTATCCTTCAATATAATTGATGCTCTGGAAAATATTACGGCAATTTCCCGTGAACGCTGCTCTAACGGAATGACAATTCTCCCCTGGTGTTGTTTCGACGGAATTACAATAAGTTAAAACCCTGCTGTTAAACGAAAAGCAATCGCACAGAAGAGCCGCCGAAAACCGGTTTGCAATGCAGGCGCTACCGCTACCGCTTCGTCTTTTGGTCTTTGAGTGAGTTTAAAATAATAATACTTTTGGCTAATTTCATGGGTAATTTTTGACATTTGGGTACAAATAGCCACGGATTAAAGCGAATTTTAGGAATTTAAATATTAATAATAATCCTTACTTATTGACATATATTAAAATTTCAAGTACAATCATTTAATTATGACAACTTTAAAGATGATAAAAGAGGAAAATACAGGCAGCGGGAGGCAAAAAGGCGCAGGCGGCATAATGGGTTTACGTACCATGATTATCTTTTTTGCTCTGCTCGCTGTTCCCTGCTCGCTGCTAACCGGCTTAGATTTCCACTTTCGTCCCAAGGGCTTTGTCTCAATCCCAATGGGAGACGGGAATGTTACTGAAGACGGTAATGAACGTTACAGTTTAGGCGGCGGTGCGGACTTCGGCTTTGAGATCGACCTTGCTACTGTTTGGCCTAATCCGCTTGGGCTGGGATATACTTTAGGCATTGAGGCGGGTATGTTGATCAACGTTCTGCAATCGGAAGAGGTGTTTAATGTTTCATATTATTCTGCGGGCGGCGTTTTGGGGTTGTACTTTTTTCCGCTGTCGAGATTGTTTACCCGTATTGACGGGGCTGTGGGCGTGTATGCGTCTGCAAGCGAAGAGCTGGGAAGCGATCCCGGTTTATATTTTAGAGCGGGCGGCGAGGCTGGATTCCGTTTTACCCCGGGCTTTACTCTTGCGGCTAATGCGGGGTGGAAGCAGTTTATGCAGGGCGAAAGCGTCCGTAATTCGGGGGTGTATGCCGGACTGACAGGACAGATGACTATTCATACAGGCAGCGGTATTGCACGGGGAGTGAATGCAACGCTTGATCAATACGGCGAACTGTTCCCTGTTTTTATGCAGTTGTATCAGACCAATCCAATTGGGAATGTTGTTATTCGCAATACCGAAAATGCAGAGATACGAAATGTACGGCTGTTTTTCCGTGCCGCAGGTTATACGGCTTCGGAGTTTCCTTGCGGAACGGTTTCGATTATCCCTCGCGGGCGGAGTGCGGAAATCCCGCTTTATGCTGATTTTTCGCCGGAGGTTTTGCAGTTTACCGATACGGGCAGGATTGTAGGGGAACTTGTTATACGCTACTCTTTTTTAGGGCAGGAGCGGGAAACTGTGAGGGCGGTTACCGTAGCCGTGCATAATCGCAACAAGATTACAGAGGGCGATGCTTCCGTTCTTGCAGCTTTTGTTTCGCCGACTTCGCCGGAAACTTTGGACTTTGCGAGGTTTATTGCCGGGCTTTCCCGCTCCAATAGCCGCACCGGGCATAATGCGAATATGCTGTATGCAGTTTGGCTCTTAGAGGGATTAAGGGCATCGGGCATTAAGTTAGGCGAAACCTACTCGAACGATGATGAGGTTCAGTTCCCTGCCGAAACGCTGGCTTTCAGCAGCGGTTCCAGCCGCGACCTTGCCTTGCTTTTTGCAGCAAGTCTTGAAAGCGTGGCGGTACCGTCTGCATTCATCAAAACTGATGATGATTTTCTTGTGGCTCTTTCTTTAGGTATTGGAGCGGCTTCTGCTGAAAGTTTGTTTAATGGTACTGACAGAATCTTGATAATAAATGATGAAGTTTGGCTGCCTCTTTCGATGTCTTCTTATAATGATGGCTTTATGGCTTGTTGGACGCAAGCTGTAAGAATATTAAATCAGGCTTTCTCGGAAGGAAGACAAGTGGACTTTGTGATTGTACAGGATGCGTGGGTTTCGTATCCGCCTGCTCCATTGCCGGAATTGGGAAGAACCATTATACGCACTGATGATGAAGCTGCTTTGCGGGAAGTTAACCGGATTATACAGGCTTATATTACGCAGGAAATAAATCCGCTTATCGGCAGGCAAACCGGCATAAATACGGCTGCAGGTCTTAACAGGCTTGGAATTTTGCTGGCTCGTGCGGGACGGATTGCAGAAGCGAAAACCGCCTATGAACGGGCTGCTGGAATGGGGTCATTGCCTGCCATGAATAATCGGGGCAACCTTGCGCTGACAGAGCAGGACTTTGCTGCAGCGGAAAGATGGTTCAGGCAGGTATTGCAAAGAGAATCGCAGAACAGATCTGCGTTAAGAGGGCTGGAGAGAGTATCGGGCAGCAGATAAAAAAAGCGGCAAGACGGTGAATTGCAGCTTATATAAGCGGGGTTAACTTTCCTTATTTATAGGGAAAAATAATTAATTTGTAGGAGTTTAAAATGAAAAGAGTGTTTTTTGCAGTGTTAATCGCATTGGCGGTTACAGCAGTCGTTTCGGCGCAGAGCTATACTGTGCAGAGTGTGTCAGGCAGGGTTTCGAGGACAGCGGGTAATAGCAGGGTGGATATTGCCGTAGGTGATATTTTGACCGCAGATACGGTTGTTCATACAGGTATCGGGTCTTCTCTTGTTTTAAAAGAGGGGGACAAAACTTTTACGATTCCGGCAGGGCAAAGCGGCAACAAAATCGAAGATTTGGTTAATGCCGGTTCGGGAATTCGTATAGGCGGGAATGTAACACAGGCAAATACAACATCTGCATCGCGTAGCGCAGCTCAGATAGCAACGGCTTCGGCTCGTGCAAGCGATGCAGCCGGATTTGATAACATTGATGAAGAATAGCCAATAAAGCTATTTATAGAGAACCCTTTCATTACGGATTGGCAGCAGAGAAATTAGGAACATTAATTATGAGAAATAAATATGTTGTTTTATTCATCGCGTTCTTCTCCCTTTTCCCTTCTCTGCTCTTCGCCGAGAGTGAATTTTCTTTGCGCCTCGCGCCTTTGCTGATTGCGCCTGTTGAGGCTGAACAACTTGATGCCGGTATTGGCGCCAATATTTCGCTGGATTGGGCGTTCTGGAATTTTGCTGATGATTTTGATTTTGGTCTTAGTGCCGCCGGAGCTTTTGCAAGCGTTCCTGTGCAGGTTGGCGATCCGGTGATGTTGTTTGAGGGCAAGGCAGGGCCTTTTGTGCGCTGGCGGCCTTTTGACCGGTGGGCTTTTCAGGCGGGTATTAACGGCGGTATGTACCAGTACTCA
>Ga0099364_10007199_pt1 | contig 15954 bp, 17 predicted proteins | sample TergutTh196P3_FD_73070 | JGI IMG/M metagenome (GOLD analysis project Ga0099364, IMG submission 73070) | Microcerotermes parvus P3 segment gut microbial communities from Pointe-Noire, Republic of the Congo - Th196 P3 | ecosystem: Host-associated > Arthropoda: Insects > Digestive system > Gut ...
AAAAAAGTGGTCAGATGGTCGTATCCCCTCATTCCAGCCTAACATTTACAAGAACAGCCCGGTTCCATCGTGGTAATGTGTAGATTTCCCGCTTGCCTGCAAGAAAGTTGATCTTGTTTAGAGGTTTATAATTACCTTAGGGTTCAAAATATTCAACCTCTGGGACACTAAACATGACCAACAATGTTCTTGATGGTATATGCGCACTTCTATGGGTTTTTAGTTGACCGTTAACTATAAAACGGAAAACTTGCACTTGTGCTTGGCGATAGGTGTTTCCAGTGATATGTTCGGGTTCGCCATACCACGCCTGTGCATAATCAATATCGTTTATGGATAATCCAAACATATTTTGAAGTTGAGAATTAAAATAATTATTCATCATGTTTTCAACTTCTGTCCCCATTTTCTTCCATTCTTCTTGTAATTCTTTAAGGTACATAAGATCAACTTCTTGCTGTTTTTCTATTTTTTCTACCACATTTTTAAAATGACTTTCATCACGGCCGCTCCAAATTAATATTAAGCTACCAGTAATCCAACCCTCAAAGTTTTCAGTGAAATTCTTTATTTCTTCAAACTGTTCTTCATCTAATCTAACTGAAGCCAATATACTATTGTCAGGAACTCCCGTTTGAAGAGCGAGATCACCTAGACCTAGATTAGCCGCTGAATCAGTTGTGCAATTATTACACCCGACAATTATAATCACAAATGTAATTATAATTACCAGAAATCTCAACCAGTTATTTTTATTTGTCATTTTTGTCTCCTTAAATTTAATTGTTTATCCAACAATATTTCAAATTCATATGACGTTTGGATGGGCATAACAAGGCTTTGTAAAACAATGACCGATTCCATAAATGTGCTAGAGTGATTCATGAGAAAAATTGTAGAGACTAACCTAGCCGAATAGAAATCGAGCCATCCCAAGTAGTCAAGCACATATAGGTCTTTTAAGTGCCATTTGTTTTATTTGGAAAAAGTTCCTTGAATCTGATTTGCGCCTTCTATTCCGCCACCAGTATTTTTTAATGATGCAGTTAGAACAAGTGTAGTACCAGATAATGTATACTCAAAAATTATATTATTACCATCTCGGGTAAAAGTAATTTCATCATTATCAAAAGTAAATGTCCCAACATAGACACCATTTCCAATATTAACATTATTATTTGAAAATACTAATGTTAAGCTGTCTCCAGTTCGTGTCCAAGTACCTTCAAATTTTGTTGTTGAATCAGTTGAATCATTATTACAACCAATAACCGCCATTCCGAATACCAACACCATTATAAGTATTCCCAACCAGATTCCTTTGTTTATCATTTTCTTCTCCTCAAATATGTTAATTTTAAGATTTTAACCAAATCCTTTGTTTTCTATTGGTTTATTATCAGAATACGTTCCTGCCTCAAAATCGGAATACTTTCCTTCTTTGGCAGCATAAGCCAACGCCCTGGCAATCCCCAGGATATAGTTTTTCTCCTGCTCCTTTAATGTCAAAAACTCTATAGAAAGCTTTTTGACCATTTTATCCAGCGACATTCTTACACTCCGAATGTTTCTTTTAGAAGTATTATATTATTTCTAAAAGAAACTTGTCAAGTACTATTTATAATAATAATAAAATGACAATATAAGAAAAAAAATCCAAATATTTCATAAAATTTATGTTTTTTTTATAATTTTTTTTGAAAAATTGGTCAAAAACTGTATTTTGGGTCTTTTCTTGCTTTTTAGGAATAGTTTTGATAGACTTTAGCCTATGCCCGGGAAAACAGGTATTAAAAACAATGCCGAAAGCATTAATGAACGAATTAAGCAGATTCGGCTAACCCTTAAACTATCTCAGGCTAAATTCTGCCATGGTATACCCCTTACTAACGGTCATTATGCAGAAATTGAGTCAGGAAACCGTAAAGTAAATCAACGAACAATCAAATTGATTGCTGCTTCTTATGGTGTAAGTGAAAGGTTCCTTAATACAGGTGAAGGACATATGTTCGATACCACGCCTGATCCCAGACTGGTAGAACTCATTAGTCTTTTCAATAGCCTGCCTACCAATTTTCAGGATTATATTTTACGCGAGATAAAGGAACTCAAAAAACTTCATAACTCTTAAAATAACCTCTTTCCCTCTTGGCGTTCTCAGCAGAGAGCACAACCGGCAGCTGTTCTTCCGAACACCTACACTATACCGTACAACCACATATTTTTATCATAGCTTCGCGTCTTTGCGTGAAAATTATCCAAAAAAGGTTTTCTGCAACCCCCGTAAAAAATTACGTAAAATCTCTGCTTTGCGGAAAAGGCTGTACAACAAACGCTTATACGGAAAATCCCAGGCACCTGGGCGGTGGATAATGCTGCCGCCGAACCCGGTCTTGAATCTGTAAAGTCCTGCCAGGGCATGGTTTGGGTCTTCTTTTGGAGGGATGCCAAAAAGGTCGTATGTTTTGCACCCAGCTTGTTTTGCATCAAACATTGCCTTGACCTGCAGGGCATAGGGTGCCATCAGGTTTCTTTTAATGTCAGAGGAAGCTCCATAAAGATAGATTGCCTCATTTCCCCTGAATAGAACAATAATGGCTGCAAGAATATCGCCTTCATGTTCAGCTGAATAAAGGTGAAGGGCCGGGACAGTGCTTTTGGAAAATGCGCCAATATTTTCAGTGTTAGATGCTTTTTCCTGATATTCTTTAGTATGATCAAAAAGCGTTTTATAATAATCAAAGCTGTGAATAAAAATTTTATCTCGCTTTGCGGTTTCCTTTAAAAGTGAATAAAAAACATCAAGGCCTTGCTCGTCAAGGCGCTGTATGATAACCCCGCGTTTTAAGGCCAGCTTTGAGTTATAACGCCACTTGCTTTTCATGCCATTGAGGATGGCTTGCTCTGTTTGTTCAAGATTTACAATGACAGTATCAGGGGCCTGCACATGTGATATTGCTCTGATAAAAGGCGGCCTTAATAAAGGCAGGGGAGTTTCATCTTCAATCGTATACCATGGAGGTTCAAAACGGATAAAAGCTGTGTCTTTTGGAAGAAATTGCTTTAAAGCTTTTGCAAGTTCTTCCAGGGCTAGCTGTCTGTCTTCATGGCTATTCGGGAAATCCTCGGGCAGTTCAGGTCCCCAGGGAATGTATGCAAAAGAAATAAAAGAGCCAAGACGGCGGCGTATAACAAGCAGGGGGAGATGAAGGTCTTGCTTCCAAACAGCTTCAAATGACCTTGCGTTCCAGCCAAACCTGGCCTTGAAACTTCCCCAATACCCTGACTGTAAAAATCCAAGAGAATAATTACAGGCTTCAAGGTCTGCAGGAACAAGGCCTCTAAGCCAAAGGCTTTGCCAGCGCTCATCTTTCAATGAATCTCGCCTTTTGAAACAATACTTGTTTTTATATTCTTATTGTCAAGCAAAAGCATTTTTCCTCCGCACATTACAATATTGTCATTTGCTTCGATTGGTATGGAGAAAAAAGTTTCGATATCAATTTCCTTTGGAATATTTTCCAAGGTAGCTTCATTAAATTTTTGCCCTTCAATGCTTACCCTTGTTCCAAGCGGCACTTCCCCTGCGTCCAAAACTTCGCAGCGTTCGGTTTGCTCCCCATTTTCGTTAATGGGACCAAGCCGATCTTCAGCAGCAAGGAGCATGCCCCAGCTTTCAATGCCCCGGAGTTTTGCGGGTTTAAGGTTATACGCAACTATAATGCGTTTGTCAAGAAGTTCTTCTTCTTTATAAAAAGGCACAAGCCCAGAAACTATGGTGCGTGTTTCGCTCTCTTCACCTTCTCCTTCTGAAAGTTCAAGGTTTATTATATAAAGCTTATCTGCCCTTGGATGGCGTTCGATTTTTGCGACCTTTGCAACACGCAGATCCAGGGTTTTGGCAAACCTGATATCAGCAGGCTCTTTTAAAGATTCTGCGGGAGCTTTAGCAGCCTTGGCATCGTTGGATTCTGGAGACTCACGTTCTTTCTGCGAGCCTGAATATTTTTCCCTTAGAGCTTCGATATTTTCATCCTCAAGTTTTGCAAATAGAACTTCTGGCCTTATTACTTTTTCAAGGCCTGTAGTTTTTCCAAGATCATCCCAGGATAATTTTGGTAAAGCTTCAACCGCTTCTTTATTATAAACAAGGTCTTTTCCAAAAGTATATCCAAAGAACTCTGCGATCCGTTCTGCTGTTTGCGGAATATAGGGCTGGATCAAAATTGCAATATCCCTGACAACAAAAGTTAGTTTTCTTATAAGTGAAGCCGCGGCTTCCGGGCCTTGTGGGTCGTCTTCACCCTTACGCCGTTTCCAGGGTTCACCGTCCTGGAATGTCTTGTTTGCGAATGAAGATAATTCAAAAATTGTACGGAAGGCATCGCGCAGATCAGAGCGTTCAAGGCTATTTGTAATTTTATCTTCATACATTTTTACGGTTCCCCAAAACTCATTGTCTTCCTTGCCATCAGGAATAATTCCATCATAATAGCGTGTAACAAAAGACAGTGTTCTGTTAACAAGGTTCCCCAGATTTCCTATAAGCTCGCCATTTACTTTTTCCTGGAAATCCTTCCATGTAAAAAGAACATCAGCCTTTTCCGGTCTGTTATAGAAAATATAAAAACGCCAGACATCGGCAGGGATTCCTGTGTCCATGGTGTCATTGCCAAATACTCCAATGCCGCGGGTCTTTGAAAATTTTCCGATTTCATAATTAAGATATTCTGAACTTGACATGTGATGAAGCATGGTCCAGTTCTCTCCTGAACCAAGCAGGGTTGAAGGAAAAATAACAGTATGAAAGGGAATATTGTCCTTGCCTATAAACTGATAATACTCAACATCATCCGGGTTTTTCCACCAGTAATCAAGAAACTTATTTTTATCATTTCCCTGTTGGACACCGTGATTCAAGGCAATTGAAATATAACCCGGGCAAGCATCAAACCACACATAAAAAACTTTTTTCTCATAACCTTTTTTTGGTACGGGAATACCCCATTTTAGATCACGTGTAATTGCCCTTTCCCTTAAACCATCCCTGATCCATGATGATGTTATCTGAATTGCGTTATTCGCCCAAAAGCCCTTTACAGAAGCGGTCTTTATCCATTCCTCAAGCTGGTTTTTAAGCTTTGGAAGGTCAAGGTAAAGATGGTTTGTTTTTTCAAGTGAGGGAGCTGTATCGCAGACAGAACAATGACTGTCTTTGAGTTCTGTGGGGTCTAGAAGCTTGCCGCAGTCTTCGCACTGGTCTCCGCGCGCATTTACAGAACTGCAATGCGGACATGTACCAAGGACAAAACGGTCTGCCAAAAACCTGTCGCATTTTTTGCAGAAAAGCTGTTCTATGGTTCTTTCTATTATATATCCGTTTTCATCGAGTTTTTTAAAAAGCCCCTGAACCACCTCTGTTTGAATTGGCGTGGATGTTCGGCCAAAAAAATCAAAGCTGATATTAAACCACTTGTATATATCATTGTGAACCGTAAAATATCGATCACAAAGTTCCTCTGGGCTAATGCCCTCTTCCAGAGCGCGTGTTTCTGTGGCAGTACCGTATTCATCAGTACCGCATATATAAAGCGTCTCGTACCCGTGTAATCTGCAAAACCTTGCAAATACATCTGCGGAAAGCACCTGAATTAAATTGCCAAGGTGAGGAATATTATTTACGTAGGGTAATGCTGAAGTAATTAATCTGCGTTTCATATAACTTCCTTATGAACTGATTTTTAGTGTAAAACCTGTATCCCAGCTTTTACCGGATTCAAGAGTTATTTTTAATATGGGCATAATTGTAGTAAACTGGTATTTGGAATCAAAGACCACCTTGAAAATTTTTGCTGTAAAAGGTTTTACAGATTCAAGTGAAAGCACTGATTCATTTTTAAGATCGCGGAATTCAAGAGCAGAAAGGTCTTTGTGTATCTGTACATCCACAGCCGGATCTATAGCTGTACTGGAAGCTGACGATGTACCGGGAGTTGATGCTGTACCGGAATCAGCAGCAAAACCATAAAACTTTACAAAGGATTCATCGCCGCCGGAAAAAGCAAAATCTAAAGATGGAATAAGAAAAAAATCTTCTGTATTGGAACCAGTATTTTTTAAAACATACTGTAAAAAAATTGCATTTCTTTTAAGATGCCAGGTTTTTTTTATTTCTATATGGCCCAGGGGTTTTGAATCATCTGCCGGAAGAAGGAATTGTACCTGCTTTTGTCCTCGATCCATTTTTATATTTTGAAAAACTTCATTGCCATTATATCTTGCGCCGTTTATACCGTGCCAGTTTGCTTCTGGAAGATCATTACCCGGAAAAAGATATTCAGAAAAAATACCGCGCCTTGATTTTTTTAATTCATAATTTTTCCCAGGAATAAATGTGTCAATAAAATTCCAGCTTTTTGGCAGATAATCAAATTCAACAAGAAGCGCTCCGCGGGCTTTAATGTAAGAATTAAGTTTTTCATCCAAAAACACATATTCATCTTCGCCGTCAAGGTCATAATCAAATATGGAAAGTGAAGATTTAAACGAACCGTTTCGCCGGGTAATTTTTTCCGCTTCCAATAAAGCCCTGTAAGCAGCTTTCCTTACAGGCACATTTCCAAGCCCTTGCGGACTAAAAAGAACAGAGTCTTGAGCTTTCCACATTTCTTCAAGAGCTGTCTGTTTTCTGGATTTATCTCCCTTAAGGTGGTTTATCAAAACACGCGTATGGATCATTTTTGCATAAAGGCTTTCTGCTTCAGGGTATTCTGTAAGGAATTGTCTGGGAGAAGGGCTTGAGGAATCTTTACTGCTGCCACAGGCTGTAAAATAAAGTTTTTTAAGACCTGATAGGTTTTTGAAAATACGGCCTGGTGTTGTAAATTCAATATTGGAATCAGCGGCAGAAAGCTCTTCAAAAAAATGCCGGTATTCAATTTCAGCTTTTTCACCAGGATTATTGGCAAAATCAGGAAAAACAGTTACAGGACCTTCGCACAAAATTTTATTGTTTATTAAAAGCCTTAGCTGTTCAAGCATGGCCCCTGGTTTTTTTCCGGCAAGTGAAGTGTAAACAGGAAACACGGTAATAATCTTCCCCTGATCTTCAGTTATACAGGGTTCGTAAGAAAACTCGCCTTTTTTGCCAGCATAAGCTTCTTCAAAATAAGACTCGTCAAGAAATGTATAATTCATACCGCAGGCAGCAAGGTGACCAACAATATTCTGCTCCCAGGAATGGGCAGGAAGCCTTAAACCCTGGGGTCTTTTGCCAAACTGCCTGCGAATATATGTCGTAAGCATTTCAATCTGCCCGATTCTGTCTCCAGGAGGCAAAAGAGCCATTATGGGTTCATAAAACCCGCCGCCTAAAAGTTCAACCTGTCTGCGGTTTAAAAGATCTTCAATAAGAACAAATAATTCCGGATGACGTCTTTCAATCCAGTGCATTAAAACCCCTGAATAATGGAACACAACATGAATACGCGGATACTGATAAAGGGCAGAGACTAAAGGTCTAATACTCGAGTTATAAAGAGCTTCAAATTCATCTTCTGGAGTTCCATTGGGAAGGTGGTTATGGATTCCAAGGATAAAATAAACTTTCTCGCTCATTAAGAAAGACCCTCAATAACTCTATAAAGGATAAGGGCAGCAGCGCCAAAAACCATGGCCAATAATCCCAAAGAAATAAATACCAAAGGTTTACCCCTAAAGCTTGAAGGGACATCTTCAAAACCTGCCCTGCGTTGTATCTCTTTTATAAAAATCAAAACTAAAAGACTGCCCAGGGCAAAAAACAGGGAAAGCAGCAATGCTTCAGAAAAACCAGAAGCAAGTTTTACTGTCAAAATAAGCGAAGCCGGGATTAACCCTTCATACGCTGTGCTGCTTGAAAAAAGACGTATTTTTATTTGATTTGGCAACAGGCGATCTTCCAGATATTCAAAACCAATAGCGCAAAGAACAGAAACAGGAAAAAATAAAAAATAAATTAAAAACTCCCAGGGCAGAATATTGACCATTAAATTGTATATTAACCATAGAAAAACAACTGACAAAAAAAGATACGTTATCTGTAATAAGGGAAGTTTTTCTCCCTTGCCTGCCAGATGTGAGCCAAGTGCCAGCTGCAAAATCAGATTCAGGGATAATCCTGCAAAAATAGAAAAGCCTAAAATGATCATGATCTATCCCCGTCATTATACAATTCTTTTTGAAAATGCCTGAATATTGCAGCTACAAAGCCAAGTATAATCAAGGCACCGGAAGAAACAGAAAGAATTTGTGCCGGGAAATATCCTGAATTGTTTTCTGCAACTGAAAAAACTTCGTATATTCCCCAAACTCCTCCGGGAACAGAGAGCGAGTATAATCCCAAAGGTTCTCGTATAAAAGAGAATGCTATGCAAAGCATGGCCAGGGCAAGAGCTTCTTTAACAAAATGCCTGCACATTTGGATAATATCACGGCTTTCCAATCCTGTGTTTAAAAAAGAGCCTATGCAGCAGGGAGGAATCAATACAATAAAAAACCAGGCTCCTGTTACCAAAAGAGGGTTCAATAGACTAACAAAAAACAGATAAAGGCTGCATACAAAGCTCGAAAGAAAAAGCAGAACTATAAACTTTCCGTTTTTGGGCATAATCCTTTGTGCGGAAAAGAAAATAAGGGATGTTAATACAAATGTCCAAATAATTGCACCGCTGGAAAAAATTGCATGTGCCAAACGGGCGGATGACATAATTATTAATCCGGCGCCTGCCAATGTTGAAAGCGGAGAGTGAGAACCCCATAAAAAATTTGACTGTGAATGGACACTCATGTGCTGCCCCCTTCAATGCGCCTTATATAAAGCTGCTTAAGCCCGGGAGAAATTCGGTTAAAAATTTTCCCTCCGCTGGAGCTTAAAGGTATTAATTCTTCTACTCTTCCATTTGAATTCACAATAGCAGCACAGGGAAGAAAAATACCTTCAGCGATTAGTGAAAAAACCAAAACCCTTCTGTCATTGTCAATGGAGTACCAATAACCCAGGCGTTCAATGCTTGGACTTAATGTTCCGGGAGCTAAAACCTCTCCAAGCTGGCGTGAAGTGCCTGTTTGTGTAAATGCATTATTGACTGAACGCCGGAGTATATCAGCTCTTAAAGGTTTTGTTAAAACCCAGCATAGACAGGCAATTAAAAAAAGAGCAGCAATCCATGCTAGTAAAATCGATGAATCTTTTAATCTATCCAAAAGCTGTTTATTCATATAACCCTTCCTTTAAAGGAACGCAAAAAATCTTCAAAATATCTTGCAACAGGAAGAAGACCATTTATTAAAAGCACAGAAAATATTGCTCCGCAAATTTCACCTCCAGGGAAACGGAATAGCCATGCTAAAAATCCGCCTGCAATTGAAGACACAAGAACGCTGATATTTGATTTGGCTGATGTTACGGGTTCTGCGGCCAGAAGAAAGGCTGAAGCCAGGGTTCCTCCTGTAAGGAATGTAAAAAGAATATCGCCGTTCCACCATCCGCCGTTGTCTGGAATTGCTCCTGCCATAAATGTAAAAAACCCAAAAGATGTTAACCATATTGCAGGAATCCAGGAACGGCTTGCCCGGAAAGCTGTTATCAATATAGTTCCGACAAGAAGCGCCAGAACTCCGCGGTCTGCAATTATTCCCGGCTGGCTTGACATAAACAGATGGGTATACGAGGCCGGGATCTCTGCCCGGAAAAACAATAAAACAGTATTATTTAAAAATGTAAAAATATTTTCCATAAATCCGCTGGCACTGCTTTGCTCCATTATTGAAAGCTGTGCTGATAAAGAAGAAGGTGCAGTAGTACTCAATGCCTGGTTAAAAACCCCGGGCCATGATAAACGAATAAAAAGCCAGCCTCCGGCTGCAGGGTGCAGCCAATATGATCCCAAACCTCCAAAACAATGCTTTATTATTCCTACGCCAAAAATTATTCCAAATACAGCAAAGGAAAGAGGCATTCTGTTTGGCAAAAGCAATGTAAAAACAAGGGCTGTTGCTACTACACTGCCGTCTTTTAAAAGTGAGGTTTTTCCGTTTTTAAAATATAAAATAAAAAACTCTGTTAACAACGCTGCAATGGTTACAGTTAACGCAAGTATAAGAGAATAAAATGAATCACTAAAGCTTGATTGGAGTATAACTATTAATGCACAAAAACTAACGAGCCACATACGGATATAAGTCGAAGAGCTAAAATGGACGAGAGGCTGGCGATTTTTAATCACTCTGTTTTCAGTAACTTGATTTGCCATTACAAAATTCTCCTTTGAACTCAATTCAACGGCTTCGGGTTTACCGAAGCAGTAATTGTTGAACTTAAAGGTAACATGGAAGGACAAACTACATCACAACAGCTGCAGCCATGACACTCTTCTGCTCTTGAGGCAAAATTCTCTGTAATATTTTTATCCGTAAGCCTGGACTGTTTATATAGTTCATCAGGTTCAAGACCAACCGGACATACATTACGGCACTCTCCGCAGCTTATACATGTACAATTTACCCATTTCTTTTGCTTTTCAAGATATGCAAAAAGAGCATTGCTGTTTTTTAGTATTGGTTCATCCAGATTTACAATAGCCCTGCCAGAAAGCGGACTGCCAACAGCAATACGCTTTGGATTCCCTATAAAGCCCTCGCATTCATCAAAAACTTCTCCAACGCGTGTGCCAATTCTTACCTTTAATATTTTGGGTTTTTTTACAGCAGATCCTCCCACAGCAATATAACGATCCAAAATGGGCTTTCTCATTCTTATAGCATCATGAACAGCAGCTAATGTTGCAGGGCCCAGAATCATCATTGATCCCAATTCAATTTCTTCTTTTTTGGCATAATGTGTTAAAGCCTGCTCCAGCTCTCTCCTGTTCCTTTGAGGATATTTTGAACCAACAAGAACCAAGGATGACGGAGGATCCCAGTTTCCGGTTTCAGCAAGAAGATCATCGCCAAGTTTTTTTTCATGATGAGAGACAGCAAATATAATCCTTGTAGCTCTTATAATACGGGCCATAATACGGCTGCCCTCAATAACAGCCTTAAGACGTTCACGGCAAAGCACATAATCAGCAGCCAGCCAGGGATCATCAAATACGCAGCGGACAACAAGAGTATATGGTTCAGCTTCTTTACGGAAAGAAGAAATTAAATCATAAACCGGAAAACCTCTGCCTTCCATCTCTACAATACCGTAATCACCAATCATGCGATGTAGATCGTATGGAAGCATACTGTCCCAGGAAAGATTTTCCTGATATTTTCCAAGCTTTTCAAAACTCCCTTCAAGACGTATAACAAGAGCTTCGATATTCTGCCCGCCGGCCATTTTCCAGGAAATAAACTTTACAATCCTACCAGGAACGGTTGCATGAATATTGGCAGCTCCGGGAGATTTACCTCTGGCAATTAACATGCCTTCCTTGACCATTTCTCCGGCAGATACCAATGGGTATGAACGGTTATTATAATCATCTGCAAGGGGTATTATCGAAAATACAGGAAGAAAGCATGTACCTGAAAAAACTCTCGATGGAACAGTTGGGTCTTCATAAGAAATCCCTCCGCGGGACAAGGAATATACTTTCATCATTTATCCTTTAAAACAAAAAACGGGGAATAAACAGTAAAAAAATCAATGCCACTGAAACCCATTCCTTAATAAAATCTCTAGGATTATCTTTAGAATTGTCTTCATAGTTTAGCAGAAATTGTGTAAGTCTTTCCAGCGGAAAAACAGGAATTTCAGGATTTAAATTTATTTGTGGATTTATAGAGCCGGCAATCAGTCCGTCTTCTCCAAGATAATAATCAAGATATTCACCTTGAAAAGCTCCCAGCGGTAAATAGGAAAAAAGCGATTGAAATGTCATATATTCATAATATTCATAAGCAGAAGGTAAATTTGGGAAATCTTTTCGTTCAGATCTGATGAAATATGAAGAAAGTCCAGGGATAAACAGTAAAAATGTCCCCAAAAGCGCAAATAAAGCGAAAATTGCCATGGATTTGGGTAAAATAACTGATTTTTGTTTAAAATGTAATATAACAACAGGAGAAAATGAACTATGGGCATCTTTTTTCTTTCTATATGTTTTTTTATTCCAGGAAAAAGAAAGAACAATAATACAAATATAACAAATAAGGCCAAAAAAAGCAGGAAAAATATGAATATCAAGGATAATGGCAAGAAAAATATAGAGAATTAGTAAAACCAATAACCATCCCAAGGTTTTTTTATAAGGGCTGAATCTTTCTTTTAAATTACCATAAGGCTCTCTTGAAAACAATTCTTTTAAGGGTTCTTTTAGAAGCTCGCTAAACCCAATTAAAAGCCCGGAAAGAATAATTCCAGGAATAGCTCCCAGGGAAAATGCCAAAAGCAAGGGAATGTACATTATAAAACGCAGTTTTTCTTTGGAAAGCAAGAAAACGCACAATACAGCCGCAAACTGGAGAATAAACCAGAGCAAATAGGGATTTACAGGCCCCAATATTTCCATTGAAAAAGGGGCTGTACCCATGGCTTGGGCGATATTTTTTTCAAGAGTGCCATAATTAATGGCATTTCCCAGGGGAATAAAAAAATGCTGGCCATCATCGTTTACAAAAAACGAGCGCAGTCTTTCTGCATAACCGCTGTCCCTTGGGTCAAAGGGTTTTACCCTATCATTATATTCATCAAGAAAAAATATCTGCCATTGACCAAAATTATCCATATATATTTGGGTTGTGGATTCTGAATAAAATTCAGTAAAACCAGCATTTATAAGCTGTTCAGCAACAAGTCTTGAAGGAATATTTTTATCTAATGTAAGGATGAGAAAGCTTTCTCTGGTTTCAGGGACTCTAAATTCAGCCAGAGAATTGGGATTTACCCCGGAAAAGAATAAAAAAACAAAAAAGCAAAGGCAGCCAAGTATGAGGGAAAAAAAAACAAGGGGAAGCGGGGGGCGGTAAACCGCTTTTATTTTCTTGCCTGCCCTATAACCAAGCATAGGCAGCAGCTATAAAAACACCAAGAAGAGAACCTACAATTACTTCAATGGGAGTATGCCCATGAATTTCTTTGACAGGGCTATAATCAAAATCAAGTTTTTCACTTGCTTTTTTACCTAAAAAGTTCAATAGTCTGGCTTGAAGACCGGATGAACGGCGCACTCCCATTGCATCCCGCATTACAATCATAGCAAAAAAGAAGCTGAATACAAACAAGCTTGAACCAATACCTTCATTAAATCCCATAGCCACAGTCATAGCAGAGACTGCAGCAGCGTGGCTTGAAGGCATGCCTCCTGTACGCCAGATTATTATGGCTGCCAATTCTCTAAGAGGATTTTTTTTGCGGCTGAATATAACTATCAAGACCTTAATAATCTGTGCCAAAACCCAGCTTGTTAATGCTGATAAAAAAACTATATTTTCAAATAAAGGCATTAAGGAAAAATTTCTTATGGACATCATTAAAGACATTAATTAACGATTTATTAGAATGAATAATTTGTCAAGCTATGCTATGCTACATTAATATATGGCTTTGCGTTTAATATGCGCCCCTGATGATGATGGCCGCCGTCTTGACCGGATCTTAAGAAAAGCCCTTCCCCAGCTGCCTCTTTCCAGCCTGCACCGGCTCTTGCGAAAGGGAAAAGTCTTGCTTGACAATAAAAAGGCGCTCCCGGACTATCGTGTAAAAACCGGTCAGGTAATAGAAGTCCACAACCTTGTGCCAAATCTGCAAAATCCATTGGAAAACTCCTATTATATAGAAGAAACTTCGCATTTTATCAATAACGAGCATCAAAACTTAAGCATTATATATGAAGGTGAAGGGATTCTGGTTCTGAATAAGCCTTCTGGAATTGCTGTTCATGGGCCAAAAAGCCTTGCCCAGGAAGTTTCTGCATACCTTGCTCCAAAACTTCCCCCTTCTCTTTCGTTTAAACCCGGTCCCTTACACCGCCTGGATAAAGCTACATCCGGGCTGATTATGTTTTCAAGCAGCCTTAAGGGAGCCAGGTTTTTTAGTGAAATGCATAAAAACCACAAGATTAAAAAACAATATCTGGCCATTGTTGATGGTATTTTAAAAAAAGATGAGATTTGGGAAGACTATATATCCGGGGATAAAAAATCCATAACAAAAGTTAATGTTCTAAAAACAGCCAAAAACCACAGCCTGATCCTTGCGGAAATTGAGGCAGGTAAAAAACATCAGATAAGGAAACAGGCCCACATGCATAGACATCCGCTTTCAGGTGATAAAAAATATGGCGGTTCCTGGCTTAAAGAGCACAGCTTTTTTCTTCATGCATTTAGGCTGGAGCTTTGCAGCCAGGCGTTAGGCGATTTATCTGCAATGCCGGAGCTTCCAGAGGATATGCCCAAAGAGTTCACAGCGCCTTTGCCAGCTTACTTTGAGGAAAAAGTCAGCGAGTTGTTTGGAGACATTGATACAAAAGTATGATATACTTTTAAAGGAGTAAAAAAATATGAAAAAATTTGAAATTTATTATGATTATGAATGTCCTTACTGCAAGACAGGATATGAAACCCTGTTGAAATTGCTGCCTGAGTTTCCGGAAATGGAGATAGAGTGGTTTCCTGTAGAATCACATCCAAGGCCAGAAGACCATCCGCCCCACACAGACCTCTGCCTGCAAAGCTATTATATTGCTAAAGAGCTTGGTGCTGACATGGCTAAATTCCACCCGTTAATGTACCAGGCAGTTTCTGCAGAACGCCAAAATGTGGAAAAGCCTGAGGTGCTTGCAGACATTTTAAAAAACATTGTTGATCGCAAAAAGTTCCTGGAACTTCTTAATTCAGGTAAATACACCCATAAGGTTGATGAAAACAATGACCTTGCATATGAAAAAAAAGGTGTTTGGTATGTACCTGCTTTCCGGGCTGGCGAAATTAAACTCGATGCAAAAGGCGGCATTGGGGTATCAAAAGACGAAGTTTTGGATTTTTTAAAAAAAGTGAGCAAGGGATAATATGAACCGCAATGATACAAGAGAAGTTGGGCAATTTATTCCCCTGCATTATCACTATCAGATGTTATACGACAGTGACCGCATAGGAGGGTTTCGTTCTGCCATAAACCATGTTGTAAAACCCGGAGCTGTGGCACTTGAACTTGGAAGCGGCACAGGGGTTCTTTCGTTTTTTGCAGCAGAAAAAGCCCGTAAAGTATATTCTGTGGAATATAACCTTGACCTTGTGGATATATCGCGCAGCCTTCTTGCAAAAAACAAAAACGGTGAACGTGTGGAAGTTATTCACGCAGATGCTTTTGAGTATGTTCCGCCTGAACCTGTTGATGTTGTAATATGCGAAATGCTCCATGTTGGTCTTTTGCGGGAAAAGCAACTGGCAATTATTGATGCTTTTAAAAGCCGTTATCAAAGCAGTTTCAAAGATCAGCCCCTGCCGGTTTTTGTGCCGGAAGCTGTTATTCAGGCTGTCCAGCCATTGCAGCATGACTTTTCTTTTGAAGGGTATTATGCTCCCATAACATTATTCCAGCACCCTTACGCAACAGACCCCAGAACAAAAGAACTGGGAGACCCTGTAATCTACCATCAATTGCTTTATGGACATAACTTTGGACTTGAATGTAAGTGGAACGGTACTGTACCCATTACAACTGACGGTAAGCTTAATGCTCTTCGCATTATCACAAAAAATATACTAGCAATTAATCATGAAGAGAACTCAACATTTGACTGGTTTAACCAGCTTCTTGTTATAGCGCTTGACGAAACACTGGACTTAAAAGCCGGGCAGAATATATCTGTGAGCATTGACTATAATGCAGGCGATCCTCTTACTGCGCTAAAGCCTGTGGTAGAGTTGGTGTGATAATGTTAACATAGAAATAAAATGACAAAACAAGAACGCATCGAAAAATTG
>Ga0099364_10007200_pt1 | contig 15953 bp, 17 predicted proteins | sample TergutTh196P3_FD_73070 | JGI IMG/M metagenome (GOLD analysis project Ga0099364, IMG submission 73070) | Microcerotermes parvus P3 segment gut microbial communities from Pointe-Noire, Republic of the Congo - Th196 P3 | ecosystem: Host-associated > Arthropoda: Insects > Digestive system > Gut ...
CGCGCGGGCTTTTTCGGCGAATCCGGCGATGGCTTCGCTGTTGCGCCGCATAGCTTCGGCGCTTATCACTCCTGTCTCGCGCAGGCCTTCGCCAAGGCGGGCGATGTCGTTTTCGTCCATAACGGTACGGAGAACGCCGTCCTCGCCCAAATCGCCCAAGAAGAACTTGATGGAGTTGGAACCCACGTCGATGATCGCTTTTCTGCTCATTAAAGTTATTCCTTTCCTATCCCAACGGCGGTCTTCATGGCGTTTATGTAGTTGATATTAGGAAAGCCGACAAGCCCGAGCTCGCGCACGGTGGCGATTACATTATCGGGATCGATGTGCTCAACGCAGACAGTACGCATGGGAACCCCGTTAAACGTCGTATCGGCGATTTCCACTGTGGCTTGGTTTATTTCGTAAGCATGGCGCTCTTTGTAAACATCTACCACGCACAACCGGTCACAGGGGACGACCAACTCATCCAAAAATTCCTCATACGTGTAGGTATCGCGCTTGAACTCTGGCACGGGAACCTTGAAGAAATCACGGAACAAAACCTCAAGATTGCTTTTGGAAATGGGGAAACCCTCTTTCATTGCCGGGTACCACTGCTCAAGCTTGTCGCCGTTCACCTGCTTCAAGGTTTTGATGTCGATCAAATCGAAGCGAAACTTTACGTTCTCGCCGCTCACTTTGGACAATATATACTTCTCTTCGCTCTTTTTGAAACCCTTCTCCCCGTGCTGCTTGATCTTTTCTTCCGCCTCGCCGAACGCTTGGCCGAATGTTCGCCATTCCCATCTTGGAATGATTTCCGGCATGACTATCCCTCCTCATAATGTTTTAACTGCGTGATGGATTATGCGCAAATTAACGCGGGTCATTTACCATGTACCCCCTCCTCCCCGGTAACACAATTGACTTTTTACAAATTTACCAATAATATGAATTTCATTAAAAGCAATGATAATAAAATAATTGAAATGTAGTCAATCAGCAAAGTTTTGTGGTGTCCACAGGTAAAAGGTTGTGACGTTATGTACATGCATTATTTTCGATACGTTGAGGAAGTCGCGCGAAACAAAAGCTTTACTAAAGCGGCGAATAACCTGTATATATCCCAACAAAGCCTGAGCGAGCATATAAAACGCATTGAAGAGTATTACGGCGTCCGGCTTTTCCAGCGTAAGCCAAGCTTACAACTGACCCATGCCGGCGAGTTGTTTATGGAGTACATAAGCCAGTCTATTCACCGGGAAGAGCGGTTGCTGGCCGAGTTCAGCTACATCCGCTCGCAGCAAAAGGGAAAAATACGGGTAGGTATTACGCCTACCCGCGCGCCGATCTTCCTCCCGCACATATTCTCCCGATTCAACAAGCTTTATCCCCTTGTCGAGCTCTCTCTGAGGGAGGATCACACATCGTTGCTGATTAAAGACCTTATGGACAGCAAAATTGATTTTATTATCGGCCTGGAAGATATAGACATTGCGCAAAAACGTATCATTACATCGACGACCCTTTTGCGGGACAGAAAGATGTATTTTCTCGTGTCGCGAAAACTTCTGCTCCAGTTCGGGTTCCCCGAGGGAGACATCGAAGGCTCCCTTAAAGAGGGGGTTGGGCTAAGTCAAATTCAAACTATCCCCATCATCTTGAATCCCAACAAATCCAAAATTCACGCCCAAATCGCGCAGGAATATTTTAAGCTCAACACAAAGCCGAAGATCGTTATCGAATCCAGCAATTTATACCCGCTGCTGCCCTTATGCGGCTCAGGGAACGTTGGGGTATTTATGTCGCGGACCATCCTGCGGCATGTCGCGGAACATTACTCCGGCGTCCGAAACGGCGTTCTTACTTTTCTGGTGCGCGATATCCCGATCAATTGCGACATCACCCTTATGCACCTTTTCAACAAACCGATCTCCGCGCAATTCAGCGATTTTATTGACGTGACAAAAAACATCTTCGCGGAGTACACGGCGACGAAGCGGCATGAGCGGGGCTTTTAGAATCGAAATACCGCCCCTATCAAAGCCGCTCCCCCGATGTAATATATCGGGTGTTTGTTGAATTTTTTCAGCAGAAAAAAGATCAGGGCAAAGAGCGCGATCTCCTTGTAGTTTAATATGTCTTTCGGCAGGCCCGACGCCGTATAGCGCGGAATGTCCAACAGGGTAATCGTAATTATGCCGAAGGCTGCCGACGCTATCAGCGCGGTCACGGCGGGCCTTATGCCGTAAAACGCGGCATCCGCGTATTTATTCGTCCTGAATCGGTCCAGTATCTTCGTTATCACGAGCGCTATCGCGACCGACGGAGCGATAAGAGAGAGGGTCGCAAGTATTCCGCCCGGTATGCCGCCCGCCGAGTAGCCCGCGTATGTCGCCATGTTGACCCCTATGGGGCCGGGCGTCGATTCCGATATGGCGATCATGTCAACGAGCATCTCCCTGGTGAACCAGTCGTAATTATCGGCCAGCCTGTAGAGGAAGGGCAGCGTCGCCAACCCTCCTCCGACTGAAAACGCGCCGATCTTGAAAAATTCGATCATAAGGGTCAGGTAGACGTTCATCGCGCCTCGCGGCTTTTCATCAGCGCCACTCCCGCCGACGCCCCTGACAGGACCGGAATCACCGGCGATACTTCCATGAATGCAAACGCGACGAGCGAGACTATGAAAATCAAAACGCAGGTTTTGTCCTTCAGGCTCTTTGCTCCCATCTCGAACACGGCCTTCGCTACGAGGGCTCCCACCGCTATCCTTATACCGTTAAAGGCGTGTGCCACGGCCTCGTACTCAAGGAAATTTTTTATGAAGCGCGCCAATATGATGATGATTATTACCGACGGCGTGATAACGCCCAGGCACGCGGCCGACAGTCCGGGAACGCGGCGGCGTTTCCATCCGATCAGCATCGCAACGTATACGGCTATTATTCCGGGAAGACTCTGGCTTATGGCGTAGTAGTCGATAATTTCCTCGCCGGTCGCCCACTTTCTGCGCCGGGCGATCTCATCTTGAAGCAGCGGCAGCATCGCGTACCCACCGCCGAACGTCAGCGCGCCCATCTTAAAAAAAACGAGGTAAATTTCAAATAATTCCTTAAGCATCTCCCGCGATTGTGCCCGACACGAAAGACGCGTCCGGTAAGAGGGCCGAAAAGGTAGACCTGTTGCGCCCGTTCTGTTTCGACAGATACATCATCTCGTCAGCGCGTTTCAAGTAATCCTCGCTGTTTTGCGTGTGGTCGGCCTTGCCGGTCGTGACCCCGATCGAAAAAGTGACATGATCGGCAATGTCGCTCGACCGGTGAGGAATGTTGCGGCTGCGGATTCTTTCGAGCATTTCTTCGGCGATGAGGCGAGCGCCATTTTCATCGGTATTCGGCAGGACGGCGATAAATTCCTCGCCGCCGTACCTCACTATAAAATCATCGTTTCTCGTCACGGATTCAGACATGGCGTCCGCAACCGCTTTCAGGCAATTATCTCCCGCAGTGTGCCCGTAGGTATCGTTATACTTCTTGAAATAGTCGATGTCGATCATCAAGATACTTAGCATACCGCCGGAACGGGAATGGAATTTAATCAGCGGCTCCAGATTCTCATCCAGATACCGTCTGTTGAAAAGGCCGGTCAGCGGGTCGTGGTAAATTTCTTTTACTTTTTCCTCCAGCTTTTTCACCTCTCTGAGATCGCGCGTATAACCTGCAACGACATAATCATCGCTTGTTTTTACACGGACGAGGGTGATTTCCGCCGGTATGGGCGTACCGTCAAGCGCTTGGTGCATCCATTCGAAAACGCATCGTCCTTCCTTAAAAGCCTTTTCCAGGAAAACCGTTTTTTCTTCCGACCTCGTGCCGTCGGGCTGGAATTCCGGATCACAGTCTTTCATCCATCCGTCCATAAATTCCTGTTTATTTTTGAATCCGAACAATTTGACGGCGGCTTCGTTGCAGTCGATAATGCTGAATTTGTTGTCCCACAACAGGCAGCACAACGGACCGGCGTCCAGCATCAGCTTTGCGTATTTTTCAGCTTCAACCAAGGCTTTTTCCATCTTTTTTACGTGGCGCAGGTCGTATTTGTAGGAGATCACGTAGATTTTTCCATTGTAGAATATCTTGTTCAGAGTGCTTTCCATCGGGAGCGGCTTTCCGTCCAACGACGTATGAAGCCACTCATAAACGCAATTCCCGTCGGCTAATACTTTTAAGTTGAACTCCTTTGCCTTCTTGAATGAATCTTGTCCGTCCGGCTGCTTTTTTGGAGTAAAAAGCTCCCAATAATTATCCAACAGATATTGTTTGTCCGGGCAGGAAAATAACCGCAGCAGCGTTTCGTTGCAATCTATCAGATTAAGCTCATCGTCAAAAAGGATATACGCGGAGGGGCTTGTGTTGATCACCGCGCGCGTCAGCTTCTCAGCTTCGGATAATCCCGCTTCAAGCTGCCGCACTAAAACGCCGCGTTCGGCGTTGGTCATGGCGATTGCCATGAAGTCGGCGAGGGAGGACGCGAAGGACTGTTCTTCGATATTCCATTCACGCCTTTCGGGGAAGGCATTGCATTGGTTTTGCTCGACGCAGACCACTCCGGCCAGTTCGCCCCTAATCCAAATCGGCGCGTCCATCATCGAACATATTTCCGGGCCGTAGCTTTCCGTGATGGCGGAAAACGCGTTAGGTTTACGCATGTCGTTTATAACGATCATTCTCTCCTTTTGGAGAAGTTCTTTATACTGCGGGAGGCCGCGTAAATCAATATCGTTCTGGACGAAATGTTCCCCCGTCACGATCTCGAAGCTGACGATGCTCTTAATCGATAACGCTAACTCGTCAAAGCGCCATAAGCCGACCCTGTATACGCCGAGCGCCAAACAGCCCTCCCGTGAGATCAGACGGGCCGCGTCCTCTATCGTTCCATCGGAAATCTCAGGCGATTTCGCTATTTTTGCCAGGGTATTGCCCAGCAGGCCCGGCTTGGAATTACGCAGCCTCGATGATAATGCCGCGTACACGAAAAGGACGACGGTCAGAAAAAATCCCAGCGACGAAAAGTCATACACGACGCCGAATAAACGGAATGTGTACACTAAGTTCAACGCAAAGGGTATAAGAGTTCCGATCCCGGCGAAGACAATAATCAACCGCCGTCTGTAATTTCTGATTATATACAGCAGAAGCAGTGAATATGCGATAAATATCCCGCATAATTGCGGCGCGAGATGCAACGAGAAAAACAATGGCCCCTGGGGAGGCGGAAGATTTTCGTAGTTCAGAAAGTACAGTTTGTGCAGGGGGTTCGTAAGCAGCGCCATAATATCCAACGCGGGTATGGCGATAAGGGCAGCCTGAAGAAGCCTTGATTCAACCGATCGTGATTCGATAAAATTCAATACGAACCAGAAGCTCAAGTACGGTACGATTACAACGAAAAACACTTTAGCCGTATACAGGGCGGGGAAAAAAACGGTAGCGTCGGCTATCGCCGTGACAGCGCACATTATTATCCAGCCGGACACTACGGCGCAGAGAGCGGCAAAGCCCCTCATCCGCCGATCACGGATGCCGCTTGTCCGCAGTATCGCTATAAAATGACAGGTTAAGACGGCTGCAAGCAGCGATACAAAAAAGAAAACTAATTCGACGGCCATGATTTCTCCCTTGTTTCTCCCCGATTAATTTATCGAGGGCAGTTTTACCTACTGTATAATATTATAGTATTTTGTCCAGCAATGAAAGAGGGGTTTACGTATAAACATGAAAAGGAGCGGAAAAATTTTCAATATTGCACTCGCGGGGCTTTTCGCCGCGCTGATATTCGTGATGACCGCGTATCTTCCGAGGATACCGACGGCGAGGGGATACATCCACATAGGGGACGCGGCGGTATACCTCGCGGCGTCGATACTCCCCCGGCCTTTTGCGGCCGCCGCGGCGGCGCTCGGCGGATTCCTCGCGGACGCGCTCACCGGCTACATAATATGGGCGCCGTACACCCTGATCATAAAGGCTTGCCTCACGTTCGCCTTCACATCGCGCGGACGCACGATCATGAACGGGAGGAACTTCCTCGCCTCGGCCGCGGCCTTCCCCGTCACTATAGGGGGCTACTACCTCGCCGCGATGATCATGACCGGCAGCGCGCTCGCGCCTCTCGCGGAGGTTCCCGCAAACGCGGTACAGGCGGCCGGCAGCATGGCGCTTTATTCGCTTTTCGCCGTGAGTATGGACAGGGCCGGAGTGAAGGCGCGCCTCGCCGGGAATATGTGAGGTCATATCACTGATCCGCATCGATAACGTCTCCGTATCCTTCGGGGAGAAGACAGTACTCAAAAATATCGGCTGGCTGATACCGCCGGGCGCGAGGGTTGGGCTCGTCGGCGACAACGGCGCGGGCAAAACGACGCTGCTTAGGGTATTGGAGGGCTCGAAAGCTCCCGACGATGGCACGGTGGAGATACCTCACGGCGCGCGCATTGGGTATCTTCCGCAGGACCTTGTCGAACTCGGCGACGGCTCTGTAATGGAGTTCCTGTCGGAGAAGGCGGGGCTCACGTCGCAAATGCAAAGCCTCGTTTTGGCAACCGGCCGGCTGTCGGGCTTGAGGGAGGATTCAGCCGAGTTAAAATCGGCGCTCGCCGCTTTCGACGAATTGGAGCGCGAATTCGAGATTCGCGGCGGTCACTCGTTCGAGCCGACGGCAAAAAAAGTGCTGCGCGGTTTGGGCTTCAAGCCGGGCGACGAATCCCGCCGGTGCGGGGAATTCTCCGGCGGATGGAGGATGAGAATCGCGCTCGCCGCCGTGCTGATGCGCCGGCCCGACGTGCTGCTGCTGGACGAGCCGACAAACCATCTCGACACGGAGAGCATGGAATGGCTCGAAGGCTGGCTGCGCGACTTCGCCGGGATAATGATCTTCGTGTCTCACGACAGGCGATTTTTGGAGCGCACTGCGACGGAGATAGCCGACCTTGCCCGAGGCGTCATCACCCACTACTCCATGAACTACGAGCGTTACCTTGCGGAGAAGGAGGAAGCCCGCGAACGCCTGGAGCGCGCGATAGAAGACCAGAAGGAGCGCATCGGGCAGATACGGCGGTTCGTGGACCGCTTCCGTTACAAGGCGTCGAAGGCAACGCAGGTGCAGAGCCGGATAAAACAGCTCGAAAAGATGGAGATTTACGAATCGGACGCTCCGGCGGCTTCGGTCAGAATAAAATTTCCGGAAGCGCCGCGAAGCGGATACGAGGTCGCCAACATGAGCGGCGTCTCGAAAAGTTACGGCGGCAATCGCGTGTTCGCGGGCGTCGATCTCGAGATAAAACGGGGCGAGCGCATCGCGCTCGTCGGAATAAACGGAGCTGGCAAGAGCACCCTGATGCGGCTCATTTCGGGAACCGAGCCGCCGGATTGCGGGACGGTCAAAATGGGGCATAAGGTGAAACTGGCGTACTTCTCGCAGGAGAGCGCGCAAAACCTGGACTACTCTCACACAGTGTGGGAGGAAGCCTGCCGCGCCGGTTCCCCGCTCACGGAGGCCGCGAGGCGCAGCCTGCTCGGCGCGTTCCTCTTCTCGGGCGACGACATAAAGAAGCCGGTCAGCGTACTCTCGGGCGGCGAAAAATCGCGCCTCGCGCTCTTCAAGCTGCTGCTCTCCGATTCGAACTTCCTTGTGCTCGACGAGCCGACCAACCACCTCGACATGAACACCCGCGAGATATTCCAGCGCGCCCTGCTGCAATACGGGGGAACTCTGTTTATCGTTTCGCACGACAGATTTTTTCTCGACAACCTAGCCGAACGCGTTATTGAGATCAAGGACGGCAGGATATACAATTATCTCGGAAATTATTCGTACTTTATCGACCGCAGGGCGGCGCAATTGTCCGTCGCCGCCGACGTCCCGCCGGGAGGCGGCGCCCCCGGAGCAAAGGACAGAAAGCGCGCCGAAGCCGACGAGCGCAACAGGCTCTACCGCGAGAAGAAAGTATTTACAGACAGGATCGCGCCGCTGGAATCGGCGATAGCCGACGCCGAAAGACGCCGCGGCGAGATCGACGCGAGCCTCTGCGATCCCGATACCCTCTCCGACTCCGCTCTGGTTCGCGCCCTGATGATGGAGCGAAGCGAGATCGAGGACCGCCTCGCGGGAAGTTACGCGGAGTGGGAGGAACTCGTGACGGCTATGGAAAGAAAAACGGTGAGAAATTAAAGGACAAACTTCGATGTGCATATTGGGAGGGATTGTTATGTACGAAAAGATTGAGGCAAATCAGCGCATGACAGATATTGAGGCATCTGAGCATTACCCGGATAGTTTTATAATTATGAGCATGGACAGTATGGACAGCCAAATGGGAACGGTATTATACGTCGGGGACAACCAAAACGAGGTTATATCACTTGTTATGGGACTAAGTGAACCATTTTGCGGCGTCATAGAAGGACTAAACCACCAGCGCAGCTTAGGGGGGGTTGTCGTCGGTGGCTGAGGTTAGATTTAACAAACTTGGGTTTGCATATGTTCGCTTCTATATCAAACAAAACAACGCCTCGACAATGAAGTATCTTCCTTATAAAGTAGATACAGGCGCGAACAGTACGACTATCAGTAAGAAATGGCTAAACGAGCTTGGATACGATGACAGTTGGATAAAATCCGGGAAATTATTGGAAGGTGACGCCAGACCTACGGTCGCTACGGGCGAGTCCGTAGAAGATTGCTACGAAGTCTCTTTACCGGAAATACAAGTTTGCGGTTATGTCGGCTACAACTGGCCCTTTCTTGTAAGCTTAAACGATAAAATCCAGTTTCGACTTTTATTGGGAACAGATTCCATGAGATTTTTCAACTGGATATTTGATTATGAGAACGGAGTGTGCAAATTTTACATAATACCCGGTAAGCGTAATTTGCTTTTCAATCAAAAAGAGCAGTCAATTCACGCAATTAATTCAACTGAGACGACTAATTTTGAACATGAATGAGTGCCGAAGACCCGTTCACGCTGACGGCAGTCGTAATCGGTTATGTTTTGATATGGTTCATCTGGGCGTAACTTGAATGCCGAGTAAAACAAATCTGTCTGTTGTTGTGGTATCTTTATCAAGCAGTAAATAACTATACTATCGGAAGGGAAATTATGATTTCAAAATACATTATTGCGAATTCAATAAAACCGTTATTTATTTGTGGTGATTCTTTAGATATTCTCAATTCATTCCCCGATAATTGTATTGATATGGCTATGACCAGCCCGCCATACTGGGGCAAACGTGAATATGAAGTTGAAGAATGTATTGGCTTAGAAAAGGACTATTCCGAATATATAAATAACCTTTTGGAAATCTTCAGAGAACTATATCGAGTGTTAAAACCATCAGGAAGTTTTTGGCTAAACATAGGAGATAGTTATAATAATAAAAGTTTGGTTGGGCTTCCCTGGCGTGTAGCAATAAAAATGTGTGATGAGCAAGGTTGGATATTACGGAACAACGTTGTTTGGAATAAAGTAAAAGGCTCACCAGATAATGCCTCAGATAAATTAAGAAATGTTCATGAGGATGTATTTCATTTTGTTAAGTCAAAAAAATATTACTACGACGTAAATATGGTTCGTAAAACTCCACCAAAACCGAAGGTACAAAATGGTGCTGTCATATCTGCAACTGGAGTAACAGGAGTAAGGTATAAACGTCAAATAGAGCTTTCGGCGGTTTTAAGTGATGAGCAAAAGCAGAACGCTTTTAATGAGTTAAATGCTACTCTTGAACAGTTAAAAAATGGGAAACTTTCTGATTTTCGCATGGTAATTAAAGGACAACACCGGATAACACATTCTGATTCAACGAAGGTATCTGGACGAGCAAAAGAGCTTGAAACAAAAGGATTCTATTTCCTTAAATATCATCCTGATGGAGCTAAATTAGGTGATGTTTGGGATATAATTCCCGAGGATACACAGGGGCGTAAATTACACTTTGCACCTTATCCAGCCGATTTGTGCAGAACACCTATCCTAACAACTTGTCCGCCCGATGGGGTTGTTTTAGATCCGTTTTGTGGAACAGGTACAACAATGGCTGTGGCTTATGAAAATGAAAGAAAGTCCGTTGGTATTGATATTACACAAACGTATCTTGATTATGCGGAAGAAAGGATAGGAATTGATGAGTAAAGTCAAAGAGTTCTTTGGGATTTATACCAAGCGGGATGATGTTGATTGGATAAACATCATTTCAACACAGTATTGTCCTTATACAGAAAAGAAATGTGTTAAGGTGAGAAAGAGCAGTCCTGATATTTCAATCGGCGTTTGTTCGGTTAATTACAGCAACTATAATGAAGTAATGATTTGTCCGCATAGACTTCTTGAACGGAGACAGATTTTTATTGATTGTGTTCACCTTCTGTCGTTACATGAGCCCGGAAATGAACTACACTTGTTGTCAGAAGTGTCTGTCCCGGGTGGGAGTATCGATTATTTTCTCGTTTCTGTGAATAAAAGTAAAGTTGTTGATTTTGTCGGTATAGAATTACAAACGCTTGATACAACAGGTAGTCTATGGAGCGAACGTGCGGCATTAATACATAATAAAGGCATTGAGGTTGACAAAGCCGACCTTTTATCCAAAACATTCGGTATGAATTGGAAGATGTCGGCGAAAACAATACTTATTCAAATGCACCATAAAATAGAAACTTTTGAGCATCTAGGGAAACATTTAGTTTTGGTTATTCAAGATTGTTTTCGTGACTATATGGCGCGTGAATTTAGCTTCTCACACTTTCAGCAAGCAAGGCAAGGGGATTCTGTTCATATCCACTCCTACTCACTAATTGAAGCGGATAATAACTCGTTACGATTAAGGCTGAAAGATCGAATTAGTACAGACGCCGATGGCATCGCACTCTGTTTAGGATTGCAGGCAGAAGCTAAAATCGAACTTGAAAGAATAACCCAATACCTTGAAGCAAGAATCTCTGAAAATACACTCTTAAAAATAATATAGATAAATTAAGAGATAAATCCGTGGGTTTTCTTTGTAACAGTGGTTCTACACAAAGATAACCCACGGAATATATTTAAGTCGTGGATTTATCCCCCGGCGCTTCCCCTCTCCCCAGCTCGTATGCCTTTAGATTCATTTCTAAAAACTCCGGTTTCTTTTTGCCCAGTTTGTCGCGTATCACGGACAGCGCGGTTTCGTGTGAGATCAAGTCCGAAACGGCGACGATCGCGCCGAGGACTACTATGTTCAGAACCTTCTCGCTGCCCGCTTCGGCGGCAAGGCTGTTTGCCCCCGTCGGTATCGCCCGTATGTCGTCCCTTTTGGGGCGGTATTCGATAATATCCTTGTTGTAAATCAGGATGCCGCCGGGTTTGACGTAGCTTTCAAATTTATCTATCGAAGGCTGGTTGAGCGCCGCTACAATGTCCGCCTGGGTTACGAAGGGCGAACTGACGTCGCGGTCCGAGATCACCACCGAACAGTTGGCGGTCCCGCCGCGCATTTCCGGCCCGTAAGACGGCAGCCAGGTCACCTGTCTGCCCTCGTGAAGGCCGCCGTATGCCAGAAGCTGTCCGAGCACCATCACGCCCTGGCCTCCGAATCCGCACCCGAAAAATTTCCTTTCGAAAATCTCCATCGTATTCACCTTCACTTCGCCGCCGCGTCAAAATCTTTGAATTTGCCAAGCGGGTAAAATGGGATCATGTTCTCGGCAAGCCAGGCGCAAGCGTCGAGCGGACGCATCCCCCAGTTCGTCGGGCAGGTTGACAACACCTCAACCAGCGAGAATCCCCTGCCGTCGATCTGATATTGCATCGCGCGCCTGATCGCCTTCTTCGCGGCGGAAATGTAGCGAGGAGCCGCCACTGTTACGCGCTCGATGTAAGCGTCTGTCACAAGCGTCGAAAGCAGCTCGCAAATGCGCATCGGCATACCGGTGAGTTTCGCGTCGCGCCCATACGGGCTGGTCGTCGTCTTCTGGCCTATAAGCGTGGTCGGCGCCATCTGCCCGCCTGTCATGCCGTATGTGGCGTTGTTGACGAAGATGGCTGTGAAATTTACCCCTCGGTTTGCCGCGTGTATTATCTCAGAGCAACCGATGGACGCCAGGTCGCCGTCGCCCTGGTACGTGAACACCAGGCTGTCGGGCTTCGCCGTCTTGTGCCCTGAGGCTACCGCGGGCGCCCTGCCATGCGGAGCCTCTATGAAGTCCATGTCCATATAATTGTACATCAATGCCGCGCAGCCGACCGGCGCGACGCCCACGATATTTTCCCGCACCCCAAGCTCGTCGATAACCTCGCAGAGCAAGCGGTGGATGATCCCGTGCGTGCAGCCCGGACAGTAATGATTGTGAACGCCGGACATCCAGCTCTTCGGACGTTTGTAGACGAGCGTTTCGTTTTCGCGTGCCGTCATTTCGTCGCCTCCATCCTATTTACGATTTTTCGACGCCGAGTTCGGCGATCATTTTGCGGCAGGCCGATGTTATTTCCTCGATGCTGGGACAGGCTCCGCCGGAACGCCCGTAAAAACCGACGGGGATTTTTTCCGCGACGGCAAGTTTGACGTCCTTCAGCATCTGCCCCCAGTTCATCTCGGCGCACAACATCCCGCGCGCTCTCTCCCGCACCGGCGCGTAAGCCTCGTAAGGGAAGGGAAGCACCGTTATGGGCCTTACGACGCCGACCCTGTAACCCTCGTCGCGCAGATTGTCAGCCACAGACTTCGCGATGCGGGCGACGGTGCCGAACGCCGTCACCGCAAAATCGGCGTCATCCGTTCGGTAACACTCGAAGCGAACTTCATTGCTCTCGATTTTTTTCCACTTGGCTTCGAGCAACTGATTGTGTTTCTCAAGCATTTCAGGATTCAGGAAGAGGCTCTGCCTGATAACGCGCCGTCCGCCGCGATGTTTCATGTAACCCGTCGCCCATTCTTCGGGGTTGGAGTCGTATGGGTCGGCGGCTTTTTGAATAGAGACCGCCTCCATGATCTGGCCGAGCACCCCGTCCACTATCACAATCACGGGCGATCTGTAACGCTGCGAGAGGTCGAAAGCCTGCTGCACGAGATCGACCGTCTCCTGTAACGACGCGGGCGCGAGCGTTATCATGTTGCAGTCGCCGTGGCCTATCCCCGCCGTCGCCTGTTTGTAGTCGCTCTGCCCCGGCAGGATACCCCCGAGGCCGGGGCCGGCGCGCATAATGTTTACAATCACCGCCGGCGTCTCCTGCCCCACCATGTAGCTTAAACCCTCGGCCATGAGCGATATGCCCGGCGACGATGAACTCGTCATGACGCGCGTTCCGGTCGAGCCCGCCCCCAGCAGCATGTTCACCGCCGCAACCTCGCTCTCGGCCTGCACGTATACGCCGCCCGTCACTTGAGGCAAGCGGCGCGACATGTACTCGGGTATCTCATTCTGCGGCGTAATGGGATAACCGAAGAAAAAATTGCACCCAGCCTGAATAGCCGCTTCCGCGATAGCCTCAGTTCCCTTCATCAATACTTTTTCCATGCTCTCCATCTCCTATATAAGCTTCATAATATTATTCGCGGGAGGTTCGGTATACCGTGAGCACCGCGTCCGGGCATGTCATCGCGCACATGCCGCAGCCCGTGCAGCCATCCGTGAATTGTTCCGACGGGCGATAACCCTTCGGGTTGATGCCGTCCGATATGCGAAGCACCTTCATAGGACATGCGCCCACGCAGAGCGAACAGCTCTTGCAGTATTCATACGCGACCTCCACCCGTCCCTTTGGTTTTTTTGGTGAATTTGGTGAACTTGGCGAATTTGCCATCGCAACTCCCCCTTTATTTTTCATACTTATCCCACGGCGCAAATATTCTCCGCCGTAATGGCCATAACGGAATATCATCCGGCAGCAGGGCGGCTGTTTCCCCCGCTATGCGAGCGTCAGCCAGCGCGTAAAACATGCCGAGCCCCAATTTTCCCGCAAAATCACGCACTATCAAAGCGCCTTTCGCGCAGTCCTCCGGCGTCGCGGCGGACCCTAGGTGCGCGTTCGCGATCACGCCCGAGACTTCAAGGCCGCTTGCCGATTCGAGGCTCTCCCGCATGGCGCTCACATCCTCAAGCGTCGCGGTGTGCGCCCTGAAAGGGTTTACAACGAAGTGGAGCGAGTAGCCGGCTTGCTTTATTTCGGGCTCGAATTGCTTGAGGGCGAGCCCTCCCTGCGAATCACCGCCCACGTCGAGCACTGTGCTGATCGACGCGTCGGTGATTCTCGTCCTGATTGCCGGGTTCAGATAAGTAAGATCCCCCCAGCTCATGCCGCCGGGGGGAATCAGTACGGAAAGATTATTTTTCGCTTCGCGGGCGTCGCGCTCGATAATTTCCGCGATAGAACGCAGACAGAAGTACGGGTTAATTATATCCATGTCCGCCAATACCACGGGCGAAAAGGCTGAAAGAGCCTCGGCGAAATCTATGCACCACTCGGTCTTCCCGGAGCCCAGCGCGCCGGTCACCGCTATCACCCGCGGCCACTTATAAAGCCCGGCGAGCAATTTTTTTTCGTCCGGTGAAGGGTAAATTTCGTGCGCGTTAATCAATTCCTCAATACCTCTTAGCCTGTTCCTCGCCTTGCAGCACGCGCAGCGCGCCGAGCGCGAGCGCCCTCATCTCGTCCTCTCCGGGGTATACCTCGACCGGCGCGATCCACGAGACCTTTTCTGCCACTCTCGCGCAAAGGCCTTCGCTGTAGGCGAGGCCGCCCGTCAGCAGTATCCCGTCCACGCGGCCCTCCAGCGCGGCGGCGCAAGCGCCTATGGACTTGGCGAGCTGATAGCAGAAAGCGTCGAAAATCAACTTCGCCGCTTCGTCGCCTTGCTTCGCCCTCTCCTCTATCGCGCGGAAATCATTCGTGCCGAGGTGGGCGGAGAAACCTCCGTTGCCGATCAGCATTTTCTTTATTTCCGGCAGCGTATGCGCGCCGGAAAAACATAATTCGGCGAGCTGTATAATCGGAACGCTGCCGGCGCGTTCAGGGGACATCGGCCCCTCTCCGCCCAGGGCGTCATTTACCTCCACGACGCGGCCCTTTTTGTGCGCCCCGACGGACACGCCGCCGCCCATATGGCAGACGATGAAATTATAATCCCCCACTCCCCCGCCGCGTTTATCCGCCGCCTGACGAGCCACCGCTTTCTGGTTCAGCGCGTGGAAGATCGACCTGCGCCGAAGCCCGGGCAGCCCCGACACGCGCGCGACGTCGTCGAGTTCGTCCACAACGACGGGATCGACGATAAACGCGGGCTTGCCGTGCAGGCGCGCAAAGCGCATCGCGATGGGGGCGGCGAGGTTGCTCGCGTGTTCGCCCCATTTGCACTCCGTCAGTTGTTCGATCATCACCGGCGAAATCTCATAGGTCCCGCTCTCCATCGGGCGAAGCAAACCGCCGCGCGCGACATAGGCGTCAATTTCCGCCGCGTCCGTATTCCTTGCGGCGAGCGTTTTCCCGATCTCCTCGTGGCGGAACGCTTCCTGGTCCATTATATGCGTGAAATTTTTAATCGTTTCCGAGTCATACCGCTGAGTGTCTGACCATAACTCCGTCCCGTCGTCGAATAAAGAAATTTTTGTACTCGTCGAACCTGGGTTTATCGCAAGGATCTTCATCACGCCCGTCCCTCCCGGCTGCGTAAATCTTACCATATTCGCCCGAACGGCTGCAAATATCCCTGACGAGTTCATACTCGAACTTAAGTTTGAGTATAATTTCTTCGTCGCCGGTATTATTTGTTGCCTCTTATCATCTTCTCCGGCGCCACTTGATCATGATCGAGAGGAACAATAGCAAGTTTTTTGCCCAAAGAGGCCAAAACCTTTATTACTGTCCCAATCTGCGGGGTCGTGCTGCCTTTTTCCATTCGTGCAATAACCGGCTGCTTGACGCCGCTTAACTCTTC
>Ga0099364_10007201_pt1 | contig 15952 bp, 14 predicted proteins | sample TergutTh196P3_FD_73070 | JGI IMG/M metagenome (GOLD analysis project Ga0099364, IMG submission 73070) | Microcerotermes parvus P3 segment gut microbial communities from Pointe-Noire, Republic of the Congo - Th196 P3 | ecosystem: Host-associated > Arthropoda: Insects > Digestive system > Gut ...
AATTAAACATCAAAAACGAGCAAAATATTACACATTTTACAAAAATATTTTCAAAGCAATGAAGCAAGGGGACGGTTCTCTTGAGACGCGGGGACGGTTCTCTTGTCTCAACTCTCAACTTCGGTCGCAGACCGCCTAAACTCATCAACGCTGTCGCGAAGCCATTGCCGCAGCCCCAGCTTCTCTTCCAACGCAAGCCCCCGTACCCAATCATCGTACTCTAGACCCAGCTTCCAATCCAACAAAATGTCAGCCTCATGCGCTGCAACATTCAAGCAACTCTCGTTAAATGGAGGCAGCGACCATTCTTTCGCAAAATGATTGAACCTCTTCACCCTCTCAGTCATGCAAAGCTCAACAGTCTCAATTGCACCTGCCAATAACAGAGACAGTTCAGATTTTTTTTGAAGAATGCTTCGATTGAGCCTGATATGCGAATACCAAGCCTTAAGAGCGAACAATTGTGAGATATATTCAACATTTCTCTCCAAGACACAGTTTTTTCGCTTATCTGAAGGGCCCTCAGAGCGCGACCAACCCTTGCTATACTCATAATTAACCTCTGAGTGCATCGTTGAATCGGGAACAGCCTGCCTCATGACTTGACCGGGAACGGTCATAGCCCCAAACCCCACAGAAAGCGGCCCCACCATCCCGGACAATCCACCAAGGAAAATCAAAGGCTGATCCAAAAACACGCCATCGGTAACATTACCTATTAACGATGGCGTCGCCTTGTCGCCGCTTTTCCCCCAAGGCGTGAAGTTGAAATGAATAAACCCACTGCCAACCTCAGTATGCTCTGAGCGAGAGCAACCCCCCGAAATCAAAGCATCGCAAAAGTTGATAAGCGAACCCATCGTAACGCTATACATAAGAATAGTCTGCTTGAGCCCGACCGAGTGAGCCGTAGATGCACGCTCCTCAAGAAGGACCCCCGAACGAAAATGCGAGTTAGCCCCCGCCTGAGCATACGACAACAAAGTAGACCCGGTCAAATCCCCGCTAGCCACTGCAGCGTGGTCGCCGATGACAGAATCATGTATAGTAGCAGGCCCTTCCGTGCCTATCTCGGCAAACGACCCCACAAAAGTCCTAGCCCCTGTCAACCGCGTCCCCGGGTAAAGCACGCAGCCCTCAAAAACCCTATCAAGACACACATCATCCGACACATAAGTCTGCCTCGGATCAACAATAACAACCCCCTTATCCGACAGCTTTCGGAGTATATCTGTGATTCTATCTTCCATAACAACGCTCATTCCTTTACTAAAAAAACTAAACTCAACAAGAAGCAGTCTACCACAACGCGGCAAGACTTGTCCAACTTTTTAAGAAGAAAAACGAGCCTTGTGCGCGTTTTTTTCGTTGTAATCCATCAAAAATGCTGTTATACTGTACAGACTATTCTATTTACGAGAGGCAGGAAAAAGAAATGACACAGAAAAAAACCATCATCATAGGAGCAGCGGGGCGAGATTTTCACAACTTCAACACCTACTACAGAAACAACGATGCCTACAACGTCGTAGCCTTCACAGCCGCGCAAATACCGGACATCGCAGGCCGCAAATACCCCGCAGCGCTCGCAGGAAGCCTATACCCCGAAGGAATACCCATCCACGCGCAGGAAGAACTAGAAGAACTGATAAAGAAATACGACGTGGACGAATGCGTATTCTCGTATAGCGACGTACCATACACATACGTCATGGGCTTAGGCGCCATCGTCAACGCCGCAGGAGCGGACTTCACAATGCTCGGGCATAAAAACACAATGCTAAAAAGCACAAAGCCCGTGATAGCCATAGGCGCGACCCGCACAGGATGCGGAAAAAGCCAAACAACGCGCCGCGTTGCGGAAATACTAATGGCAAAAGGGAAAAAAGTCATAGCAATCCGCCACCCGATGCCCTACGGCGACCTCGAAGCTCAGAAAGTGCAACGCTTCGCTACAATAGAAGACCTCGCGAAACATGAATGCACCATTGAAGAAATGGAAGAATACGAGCCGCACATCATACGCGGAAACGTCATATACGCCGGCGTGGACTACGAGGCTATACTTCGCGCAGCGGAGAACGACCCCGATGGCTGCGACGTCATACTATGGGACGGCGGCAACAACGACTTCCCGTTTTACAAACCCGATGTGACTATAACAGTGGTCGACCCCCACAGAGCGGGGCATGAACTGATGTATTACCCCGGCGAAATAACGCTGCGCCTTGCCGACATCGTTGTAATAAACAAGATAGACAGCGCAGACTTTGAAAACATACTTACCGTGCGAAAGAGCATCGAAAAGGTGAACCCAACTGCAGTTGTCGTGGACGCTGCCTCCACCATAAACGTGGAGAACCCCGAGTTCATACGCGGCAAGCGCGTCTTAGTCATAGAAGACGGACCGACGCTCACACACGGCGAGATGAAGCTGGGCGCGGGCATTGTCGCGGCAAAACGCTTCGGCGCGGCTGATATTATTGACCCCAGACCATTCGCGGTCGGAACCATAGCCGACACATTCATCAAATACCCCGGGATAGGCCAGTTGCTGCCTGCAATGGGCTACGGCGCAGAGCAAATGCGCGACCTAGCCGCAACCATCGATCGCGCCGACTGCGACAGCGTAGTAATAGCCACGCCAATCAACCTAGCGCGAGTAATAGACATCAAAAAACCCGCCACAAGGGTAGAATACAACCTACAAGAAATCGGCAGCCCAACATTGGAAGACGTGCTTATTAAAATTGATAATTGAGAATTGAGAATTGAGAATTAGGACGAGGATACACGGGTGCGTTATGTAGGGGATGGCGTCCTCGACATCCCACAAATGCGGCTTTCGATGTATGTGTTGGTTTCGAGAATAGCATGTAGGGGATGGCGTCCTCGACATCCCACAAATGCGGCTTTCTACGTATGCATTGGCGAGGAGATCTCAGCCTCGAGGGAGGTTAACATGACCGAAGTGAAGTTTAAACTGCCGGGAGCGGATACTATAACAATCTCGGGGCAAACCGTTGACAAACTCCTGCGCACGGGCGATGGGGACGCTGCATTACTGTACCTATACATACTCAAAACCCAAGGACAAAGCACGACTGACGAAACTAAAGCCGCATTAGGGAAAGACTCGGGATGGATAGCTTCGGCGATGGCGGTCCTCTCACGGATCAAGCTCATCCAACTAGACGACGAAAGCGGGCAAACATCGGACATATCCCTGGACAAATATCCTGAAAACCCGGAAGAAACCACGAGACGGCTTTCAACAACTGACATGAAACGCGAGTTGGAAGCCGGCTCGGAATTCTCCATCGTCGCACAAGAAACTCAACGCAGTTTCGGCAGACCCCTCTCCCCGGACGAACTCATGCGCCTATTTGGGATTTATGATAGCCTAAACATGCCACCGGAAGTTATCTTACATCTAATAACATACTGCATCAGCGAAAGCAAAAGAACCGGCGGCGGACGCTCATCGTCGCTGATGCGTTACGTGGAAAAAGCGGCATACACATGGGCGCGCGAAGGAATAATGTCACTAGAAAAAGCGGAAGACTACCTAAAAAACCTCGAAGCTCAAAGAAGCACAAGAGGAGAAATAAAAGCAGCAATGCAAATCAAAGACCGTGAGTTCTCCGCAACGGAAAGGCGATACGTCGATGGCTGGGTTGCTATGGGCTTCTGCGCCGATGCGATAGAAATAGCATACGACAGGACAATTGTTAAGACAGGTCAGCTAACTTGGAACTACATGGACACGATAATAAAAAGCTGGCACAAAAAGAATCTTCACACCGCAAAAGAAATCCAAGAAAAAGACATCAAGCAAAGACATGCTAAAAATCCTAAACATGAAACCTTCGATGCCCCAGACCAAAACGAAATCAAACGAATGCAGAATCTTTTGGAAAAGACAAAGCAAAGCTAAATGTAGGGGCGAACTGCGTTCGCCCGCTTCTTGCGAATTACACCGCGAACTAACGGTTGAGGATTTAAAGGAGACACCATGGCTATTGACGGGAAGTTGCTAGCGCGTGCAAGAACCGCATTGGAAAATAGGCGCAAGCGAAATGACGAACTCTTTGAACAAAGACGGAAAGAAGCATACGCAAGAGCGCCGGGCATTCGTGTGCTTGATGCGGAAATCAGCGCGACGATGGCAGAACTCGTGGGTATATCCATTGGCAACGGCAGCGAAGAGCAAATAGAAGACATTCGCCTGAAAAACCTCGAACTGCAAGATGAACGTCTTGTGGAAATAGGCAAAGCTGGATTTCCAAAAGATTTCCTTGACGAAGTATACACATGTCAAAAATGCAACGACTCAGGATACATCCGCACCGAAATATGCGGATGCCTTATGGAACTATATAAAAAAGAACAAACAAAATCGCTCAGCAGCCTGCTAAAGCTGGGCGACGAAACATTTGACAGCTTTGACCTGACATATTACGATGACTCACCACACCCGGAAACAGGAGTCTCCCCACGCAGGGGCATGGAGATAATATATGAAATATGCGTAGAATACTCAAGGAAATTCAGCAAACGCGCAATGAACCTCTTCTTCAACGGCGCCCCCGGCCTTGGCAAAACATTCCTATCGGCATGCATAGCCCGCGTAGTGGCAGAAAACGGCCATTCCGTCGTATATGACATGGCGACCTCCATCTTCTCGAAATTTGAAGACGCGAAATTCCAACGCACCGGCGACCTTGACGAGACAAAATCCGAGATAAAGAGATATCTGGAATGCGATTTACTAATAATCGACGACCTAGGGACTGAAATGACGACTGTCTTCACAATCAGCGCACTGTTTGAACTCATAAACACCCGCCTTGTAACAAACAAAAAAACAATCATCAGCTCAAACCTAACAATAAACGAACTCCGCAATCGCTACTCAGAGCAAATCATGTCCCGCCTTGAGGGTGAATACCATGTCCTGACTTTCAGCGGAGAAGACATAAGGCAAAAACTTCGATAGAATCATTATTGAAACTATTCTGTGCCTTGCGGTTTGCTCGGTGTGACTAGGAACAGAAAATATGCCTCTTTTCCATGCACCGCACTGAACAGTTTCTCATTATTAACTGAAAAGCTTCAAAAGATATTGACATAGTGTATCTGTGTATTATATAATTCTATATTACTCAGATACTTATGTAATCAGTGGTTGCTTCAGGGAGGCGATTGATTCGACTCCCGTTGTAGCTTGTCTTGCAGGTTCATATGTGAGGTACCACCAGCCATCATAGAGGAGGTGTAGTTATGCTTAGGACTTATCAACCTAAAAAACGGCAGCGTTCTAAAGAACACGGTTTTCGCAAAAGGATGTCCACGAGAAACGGGCGCAAGGTTTTAGCCCGTCGCCGCGCAAAAGGCAGAGCCAAACTGTCGGCTTAGCGATCTAATGCAGGCTGCGGACTGCAAGGGGTTAGGATTTAGGGGTTAAGGTTTAGTAGACGAGGGTACGTTTTTCTTATTTTTTATTAGCTTCGTTTGTCCATAAGGTACTATCGCAAATTAACAAATTACAGTTCCTTAATAGCAACCCGAATGCAAGGAGTGGCTCGTTTGAAGTTTACGACATCGCTGAAAAAGAACCACGAATTCAGACGGCTTTATAACAAGGGCAAAAGCGCAGCCACGCAGTACGTTGTAGTCTATAGCAAGCGAAACGGCAGAGCCTGCAATCGCATAGGCATCACAGTCGGAGCAAAGATTGGTGGCGCAGTACAGAGAAACCGCGTCCGCCGACGACTGAAGGAAATCTACAGGCTTAACGAAAGCAAGCTCTATTCAGGTAACGACATCGTTATCGTAGCCAGAACGAAAAGTCGATATACAGGATATCGTGAGCTGGAAAACTCAGTCGTGACGCTTTTCAGGAAACTAAAGCTCTTAGGAACTGCGGAGGCTCGCATTACATGAAACGTGTGTTGATTGGTATAGTAAATTTTTACAGGAAACACATATCAAATGCCTTCCCGCCCAGATGCAGGTTCGCGCCGACTTGTTCGGCCTATGCTTTGGAGGCGCTGGAGAAATACGGCGCACTCAAAGGCGGTTGGCTCTCTCTATGGCGAATCCTCAGATGCAACCCTTTCGGCAAAAGCGGCTACGACCCGGTACCCTAGCGCGGTCTGCGGACCGCAAATTAGGAATTAGGAATTATGAATGAGGAATGAGGGGACGCTTACAACTCATAATGACTTGTTCTTAAGAAGATGTTGCTGGGTAATGGAATAAAGTGAGCTTTGTCCACAACCTCGACTAGTTACCCGCCTAAATTCCTCATTTCTCATTCCTAATTTCTAATTTTAACTTAGCGACCACAAACAACTTGTTTTAATTAGCACATACGACCGCTAAGTTACTAAACTCTCAACTCAAAAAGGGGTAATTATGAATTGTGAAGCGATATTCGAACCCATAGCGGTGCCATTTGGCGCGCTAATGATGATATTTTACAACATATTTCATAACTATGGTTTAGCCATTATATTCTTGGCCATAGTCATTAAAGCCGTCATGCTGCCATTTCAGATGAAAAGCAAGCGCGGCACGATGAGACAGGTGCGGTTGCAACCAAAAATAGCAGAACTGCAGAAAAAATACGGCACAAACAAAACAAAAATAAACGAAGAGACAATGAAGCTATACAAGGAGGAAGGCGTCAGCCCTATGTCGGGATGCATATGGGGTATCCTTCCTCTGCCGATAATGTTCGCAATCTTCTATGTCATCAGATCTCCCATCACTTTAATGATGGGTGTTGCCAAGGATGTCTATAGCAACCTTATCGAACAAGGCACGGAGCTTGTGCAGAGTGTTGGCACTATAGTCCATAAGATTGGTGAGTTGGGCGGCGAGGTACATTCCGGCGACTTTTACGAGCAGTTGCGGCATATGCCTTTTATCAACAATAATCTCGACCAATTCACCGGTATTGCAAGCCAACTGCAAAAAATCAGCTTCGACTTCTTGGGGCTCGACCTTAGCGCACAACCGCATTTCGATTTTCTGTGGAATAGCGAATATCTCGGCGAGTACAGCTCATGGCTTGCGGGGTTCGGGCTTTTCCTTCTCCCGCTGATTTCAGGCGCGGCCCAGCTTGTCTCTATGAGGCTCAACCGCAAGTTCAACCCTCCACCCCCGTCGCCCGACGGAAAAGGCAAGGGCATGCAGACATTCATGATGCTGATGCCGTTGTTTTCCGTATACATAGGCTTTATAACACCCGCAGCGCTCGCGTTTTATTGGACTGTCAGTACCGGGCTTCAATTATGCCAGGATGTATGGTTAAACACGGTCTACAAGAAGAAGCTGGACGCTGAGGAGGCGGTTAGGGACGAAGAACGCAAGAAGAAAGAAGAGGAGATAGAGGCAAAGCGGCTCGAAACGGAACGCAAAAAAACAGAAGGGCTTGTCCCTGAGCAGAATCAAAACACATCAAAACGCAAGAGGCAGAAAAGCAGCAGACAAGAGCAAATCGAAAAAGCCGTGCAGTGGGATAAAAAAACCAAGCGAACCGGCCAAGCGGTTGAGAAGTATGAGCCTAGCAGGGAAGGAAACAGACCTTATGCTCGTGGGCGCGCATATGATCCAAGCAGGTATACAGAACTCGCATCTGCAGCCCACACAGATGATGATGATGATGATCAGTATCCCGATGATTCCGGCTTAGGCACGGATGCCGATATCTCGGAATCCGCACGTTCGGATTCCGCATCCCACGAGACTGATAACGAGGACTTCGATTCGGGTGAAGGTGAAGACTCGAGCGAAGACAGTCCAGATGACGACGAAACCGATGAAGATTTGAACAAACCTCCAAACATTCGGTTTCCAACCGTTCGGTTTTAAAAATGATTTACATAAAGCTTGAGAGGTGTTAATTTACAATGATGAAGTCTATCGAAGTATCCGGAAGGACCGAGGAAGATGCTATTGAGCTTGCGCTTGTGCAACTGGGATTATCGCGAGATGACGTGTCTGTGGAAATAATTGAGCGAGCAAGGAGCGGTTTTTTAGGTTTGAAAAACACGCCCGCCCTCGTAAAGGTCATGTACGAAGCAAAGGAAGAGCGCACGGAGATGGTTGAAAACTTCCTAACAGGGCTTTTTGAGCGAATGGCTCTCGACATTGGCATTGACCTTTCCGAGTCTGACGACGCAATCAGCGTTCTGCTGACAAGCAAGGACCCCGGCACACTAATAGGTCGTCGCGGCGAAACGCTCGATGCCGTGCAACATCTCACCAACTATGTCGTCAACCGCGGATCTGCGAACCGAGTCAGGGTCAACATTGATGCCGAGAACTACCGGAAGCGCCGCAACGACACACTGGAAACCCTTGCTGTTAGGACTGCCGAAAAGGTTTTAAAGTATCGCAGAAATGCAACGCTTGACCCTATGAACGCATATGAACGCCACCTAATCCATTCAACGCTGCAAGACCGCGATGGGATCTCCACATTTTCTGTGGGTTCGGAACCAAACAGGCGCGTAGTGGTCGCCTATGGTCGCGGTAGTGGTAGCGGCAGTAGCAGTGGTGGCGCATCCGCTTCCTCCGCCCGAAACTACTCAGGCTCCGGGCATCGCCGCCCCCCGGCGTCAGGAAGCGGCGCTCACAAAAGCAAAAACAGCTCAGAGAGTTCTACCAACGAATCCACGACACGTACTAACAAAACCCAATACCGCGAATGGAGTTAAGGAGGCTACACCCATGATATTTGAGAGAATACAAGAAGCTTTAGCGACACAGTTCGATGTTGATGCTGAGACGATTACAAAAGACACCGACATAATGACCGATTTAGGCGCAGACTCGCTTGATTTGGTCGAACTGATAATGACGCTAGAAGACGAATATGGCGTCACGATAACAGACGAATCTGTCTATGAACATAAAACCGTAGGAGATATAACAGCATTTGTAGAGTCCTTGCTGAATAGTGATGAGGAATGAAAAAGACATACGGCCTTAACGAAATAAGAGAGATGTTCCTTTCGTTTTTCGAAGAAAAGGATCATCTCAGATTACCGAGTTTCCCGCTTGTTCCAAAAGACGACCCATCGCTGCTGCTGATCAATTCAGGCATGGCCCCGATGAAAGTCTGGTTCACAGGCGAAATGGAACCTCCGCGCAAGCGTGTTTGCACTTGCCAGAAGTGCATTCGCACCGTTGATATCGACAATGTCGGCAAAACATCAAGGCATGGCACTTACTTTGAGATGCTCGGCAACTTCTCATTCGGCGATTATTTCAAGAAAGAAGCCATTGCCTGGTGCTGGGAGTTCCTGACAGAGCGGATGGGGCTTGACCCCGCCTTGCTTTATCCGTCCGTTTACCTAGACGATGACGAAGCATTTGGCATATGGGTAAATGATATCGGCATATCCCCTGAACGCATCGCGAAGCTTGGACGTGATGACAACTTCTGGGACCATGGCAGCGGCCCATGCGGCCCATGCTCCGAGGTCTACTACGACCGTGGCCCGGAAAGCGGTTGCGGCGACGCAAATTGCGCCCCCGGCTGCGATTGTGACCGTTTTATCGAGATTTGGAACAATGTTTTTACGCAATACGACAACGACGGCGCAAATAATTACACAGAGTTGAGCCAGAAAAATATCGACACCGGCTTGGGGCTTGAGCGGTTGGCCTGCGTTTCCCAAGGCGTAAGCAATATGTTCGAAGTCGATACGATGATGAACATCATAAAGAAAATATCTCTGATTAGCGGCATTGAATATAAGCGAGATGATAAGTCCGATGTATCCATTCGCGTAATAACGGATCATATACGCTCCGCGACCATGATGATTTGCGATGGTGTCCTGCCCTCAAACGAAGGGCGCGGCTACGTCCTGCGTCGACTGCTCCGCAGGGCTTCAAGGCATGGTCATCTTCTCGGCATAACATCTGCCTTTCTTTGCGATGTTTGCAAAACTGTAATCGAGGAGAACAAAACCGCCTACCCCGATCTTGTCGAAAAAGCGGAGTACATAAACCGCGTCATCCATGTAGAAGAAGAGAATTTTGGCAAAACTATAGAAGCCGGGACCGCGAAGCTTGCAGGTCTAATCGCGGAGTATAGGGAACGTGGTGAGAAAACTTTCTCAGGCGCGGATGCGTTTAGGCTTTATGACACATATGGCTTCCCCCTCGACTTGACGATTGAAATGCTATCCGAGCAGGGTTTCGAAGTTGATGCTCCATCATTCGATGAACATATGCTGGCTCAGCGGGACAGGGCGCGCAAAGCACGTGAAGCGCTTGGAGACCTTGCTTGGGCGAGCGTTGACTTAGGCTTGGACAGTGCGCCAACGGTGTTCACGGACTGCGAAGAAACAACCGGCAACGTCCTTGCAATAGTCGCCCAAGATGAGCTATGCTCTGCCATAAACGAAGGCAGCGTGGGTGTCATTGTGCTTGACAAGACGCCGTTTTATGCTGAATCCGGCGGACAATCTGCGGATAATGGCACAATTATCTCAGAAGGCGGCGGTGTTTTTGAAGTCCGCGACGTGCAGTCAAAGGGCGGAAAAAGCCTGCACCACGGGAAAATGCTGCGGGGAGTCATGGGCGTCGGCGACCTTGTAACCGCTAAGATCGATACTGTCCGCCGCAGTGCGATAAAACGCGCTCACACCGCAACGCATCTCTTGCATGAGGCCTTGCACGCTGTGATTGGAGAACACGCGCAGCAGGCTGGTTCGCTTGTCGAGCCGGATAAGCTCAGGTTTGACTTCACTCATTTCTCCGCGCTTTCACAAGAGGAACTCGCGGATATCGAATGCCGTGTCAACGATGCGATACTAGATGGTCTTGAAGTCAACGTTTCGACAATGCCAATGAGTCAAGCCCGGGAACTAGGAGCTATGGCTCTGTTTGGGGAGAAATACGGCGATATAGTCCGCGTGGTTAGAATAGACGATGGTTACTCCACGGAGTTATGCGGCGGAACACATCTGGACAATACCGCCAAAGCCGGCGCGTTTAGCATTGGCTCTGAGTTCTCCGTTGCTTCCGGCGTCCGACGCATTGAAGCGACAACAGGCAAGGCGACTCTTAAAACACTAAACACCGCCCGAGGGCATTTAAGCAAGTTGGCAAGGGTGGTTAAGGCGGGCGCGCCTGATGAAATAGCCGAAAAACTCGAGCAAAACATGGCATCGCTACGTGAGTTGCGGACAAAGCTGGACGCAGCCCTGACGAAGGAGTCGCGAGGTGAAGCTGCGCGTATGCTCACCGCCACGCAGGATATCGGCGGGCTCAAGGTCATAGGGACCGTCTTTGAAGACACCGATGTTGACATCGATAAACTGCGCCAGATTGAGGACATTCTGCGCGACATGGAGGCGGGAATTGTTGCCGTGCTTGCAGCGGTTAAGGGCGACAAGATAACAATCATGGCAGCATGTGGGAAAGAAGCCGTGTCAAAAGGGGTCAAAGCCGGGGAGCTGATACGCGAAATAACCAAGTTGTGTGGAGGCTCCGGTGGCGGCAAGCCCGAGTTCGCAATGGGTGGCGGCAAAGACCCGAAAAAGCTCTACGAGGCAATGGCCGCTGTAGAAGGCTTTGTAAAGTCAAAGACAGAAGAACGGGCTTGACTCGTAAGCGACCAGTGGTTTTCTGTATGCTAATCATTGTCAACAAATTTTGGATTCTCGTGTAGGGGCGATTATTAATCGCCCGAGACTAAAATGCCATCCGAGAACAGATTAATAATCACCCCTACACAGAAACGATAAAACAACGTCTTAATTGATGACATTGGTAAGGTAATATTAGAATGGAGAATAAAGAGTTATGGAAGATTGTATTTTTTGCAAAATCATTAGCGGCATTATACCCTCGACTCGTATTTATGAGGACGAACATGTCTACGCATTCCGCGACATCGCGCCGCAAGCTCCGATACACATACTGGTCGTTCCAAAGCAGCACGTCGCCTCGGCAGCGAATTTAAACGAGGATAACTCGCATCTCGCCGCTAAATGCTTTGAAGCTATTACGAAAATAGCAAAGGAAAAAGACCTTGGCGAAGGTTTCCGCGTAATCACAAATAGTGGCGCGAAAGCCGGCCAGACTGTTTTACACTTGCATTTTCACCTACTAGCCGGCAAATCTTTCGGCACCGGATTGGTTTAGGATTTAGGGGTTAGTAGATCAATGTCAAAAAATAGGGATTCTCATGTAGGGGCGATTATTAATCGCCCGAAACGAAATGCTATGCGGGAACAGATTATTAATCGCCCCTACACAGAAACGATTAATTACGCCTTAAATTGTTGACATTGGTTAGCTTACCTGTTGGTAGATGAGGATACCGATTTCTTGCAGCTTGTCTGCGTTGGGAGTTGATTTCATGGTTAAGATTCATAACAAATACGGGTACATACAAATAGCCAAAGAGATTTTCACATATCTCACCGGGGATGCCGCGACAAATTGCTTTGGAGTCAAAGGCATGACGGTGCGCTCTGTTACCGATGGACTGGTGTATCTTTTGAAGCGGGAATCAATGGGCAAGGGTGTGCACATAGCGTATAATTCCGACAACACCATCTCAATAGACCTGCACATAGCCATCGATCGGGGCGTCAACATTCCGGTGGTATGCGAAAGCATAAAGGATGAGGTGCGCTACAAAGTCACAAAAGCAACGGGCGTTGACCTAAAGCGCGTTGATATTTTCGTTGAATCAATGATTCTGGGCTGAGCAAGGGGTTGGGAAATTTGACACGTCAAATCACAGGTGAGCTTTTTAAGTTAATGGTCATAAACGCGGCGGCGGGTATTGATAAACATAAAACCGAGTTAAATGACCTCAATGTTTTCCCGGTACCTGACGGTGACACGGGCACAAACATGAGCCTTACGATGAGCGCGGCGGAAAAGGCTCTCGTTTCTATGGCTCCCGGTACGCTGGGACACGCGGCGGATATCGTCGCAAATGCCCTGCTCAGGGGCGCGAGAGGCAATTCAGGCGTTATACTTTCCCTCCTGTTTCGCGGTTTTTCCAGACGCTTAAAAGACCTTGATTGCGCAAATGCGAAGCAGATCGCGTCCGCGCTGTCAGCGGGCGTCGATTCCGCGTACAATGCGGTCATGAAGCCTGCAGAAGGGACGATTCTGACCGTTTCCAGACAATCCTCAAATGCCGCGATAACCGCTGCTGAGTCCGAGGAGGACATTGAGAAAGTCTTTGAAACAGCTCTCGAAGCGGGGCATGTGGCACTGGCGAACACAATAAACCAAAACCCGGTCCTCAAGAAAGCCGGGGTAATTGATGCCGGCGGTAAGGGTTATGTGTACATGCTTGAGGGCATGTTGATGGCTTTACGGGGCGATACTATTGAAAAAGAGTCTTCAGGCACCGTGCTTGATAAGGCTGACTTCACGCAGTTTGAGAGCAGCGATATTACTTACGCATACTGCACTGAGTTCATTGCAGAGCGCAAGACGAAAAAGGATGTCAACCGCCTACGTGATTTCCTGGACAAGCGTGGCGACAGCATCGTAGTGGTCGATGATGATGAGATCATAAAAATACACATTCACACCAACGAGCCGGGCGTTATTCTAACCGAGGCTCTGACATTTGGCCCCCTGCATTCGATTAAAATCGAAAACATGCGCGAGCAACACTCACAGCAGACAATTACAACAAGCAGCGTACCCAATCCGGTAACTCCAACAAAGGCCGTTGGGGTGGCGGATTCGAAGGAGATGAAGCCATACGCCGTTGTTGTGGTATGCGCTGGCGAGGGGATTGAGGAGGTCTATCGAAATCTCGGAGTCGATAGACTGGTAACAGGCGGACAGACCATGAACCCATCGACCGAGGACATCCTTCATGAAGTAAACGCGGCTCCTTCCGATGTCGTTTTTGTGCTTCCCAATAATAAAAACATAATCATGGCCGCCCAGCAGTGTGACAAGCTCACAGACAAGCGCGTGATTGTTGTCCCCACAAGGAGCATTCCGCAGGGTATTTCCGCAATGCTGGCGATTGATGATGCCGGTGGCATTGATGCGATGCCGGAGGTAATGACAACCGCAGCCAAGCGCGTCCACACGGCGCTTATAACACATGCTGCGCGGGATTCCACTTATGACGGCAAGGATATCAAAGAGGGCGAGTACATAGCGCTTGTCGATGATTCGCTAGCCGACAACGGATCCAGTTTTGCAAAAGTCATCGGCTCGATCACTTCTTCTTTTGAAAAGAACTCCCCGGAGTTCATCACAGTTTTCACAGGAAAGGACGCAAACGAAAAAGACACCGCTCTTGTATTAAAGAAGCTAGCGTCCTCAGTCCCCAGCGCCGAGGTATCAATTATCAGCGGCGCGCAACCGGTTTACAACTATATAATCTCAGCAGAGTAGGTCGGTATGGAGATAAGGCAGATTTCCAAAACATCAACAGCAAAAATTGCTTGACGTTTGGTTCAGACTGTAGTATTATACTTGATGGGCTTGTCGAGTCTTTACGGATAAGGAAACCTCACGGCAAGTGCTGCGGTGTCACGCCGCAAACTCAATAACGCGGGATGGAGCAGTCCGGTAGCTCGTTGGGCTCATAACCCAAAGGTCGGGGGTTCAAATCCCCCTCCCGCAACCATCAGAAAACCCTGTAAACATAAGCGTTTGCGGGGTTTTGATTTTCTCGTTTTATTGCTTGTCGCGGCTCAAAACCTCACAAAATACACGATTTTGGCCGCTTTATGTTTGGACGAATACTATTTCAGTTGCGTTGAGATTACTTTTCGAATATAATATAGTTATACTCACGAGTAGAACAACTCAAGGGATGAATATTATTATGGAACATCTTCATTTTTATCCTGATAATGAGAAGATTATCAACTTTAAGCCCAGGGTGCTTTTCTCCGGTATCTTAAATGGAAATAGAGGCTGGTCGGCGGCCATGCACCGGCATAACTTTTGCGAAATTTTGTATATAACCGCAGGACAAGGCCTCTTGTCCGTTGATGGCAAGGATTATTTTTTGCACACTGGGGATGTTATTGTCTATAACACAGGCGTGTTTCATAAAGAAAGCTGCGTTGGCGATGAGCTATCCATTTTGTTTTTCGCTGTTGAGAATATCCGCATCCCTGGGATGGCAGACGGTTGCATTGTCCCGCCTGACGCTTCTCCTGTCATCGAAGCCGGCAGTTACGACGATATGCTAAAAAGCTTCCTTTCTGTCATGGTTGGCGAGCTAAACGAGAAAAAGGCGCATTATAAAGCAATCTCAACGAGCATTGCAAGCCTGTTCTGCTACTACATATTGCGCCTATACGATATTATTAAAGTCGATAGTCCCATGCTAACGGATATTTGTGGTAAGGCAAAGGAATACATAGACGAAAACTATCAAAAGGACATAAACCTAGACAGCTTTGCGTCGAGTTTTCACGTTAGTAAATATTACTTTGCGCGTATCTTCAAGGAACACACAGGCTTTTCGCCGATGAAGTACCTACTGTTCGTTCGCATGTCCGCAGCAAAGGAACTACTCAGCAGAACCCATATGTCGATATCAAAAATCGCGTATGAGGTAGGTTACCTGAGCGCACTCAACTTCAGTCGCGTGTTCAAAAACAGCGAAAACATTTCCCCAACAGAATACCGCAAAAACGCACAGCTCCCAGAACCGCAATCCCCCACAAATCAGCAGGGGATTGCGTAACCAAGATTATTTGTAACTGTTCAGAACCTTGCGCTCAGACGATTATTTATAAAGCGGCCCGTAGCTGGCGCAGGCGCGATAGTCTGCGCCCTCTTTGTCTGTCGTTCCAAATGCTGACCATGCATGTGGTCGGAAAATCCTATCATCTGCTACATTGTGCATCGAAACGGGTATACGCAGCATGGAACTTAGTGTTATCAGGTCGGCGCCTTTATGCCCGTAGCAGAA
>Ga0099364_10007202_pt1 | contig 15952 bp, 13 predicted proteins | sample TergutTh196P3_FD_73070 | JGI IMG/M metagenome (GOLD analysis project Ga0099364, IMG submission 73070) | Microcerotermes parvus P3 segment gut microbial communities from Pointe-Noire, Republic of the Congo - Th196 P3 | ecosystem: Host-associated > Arthropoda: Insects > Digestive system > Gut ...
CTAAGCAGTATAAGTGGTTTGAAACCTTTTTGTCCCTGCTTTGTTCGTGATAGGTCTTTTTAAACCCACATTTATAATAAGGGATACCGATCTCTTCCGGTGAATTGCAGGCCTCCCGGATCGTGCATGACGCGGTTTGGACGTTGGAAGCAGCGAAACCGGAAGGAGGTGACCCACCTGCCTAAAGGTGCAGGTTATAAATGGGCTTACACGGCACGGCGGGGATATTTTGCATTGCTTTAGACTTTCATAGTTATTTCTGCCAGTGCAGTTATTACTTCGCGGCGGGGGATAGAGGCGCCTGACAGGCCGGAGGGGGAGCCGTAGTGTTCTTCGCAGTGAGCGTCAAGGGTTGCTTTATCAAGCGGCTGGTTTAACGCTATTTTTGAGATATCTTGTGCTTGTGCCAGCTTGGATGCGCGGGAATAAGGGTGTTCCCCTCTTTTAAGGGGGGTGCGCGCTTCTATCCGCCCTATTGCTGCTTTTAGCCCGTGTGTCATCATGTATAGCTCACCGCGTGTGCAGATATTGTCCGGGCGAATGGCGTTGTCCTGATACGCTATACTGAAGCCGCGTTCTGTCAGAGCGCGCGCAGGGGAACTGATAGGGTGATCTTCCGGTATGTCTGAGAAAGGGGAGGCAGCGAGCAGGGCCGGGACTGTAAGTACTTTGTAATCATAACGGGCGAGCAGATCCAGCTGAAGGGGCAATCCGTCCGCAACCGGAGTCCTTCGCGCCATGTTGAAGCCGTCTTTCTGAAAGATGATTTGTCCGCACAGCGCGTCCGGGTTTTCAGCAAGCAGGCGTTCCATTGGCAGAACCATTGCGTCTACCTCGTCCTTATATGATGAGAGCGGCAGCCATCCTGCACCGTCGAAATCGGCTGCCATGTAAGTATAGCCCATCATAGCGTAGGCATCGTAGCTTGTGAATCCGTCGGGGATTGCGTCGACATAGTGAGCCGGACGGGCGAGGCTCATCTCATATCCGTGCTCGTCTCTGACGAGGTTATGCAGGCGGCCAAGGTCGTTAAGGACAGCGGCTATATCGCGGAAATATGCCCTTCTTCCATAGACGAGGGATTTGCGGCCAAACAGGATATGCGCCCAGCCGTGGTTTGAAAGAGCGTGTCCCCCGTCAAGCATGCGGCTGATCAAATCTTTTGCATGAGCAGCTCCGCCGTCTTTATCATTGCCGATATCGGGATAGTGGTCATAGCGTATGCCGCCCCAGGAGGCGGTTCCGGGGCGTCCTGTTTTATCAGGGTAGTTGCCTGATGTGTCTCCGACGACATCAAAAGTCCCCGATGCGCCAAATTCCTCCAGCGAGTTTATAAGTTCAGTCGTCAGGGGGCTTCCGCCGGGGCGTTCGGAAGGGGGGAGCAGGCAGGGGCCGTCGTCAAATGTCATAGCGCATATGCGCTGTTGCGTGGATACGTGCCCGACCCGTCTGACCGGTGATACACAGATTGGCTTTGCGGTCATTGCCGCAGCTTTATGCTTGGCTGTCCGGGCTGTTTTCATCAAGTTGGCGTATATGCTCATGTGGCTAATTTCCTTTAAAAATATCTAGAATAATGCAGTAGGCCATGTATGCTATGCCTTTTAGGAGTCTTGCAGGGTTTCGTGTGCTGCGGGCGTGCTTGAGTTGGGAGAGGCCTTTTTGGCGGCGCGGCGTGTTTTTTACCAGTATGGGGCGGCAGCGTCCGTTGAGGAGAGCTTCGCGCAGTGCTTGCAATGAACAATCAGGGGCGTCAATTATGGTATATGCGTTGCCGACTTCTCCTTTCGCGTGGGCGTCGCTTCCGCCTGTTTCGGGGAGCCCGAGGGAAACTGCCAGATCCTCCGCTTGCGCATTTGCGTTTATATTTTTGAAGTAGACTCGTGAGTTTGCGCTTTCTATACAGTCTACGGGAGCATCTGTACGGGCGTTTTCCCGGATGAAGGGGTGCGCCAGAACAGTAACCGCTCCGCATTCGTGGAGTTTTTTGATGGCATCGGTTGCCGGTGCGGGTCCGTTTGCGCGCAATGCTGCAATATCCGGCGGCTTGTCATAGAATAAGCCGAGTATGTGCCCCGCGTCGGTGGATATCTCGCAGCCAGGCAGGAGCCATACGTCACCGCACAGGGCCGGCGCATTTAATGCACAAGCGTCATGGTCGGTAAGGACTATCGCATCCAAACCATTCAAGGCCGCGGACTCGGCCAGTTTTTCCATCGACGAACGGCCATCGCTTGATAAGTTTGTGTGTACATGCAGGTCAATATGCAGCCCGGAGAGCGGTTCCTCCTTTTTCTTATGACGTACATGTTTATCACGTTTCAATAACGACCTCCAGTACCGCAGGGCGGGGCGCGCATCGCCCCATTCAAAAAGTCCGTCCTTCACGCCCGGGCGCAGCAGGTCTTTGAGCGCGCCGCACGCAAGTTTGTGTTTGCCTATGCGCAAATAGCCTCGTGCGGCTGCAAGATCCGAAGGGAAGAAAAGCATGCGGCGCGGAGAGTACTCTTTTTCAGCCGGACGGTGGAGTGGTTTATCGGTATTTCCGGAGTTCCATGACAGCACAAACCAGGCGTATGTAAAGCCGGTTTTCGCGACACGGGTCAAAGGATAGCTGCCCCATATGCGAGGGTTGACTTCCAGAAGGCGGGGCATACCGTCAATATCGTCCTTGAATTCAAACATTCCGACGCCGTCAAAGCCGACAGCCTCCGCAAGCCGGGCTGTTATATCTTCAAGCATCGGATCGCGGACTGCGTCGCAGCATGTGGAAGGTCCGCCGGAAACAGGGTATTCGCGTACTCGCCGGTGGCATATCATTCGGACGATCCGCCCCCCTTGCGCTAAGACGGAACACGCTCTTGCCGCGCCCGGCAGGTACTCTTGCACAAGCGGGGGTTCGCCGGCAAGCTTTGTAAATACACCATAGCTTTGCCTTAGTTCTTCCTCTAATTGCGCGATAATGTACCGTTGGGCGGCAGTGAGGCCCAGGCCTTCTCCCCAACGCGGTTTTATAACGCATGGCAGGGGAACGCGCTCTATAAAGGCGCCGATTGGTTCGCCTTCTCCGAGTACAAATGATTTGGGAACCTGCACGCCATGCTTTATGGCAAGCTCAGCCATTCGGCCTTTATCGTTAAGCAAGCCGAGCTGATCCAAGGTTGGTATGCACAGGCCGCAGACGGACGAAAACCGCGCCAGGGTTTCCGGTACGGCGAGCATTGCCAGCGTGGCAGCTCCAACAGGGAGCAGTGCAGGGCGTTCACCGATTTTATCTGAGATAGCTTTGCATAAATCAAACAGCGCGTCTTCATAACCTGCGGCCTGTAATATATGCCGTTCTGAGGTGTATTTGGAATAAAAGCCCAAAGGCGGAGCGCCGTCCTGTTCGTCACGGTGGCAGGCGGCTACACGCACCCCGGCTGCACCGAGGTCTCGTATGATTGAAGGGGTCATCCGGTATTTTACATCAGTTACGATAGCTGTCAGGACTGTCACCCCTTTGTGTTAAGATTAGAGAGTTAAATGGAAGTTACTGTTAGCCCAACAGGAAAAGATGTGTGTTTTATGCCCCGCAGAGCGAAACCGGGAGCTTATCACAAAAGTCTAAATGCTTGGATTTTGAGCGAGAATTCTGCTGAGCGAGGCAAATTTACGCAGTAATAATTGCTTTATTGCAAGGAAATTTAACGAAGCACAGCGGAATTCTCGCCAAAAGACATGCGTTTGGGACTTTTGTGACAAGCTCCTTGGACGGTGGAGCGCTCGCGAGTTGGCGCAAGGACGCGCCACCCGAGCGACAAGGGGCAGAAAATACACATCTTTTCCATGCACCGCACTTATGGTATCGACGCACTGTGACCTGTAACAAATGGTAGCATATTATTTGGCAAAATACAATGTTTTACTTGCATGACGCGATTTAATAAAGTATAATGTTTCACGTTGTATAACAAATAAAAGTACAAGAATGCAAAAGGAATGACAGATCTATGAGTGGAGTATTTGATAAAAAGGCCGATAAGGCAAACCGCAGGGAGGAGAGGACGCGTAAAGAGATACAGGAAAAAAAGAAGGTAAGACTTATAACTGTAATTGTTATAATAGTCTTCGCGCTGATGCTTTCCGGCGCTTTATTTATCAATTCGAGATACGTCAGACGTTCATTGACGGCGATAACGATTGGCGGCGTTGATTTTACAGCGGCTGAATTTGATTATTTTTATAATAGCGCGGTCAATGAATATACTGAGTACATGAACTCCCAATTCGGGGAGTACGCAGCATCCTACACGCCTGCTACCGATAGGCCGCATTCAAGTCAAGTCCGCGATGACGAGACAGGGGAGACCTGGGCGGATTTTTTCATTAACTATACAATCGAGCAGGTATCTGAGCAAGTTAAGTACTACAATGCGGCTAAGGCTGCCGGATTTGTGATGACGTCTGAGGATCGCGAAAGCATGGAAAGTGAATTAGCGGATTTTAGGATGTATGCCGAGATGTACGGCTACCCCTCGCTTGATTCATTTCTTCAGGCGATATTCGGGGTCAACATGAACGAAACAGTTTTACGCAGTGTTGTTGAATTTATCAATACGGGCGTTTCATACGGCAGGCATGTATTCAACTCCTTAGTCTACAGTGATGAGCAAATAGCTGAGCACTATTATGGAAACAGAGACAATTTTGACAGTTTTACATACAGGTATTTTCTTATAATGGCTGATAATGTCGTCAGAGAGGATTTTGATACAGAAGAAGAGTATGAAGAAGCTGAAGAGGCTGCGTTGGCGGAAGCGCTGGCGGAAGCGGATCGGATTGCGGTTGAGATATTCAGTGAAGATGATTATATTGCTGCTGCCAGAGAGTTCGACGAAGTTGAGTTCGGCGAACCTGATTCCACGCTGAGAACGTATCCCGGCTCATGGCTTGCAGGGCCGTATAAGGACTGGATGCTTGACGATGGGCGGCAATATGGAGACGTTGCATCCATTGAGGCGACTACCGGTGCTTATGTGATATTTTTCATCGAACGCGACCCAAACGAATACCGTATGGTCTCAATGCGTCAGATACTAATCCTGCCTGAAGACATCGGCCCGGAAATGTTTGTCGATGGCGAGGAATCCCCCGCATATCCTGAAGCTCTCGAGTTTGCGGACAATGTGGCCAGGGAAAGGGCTGAAGCTGTGATGGCATTGTTCATCGAGGGAGGCGCGACTGAGGACGCGCTCATTGAGCTAATGGCGGAGCATTCTGATGATCCGACCGAGGGCGGTTTTTATGACTTGATCACAAAAAACTCCGCAAATAATAAAATGGTTCCGGAAATTGAGGAGTGGCTGTTTGATCCCGCAAGACAGGCAGGCGATTATGAGCTTATAAAAACGGAGGCTTACGGTTATCATTTTGTGTTTTTCGTGGAACATGGCGAGAGATACTGCGATTTCCTCGCGAAAAATGCCATGACCGACAATGATTTCAGGGAGTGGACCGAGAGTCTTCCCGACGTTGATTTTGAAAAAAGGTGGGCGTTCATGTTTACGCAGAATTGATAATAAGAAAAAGGAGTGATGAAAAGGTGCATAGTTTTAATGTAGACTTGGAAATGGTAAAGGAGCTGGAGGATAAGTGCGTTAAGATTCGCAAAGACTTGCTCAACTTCATTCATCGTATCGGAATGGGGCATCTTGGCGGCGAGCTATCGATTGTTGAGATATGCGTCGCGCTGTATTATAAGTATATGAACTACGATGTGATGCGGCCTGACTGGGAGGAACGCGACAGGCTCGTTTTGTCAAAAGCGCACTGCAGCGAGACGCTTTATACAATTTTCGCCGATCAAGGAGCGTATACGATAGACTATATGGTTGAACATTTTGAGACATTGAATACGGCAATTTTCGGGATGCACTCCAACCGCCTTTATTGTCCCCAGATAGAGGTTTCAGCCGGCTCTCTGGGTCATGGGTTGCCAATCGCCGTGGGTCTTGCGCTTGGCGCCCGCGTACAGAAACAGAATTGGCGAACCATAGTAATCACAGGCGACGGCGAGCTGAACGAAGGCACGAACTGGGAAGCCATGATGGCCGCTGCGCACCACCAGCTTGGAAACATCGTATGCATATGCGATAAAAACGGCGTCTCTATGACGGGGCCGACACGCGAAGTTATGAATCTGGATCCGTTGGCCAAAAAGGTCAGGGCTTTCGGTTGGGATGTTGTTGAGATCAACGGCAACAACATGTATGAAGTCTGCGAGGTGTTGCAAAACCTTCCGCCGGCGGAGCCGGTATACCGTAGAAAGCCGGTTTTCATTATCGCCAACACAATAAAAGGCAAGGGCGTGGATTTCATGGAAGGCGATTACAAATGGCATGGCGGCGGGATATCAAAGGAAGATTTAGATCGCGCGATCGCATATGTTGAAAAAAGCAGGAGGGTGAGATAATGGCTGTACAAACGACTTTTAATTTTGACCAGATGCTCTCAAATGCGCGTGAGGCGTACGGGGAGGAGCTTTTCAAGATGGCGGAGGAAGGTATTGATTTCGTATTTACATACACCGACAATGTTGCGCCGTCTTCTTCAGCAGGCAAGCTTTTGGCAAAATACCCTGAACGGTGTTTCAATTTCGGCATCGCCGAGCCGAATCAGGTGGGTGCGTCGGCAGGGTTGGCGCTTTCCGGGCTGACTGTTTTCTCGCAGGTGTTTGGCCCGTTTCTGCCGCTGCGGGCAGCAGATCAAATACACACAGACATCGCTTACAACGATGTAAATGTTAGATTGATCGGCACGCACGCCGGTGTGACCGCCGGGGGAGGGCCTACCCATAACTGCATTGCCGATCTTGCGCTTTACAGAGCGATTCCAAATCTTACTATATGTGTTCCTGCCGATGCAGATCAATGTTGCAAAATAATTAGAAAGTCCATGGAATTCAAAGGTCCGATGATAATACGAATCGACCGGGGCGGCTCACCGAACGTCTACGCATCCGGTGATTATGAGTACGAGATAGGCAAGGCTATCGAAACGTTGCCCGGCGACGATCTTTCGATTATTTCGGCAGGATCGAGCGTCTACTGGTCGATGATGGGAGCGAAGATGCTGAAAGATAAGCACGGCGTCAGCGCCCGCGTCATAGATATGCATACGATAAAGCCTATGGATACAGAAATGCTTCTCAAGTGCGCCCGTGAAACAAAAATCATTGTGACTGTCGAGGAGCATTCGATAAACGGCGGGCTTGGCGGTGCAGTCGCGGAATACCTGCTTGAGGCAGGTTTCAACGGCAAATTCAAGCGCATAGGCTTGCCGGATGAGTTCGCCGTACTGGGCAATCCGGATGAGGTATACAAATATTACCGCATGGATCCGCAGGGGATTGCGGAGCAAATCGCTGAACTTCTCTAAAAGTTTGAAATCAACAAAAGGAGTGGTATTTATGGCTGATATTCGGGAATTTTCTTTGGATTATTTTAGTTTGAAGGGCAAGGTTGCTATTGTCACCGGCGCTAACCAAGGGCTTGGGATGGCGTATGCCACCGCGTTTGCGAAAGCGGGGGCGGATATCTTTATCCCGCACTACACGGCAGATGTTGCTGAAGTCAAAGAGCTTGTCGAGGCTGAAGGACGGCGGGTGGAGTTCTTACGTGGCGATTTGTCAGACAGGTCGTATATTGACGAAATCATTAACGCTTGTATAAGCGTCTACGGCAAAATTGACATTTTAGTGAATAACGCGGGGACAAATCATTTTGATGATGTTATGACTTTTCCGGACGAGGAGTACAGGAGGGTTATGGACATACAGTTGAACGCATCCTACTATATGGCGCATGAAGCAGGTAAAGTCATGGCGAAACAGGGCGGCGGCAAGATAATTAATATCGGTTCCGCGTTGTCTTTTATGGCTGACAGCAACTGTCCGCCTTATGTAATCGCAAAACATGGGGTCATAGGGATCACCCGGTATTTTGCGGGCGATTTCGGCAAGTATAATATTCAGGTCAACGCGCTTTGCCCGGGGTTCTTTTATTCGGACATGAACTCTGCAATCAGTGACAATAAGGAGTTCTACGATAAAATCACAAACCGCATCCCGCTTGGACGCTGGGGCGTCTCCCACGATTTGATGGGTACGGTTGTGTTCCTTGCCAGCCGGGCTTCAGACTACATGAATGGCTGGTACGTTACAGTTGACGGGGGATTTGCGACGACTCTTTAGTAACAACCTTTTCTCAGATATGAGGTGTTGAAAATGCGATTGAGATACATTGAACGCGGCGCGAGGCTTTCTATCTCCGCCATGTCGGATCGGGAAGATGGAGGAGAAGTCTACGAAGCATTGTTTTACGACATGCACGATCTGCTGAACGAATCGTCCATTGTTGTGCAATGCGCTAGCCTGAACAAGGATTTTAATAAGCTTGGCAGGTACGCGATATTGGACGTCAGCTTTACGGTCGGGCCGAACGTATTCGCATTCATGGGGCGCGCTGTTGAAAAAGTGTACAGCGATATGGTTGTTATCGAGCAAACGTCGGAAATCGAAACTTTGAACCGGCGTAAGTATGAAAGAGACGAGTTTCGCGTCGAAGTAAGGATATACGGACTGCCTGAGGAAAGCCTCTCATATACCAGATACTCAATGCCGGGCATCCGTCCGGTATTGACGGAAATGAGTTTTGACGTCAGCGCCGGGGGTATGTGCGTTGTTACTAACACGAACCTCATTTCGGAGTTCGACCCTTATTATCTGATCAGCTTTTCCATAGGCGAGAGGGACTCGTTCCTATTGCCGGCAAAGCTCGTGCGAAGGTCGAATTTTGCGCGGTCGAGAGTCGGGAAGTATGATTACGGTTTTCAGTTTATATACGACAATATGCCTGATGAAATGACCAGGCTGACAAAGGCGATTCTGAATAAGAAAATCTCATCTTTGTAGAGTTGGTTTTAGTGGATGGGCGGCGTTAAGCGGCGGGTCGAGTATGATAACGGCAGTTTTCATAATGAAATGAGGAGATTAATGTAATTGTTTAGAAAGAGGCCCAGAACTGCTCACCAAAAGGCACAGCGTGCTCAGATGCGCATTTTAGCGCGCTTGGCTTGCTGTGCATATTTGGCTTTTAATATAATTGTGCCGCTTATACGCAATGTACCTGATCCTGACAGCATGAACCCCACAGTACAAATAGCTATCATTGCCGCGTTTATTGCTGTGACGGCATTGATTGCGGTTTTCACGGGCGTTGAGTTGGTGCGAAGCTTTAAAGCCGGGTTATTCAAGGCGTCGGCGTATACTGACGATGAAGAGTTTATTATTAATGATGAAACAGAAGAACATGATGATGACGGCGATGACGATGAGTACGGCGACGACGAATACGACGACGAATACGACGACGAATACGATGACGAATACGATGGCGATGATGGTGACGACGATGAACACTGATGATAAATAATAAGACGAGAAGGGGGATTGATTGTCGGGATGAATGTATTGTTTAGCAAACTAAAAGAAGTATTATCAGCGGTTTCGTCGGTCATCGGCATTGTTTTGCTGCTCCATTTTACCGGATTGGCGCCTTTGACCGGAACTATGATTTTGCAGTTTATACTCGGTGCCGTGCTTATCGTAATAGGGCTTTCTATACTGTTGGTGGGCATTGATATAGGCATTATGCCGTTTGGCGGGCATATGGGCAATTCTTTTCTGAAATCAAATAAGCTGCTGTTTGTCGTTATAGTGGGTTTTCTCCTGGGGTTTTTCATTAACATTGCCGAGCCAGATCTACAGGTTCTTGCCAGGCAGGTTGAAGCAGTAATGGATGGTCAAATAACGATGAGCGCCATCCTTGTTGCGGTATCGCTCGGCACGGGGGTGCTATTGGTCGTAGGGATAGTAAGGATTGTAAAACAGTTTGCTTTAAATATGATATACGTCGTAACATACGGTATTCTGACCTTGATGTCTTTGTTTATAGCATTATACTTTTCGCCGGAGAGGCTTGCGATAGGACTTGCGATAGGGTTTGATTCTTCCGGAGCGACTACAGGCGCCCTCACAGTTCCGCTCGTGCTGGCACTTTCCGTTGGAATCTCCTCTATGAGAAAAGACAGCAAAAGCGCTGAGGAAGACAGCTTCGGTCTGGTTGGGGCAATATCCGCCGGTGCAATACTCGGGATTTTAGTATTGAATATGTTCATCGGGACTGATAGCATAACCGGACACCTGCCCTATTCAGGAAGCTATACGCTTTTGGAGCTAGCGGGAAAGATGGCGCTCGAATCAATAATCGCAATGGCGCCTGTTGTCTTGATTCTGATTATATTCCAGATTAGAGACTTCCATTTATCGCCGAAGCATTTCAGGCGCATTCTTCAGGGTTTTTTATACACGTATATAGGGTTGGTTCTTTTCCTAATCGGCGTAAACTCCGGGTTCATGAATGTAGGCAACGAAATAGGAAGGAGCCTTGCATCGTTTGACAATAAGGCGGTTCTTGTGGGGCTTGGCTTTTTGCTGGGGATGTTCGTAATACTTACGGAGCCCGCTGTTTATGTTTTGACGCAACAGATAGAAACCGTTACTAGCGGGTACATCAAGAGGAAAACCGTTCTGGTCACTTTGTCACTGGGAGTTGCGTGCGCTGTGAGCTTGGCTATGCTGCGGACTGTTATCCCGGCTATTCAGCTATGGCATTATTTGCTGCCCGGATTCTTTCTAAGCTGCTTAATGTCATTTCATGTTCCTAAGATTTTCGTCGGCATCGCTTTTGATTCCGGAGGCGTTGCTTCAGGGCCTATGACGGCAACGTTCGTTTTGGCGTTTGCGCAAGGCGCGTCAGATGCCATACCTTATTCCAATTTGCTGATGGATTCATTCGGGGTCATCTCCATGGTTGCCATGACGCCCGTTATAGCTTTACAGGTTTTAGGCCTGATTTATAGATTTAAATCAAAGAAAAGTGAGGGTGAGGTTTGAAATGGCCGGGTTTTGTATGATACGCTGTGTGGTGAACATGGGCGATGCTTCAAAGACTTTGAAAAGCGCCAGACAGTACGGCGTGAAAGGCGGAACCATATCAATAGGCACAGGCACTGTGCAAAGCAGATTGTTGGATTTTCTGGGTATTAACGAGGTGAGAAAAGAAATCGTCTCCATGGTGGTTGAAGACGAGCTGGCCGCTGATGCGATTAAAGGGATCAGCGCCGATATGCATTTTGACAAACCGCATCACGGCATCGCTTTTTCTTATTCGGTATCTGAGTTTATTGGCAGCAAGAATACAGTTGAAGAAAGATTACCAAACATCGAGGTGAAAAACAGTATGTACAAGGTTATTCATGTAATCGTTGACAAGGGCAAGGGGGCAGACGTAGTTGATGCCGCTAATAAAGCAGGCGCGAGAGGCGGTACAATAATTAATGCCCGCGGATCGGGTATCCATGAAGTCAAAAAGCTCTTTTCAATTGAGATTGAGCCTGAAAAAGAGGAAGTGTTTATTATTGCGAAAACAGATGTAAAAGACAGTATTGTTGAATCTATAAGGACTAATCTGAGAATTGACGAGCCGGGTACAGGCGTCCTGTTTGTGATAGATATCAATGAAGTTTACGGGCTTCATGAGGGAAGTTGAGATCTCAGAGTTGTGACCGGGCTCCTAACAGAAAGTGTAAATGCTCAGGACCGGTGAGGATGGCTATGTTAAATTCCCGCAAAGCGCAACCAAGGGCGGTGGAGCGATTGCGGGAATTGAACATAGCCGTCCGAGCGCAAGGTTCTGAGCAGTTAGCAGAAAGTTTTGTAGTCGGCTAGGTTTTCTTTCAAGAGCGAGGGGACGTCGAGGTTGTAGGGGCAGTGTTCTTTGCAGTGTCCGCATTCCAGGCAGTCGTTGACGCGGTTCATTTTGTCTTTCCAATCATCGCTGAGCCAAACAGACAAAGCGGCGCGGCGGAGCAGTTTTGAAATCCGGGCCGAGGTCGGTATTTCGATGTTGGCAGGGCAGGGCAGGCAATAGCCGCAGCCTCTGCAATAATCTCCGCTCAGTTCTTTGACGTCGTGCTCTATCTCAAGCTTAATAGCCGGGTCGCTGAGTGACGGGTGGAATTCCTGATGATATAGGAATTCATCAAGCTCGTTTTCATGCTGAATGCCCCAGATAGGAAGGACGTTATCATATTGAGCCAGAAAAGCGTAAGCGGCGGCTGAATTCGTTATCAGCCCTCCCGCCAAAGCTTTCATAGCGAGCACTCCTATATTATTCTTTGCGCATAAACTGACAAACTCAAGCTCGTCAGGCGACGATAGGTAGGAGACCGGATATTGAATTATTTCGTATAGGCCTGACTCGGCGGCTTCAAGCGCTATGTCAAGCCTGTGGTTCGTTATGCCGATATGCCTGACTTTTCCTTGGGCCTTTGCTTCAGCGATTGCGTCATAAAGCCCTGAGCCATCACCCGGCTTTGGGCAAAATGGCGGGTTATGGAGCTGGTAAATATCTATATAGTCCGTTTTCAGCATGTCGAGGGAGGTTTTGAGATCATTCCAAAAGCCTTGCGTGTCCCGTGAATGCGTTTTTGTAGCTATGTGTATTCTATTGCGGACGCCTGACAGAGCCATGCCGATTTTTTTCTCGCTGTCGGTGTAGCCTCTTGCAGTATCAAAAAATGTGATACCTCCGTGATATGCTTTGACTAAAATGAACATGGCTTCACTGTCGCTGAGACGTTGTATCGGAATCGCTCCAAAACCGTTTTTATTAACTGTTATGCCGGTCGATCCGAGTGTCATGTACTCCATAATCAGTTCCTTTCAGAATACGAAGAGTTGAGAGACATAGTTGCGTATGCATCAGCCATTGCTCTCAACCCTCGATTTTCAGTTCTCCAATTACTAATTCTTTCCGTATCCGGCAGCTTCGAGAACCATGTCTTTTACTTTCATAAGGCGGACTTTTGTAGAGCGGTCGTTCTCTTCAAGCTTCATAGTAATATACTTAATATTCGTCTGCATTTCGGGTATCATAACGTATTCCAGCGCATTGACCCTGCGGCGTGTGCGCTCGATCTCGTCTGCGAGCAGCTGCATCGTCTTTTCGACTTGTGCAAGTTCAAGCATGTCGCGGAACACATTGGCGAGAGCTGTCAGCGCGTCGTCCAACTCGCCCGATGTTTGCGCGAAGCCGTATGGGTAAATCGCCGCAGTGTCTTCCATTTCCGTTTTAAAGTCATAGACCGGTACATGAACCGACATGATGTTCTTAAATGACATGTTCAATTCAACTTTCTGACGCGGATATAAAAGCGATTGCTCCAACATCTCCGGGGACATAATCGCAGACGCCACGGCCAGGGCGCGATTGGCGTTTGATAGCCCTTCGTCAACGCGCAGCCGCAGTTCTCGGTTACGGCGCACTATCTCAAGAAACTGGCGCATGAGCTCATCGCGCTTGTCTTTTAAGAGTTTATGCCCTCGGGTGGCTGTTCTCAGACGTGTTTTCAGGCGCGTCAATTCCATCCTGGTCGGTGAAATTGTCTTTTTTGCCATTCAGCTCACTCCTTTGGCATGTATTTTTCAATCAGTTCCGGTTTGATGCGCTTGAGCTCTGCTCTGGGTAGGATGGAGAGCAGTTCCCAGCCGAGCGTCAGGGTTTCCACGATAGTGCGGTTTTCTTCGTAGTCTTGCGACACATAACGCGTCTCGAACTCATCGGAGAACTTCGCAAACAGAAGGTCGTCCGCAGACAGCGCGCTTTCGCCAAGGATAGTCATGAGCTCCTTGGCATCTTTTCCGCGCGAGTACGCGGCGAACAGCTGGTTCATAGTATTGGCGTGGTCTTCCCTTGTTTTGCCCGCGCCTATACCCTTATCTTTAAGGCGTGAAAGAGAGGGCAGAACGTCAACAGGAGGCATTACGCCTTTCCTGAATAAGTCGCGAGAAAGTATAATTTGCCCTTCTGTGATGTAACCGGTCAGGTCTGGGATGGGGTGCGTTTTATCGTCTTCCGGCATCGTGAGTATCGGTATCATCGTTATTGAGCCGTTTTTGCCGATACGCCTGCCGGCGCGTTCATACATAGTCGCAAGGTCTGTGTACAGATAACCGGGGTAGCCCCTGCGTCCGGGTACTTCTTTACGCGCGGCTGATACTTCGCGCAGTGCTTCTGCATAGTTCGTTATGTCGGTGAGAATAACTAGAACGTGCATGTCTTTTTCAAAAGCAAGGTACTCGGCGGCAGTCAGCGCCATACGAGGGGTCGCTATACGCTCGACGGCAGGGTCGTCGGCCAGGTTTGTGAAGATGACCGAGCGGTCTATGGCACCGGTGCGGTTGAACTCTTGAACGAAATACTCAGATTCTTCAAATGTGATACCGATAGCGGCAAACACGACGGCGAAATTATCTGTATCGCTTCCAAGCACTCTTGCCTGACGGGCAATTTGTGCAGCCAACTGCGCGTGCGGCAGGCCGGAACCCGAAAAAATAGGAAGCTTCTGACCGCGCACAAGCGTATTCAGGCCGTCGATAGTGGACAGCCCCGTTTGGATAAACTCGTTAGGATAGTCGCGTGCGGCGGGGTTCATAGGCAGCCCGTTTATGTCGTTATGTGATTCGGCAAGCACTTCGGGCCCATTGTCTATAGGTTTTCCCATGCCGCTAAAGACGCGTCCCAGCATGTCGCCGGAAACCGCAAGCTCAAGCGGGCGTCCGAGAAACCGCACTTTTGATGCGGAGAGGTTTATTCCGGCGGCGCTTTCAAACAACTGTACAACGGCTGAGTCGCCATCTACCTCGAGAACTTTACAATGCCTGACTTCGCCGTTTGGTAGCTCCAACTCCGCAAGTTCGTCATATGTGACGCCCTCGACATTCTTTATAACCATCAGCGGGCTGACGATTTCCCGGATCGTACGGTATTCTCTTATCATACCTCGTCGCCTCCTTTTACTATAGCTCCGACTTGAAGTTCCATATCTTGTGCGATAAGGCGGAACTTTTCTTCGTACTCAGACGGCGGGACGGATTTGGCGCGCCCTATCTGTTCGCGGACAGGGATATCGAACAGAAGCTGAACGTTTTCCACGCCTTTTGATAAAGCATCTTTGCATAAATCGTTATAGTATAGCACAAGCGACAGGAGAGTGGCTTGCTTTTCATATGAGGTGTAGCTGTCAACATCAGTGAAAGCGTCTTGCTGCAGGAAGTCTTCGCGCACCATCTTTGCTGTTTCAAGGGTCAATTGATCAGGTGCGGAAAGGGAGTCGTGGCCTACAAGCTTAACGATTTCCTGAAGCTCCGCTTCTTCTTGAAGCAACGCCATAGTCCTTATACGGTTTAATGAGAAATCGATGCCGAAGTTCGCGTCATACCAGGGTTTGAGCGTATCAAGGTACAATGAGTAGCTTGTGAGCCAGTTTATTGAGGGGAAGTGGCGCGCATATGCAAGCGTTGCATCGAGGCCCCAGAACACCTTGACGATACGCATCGTCGCTTGGGATACCGGCTCTGAAGTGTCTCCGCCGGGTGGGGAGACTGCGCCGATGGCGGTGAGGGAACCGCGTCTGTTTTCGCCGCCGAGGCACTCGACGATTCCCGCGCGCTCGTAAAACTGCGCAAGACGGGAGGAAAGGTATGCAGGATATCCTTCCTCGCCGGGCATCTCCTCAAGGCGCCCCGACATTTCACGAAGCGCTTCGGCCCAGCGAGAAGTCGAGTCGGCTATGACCGCGACGTCATAACCCATGTCGCGGAAGTACTCGGCAATCGTTATGCCTGTATAAATCGATGCTTCGCGGGCGGCGACAGGCATGTCGGATGTATTGGCAATCAGCACTGTGCGTTTCATCAGGGGCTCCCCGGTGCGCGGATCGCTCAGTTCCGGGAATTCCATCAGCACGTCCGTCATTTCGTTGCCGCGTTCTCCGCAGCCGATGTAAA
>Ga0099364_10007203_pt1 | contig 15949 bp, 14 predicted proteins | sample TergutTh196P3_FD_73070 | JGI IMG/M metagenome (GOLD analysis project Ga0099364, IMG submission 73070) | Microcerotermes parvus P3 segment gut microbial communities from Pointe-Noire, Republic of the Congo - Th196 P3 | ecosystem: Host-associated > Arthropoda: Insects > Digestive system > Gut ...
CCCCCGCGACCCCCCGCAGAAATCGAAGACTGCACACTTGCCAGTACGACGAACAAAGGGCAATCAGTAAAATACATCTACCGTCCGCTTTCGCCTTGCGAGGCTCAAATGCTGGGCGCGGGGAAAAAGATAATATGAAAAAAGCATATTAGATATTTTTCCCCGCTTTTTAAACCTTCAGTTAGCATTGTAGCTATTATAGACACAAAGCACCAAAGGCAAGTATGCACAGACCTAAAACAAGGAGCGACACCGGAAGCGCCCGCGCACGTAATAACAGCGGAAAAAGTCTTCAAATATCTTTTTTTCCTAATACCTTTTTTCGCGTTCAAGCCCTGGAGCTTGGCTCGGCTGAGCGATTGGGCGGATTAAAGAACTAAGCATATGACGTGCGCGATGAAAGGCACAGGGCTATGAGAATTGTCGTAGCGGGGGTCCGGGGTCTCCCCGGCGCGTTTTGGTTACTTTGCCGCGTTGCAAAGTAACAGCCCCCGCGGCTTGAGCGGGTGAGCAGTGCGAAACTACAACAAGAAGTAAACGTAACGTAGGCGCAAAATTTACGTAAACTGCGAAACTCGCAACAAAGCAAAAAAACACAGTGTTCGTAATACTAATCTTCGTTAGAAATGAGGACAAAAAATCTTCGCAAAACCCATAACCGAAAGCTTTTGCTCGATTTTTTGTCTATTTCTTAAACGGATATTAGTATAAAGCAATCAGGGGGCGAAGTAGATGAAACCCATAAAAATGATCGTGACCGACCTGGACAACACACTTTTGCGCAGTGACAAAACCATATCGGACTTTACGGCGGAGGTTTTCGCCCGTTGCCGCGAAAAAGGGATTATAACAGCTTTCGCGACCGCGCGCTCACAGCAGGCGGCGGCGCGGTTCATCAGGCAGATAGAGCCTGATATTTTTATTGGTTTCGGCGGCGCGCTGGTTTTGCACAAGGACAAGGTCATACATAAAACCGGCATCCCAAAGGAAATAACGCGGGGCCTTGTAAAACGCTTCATGTCCGAGCCGGAAATTGAGGCGGTATATTTATCTAACGAAAACCGCGCCCTTACCAACGATGACGAAATTTTCACTTCGCACTCGGACTGGATGCACTACGAACGCACGGATTTTTCCGCTGTGCCGGATGAGGTTTTCCTGAAAATATCGGTAGCTTGCGCTAATCCCGATGTAATGGCGCGGATTGCCGACGATTACCCCCTGTTCGAGGTTTTGGGCTTCTCTGGCGAGGGGATATTTATGTTCTCGAACAAAACAGCGTCAAAGTGGGTCGGCGTAAAGGCGGCGGGCGGTTATCTTCGCATTCCCGCCGATGAGATCGCCGCGTTCGGCGACGATTATAATGATATAGGTATGCTTATGGGATGCGGGGTCGGCGTCGCGGTCGAAAACGCCATACCGCAGGCAAAGGCCGCCGCGGACTATATTTGCGGGTCATGTGAAGAGGACGGCGTTGCGCATTGGCTGGCGGCGCGGAGCGCCGCAGGTTTTAGGATTTAGGTTTGAGGTTTTAGGAAAAGGACGGTGCGACAAATATCTTCCCTTACTAATTCCTAATTCCTATTTCCTAATTCCTATCCATTGACGTACAGGCAAAATAGGCGTAAAATATAATTATGCTAACCTTTGAAGAATCCCAAGAAGCGCTGACCGAAATCGCGGACAACCTGCCGGCGGCCATATTTGACAGGCTGAATGGCGGGATACTCCTGTTGCCCGACACTGTGCGCGACCCTAAATACAGCGGGCTGTTCATTCTCGGGCAATACCATGTGGAGCCGCTCGGCTTCGGGCGTTATATAACTTTACACTACGGCTCGGTAAAAGAGGTCTACGGGCATTTGCCCCCGGGCGCGTTCCGCCGTAAACTGGAGGAAACCTTGCGGCACGAGCTTGTCCATCATATAGAAAGCCTTGCGGGGGACCGTTCCCTGGAAATCAAAGACGCGATACAATTGGGGCAATATACACAGCGCCGCAAGCTAAGGCTGCAGCGGGATACAGGGCGCGATGGCGCGGCAGGCGGGGGTGGGCAATGAAAGCCATCGCGGCAAAAATAAAACGCTATTTTATCCGCACCGACCATGCACTGTGGGTTATGTGTGTTATGATGTCCGCCATCGGCGCTGTGCTGCTCTACGGCTGCCTAGTCAGCGGGTATGCCGCCAGTTTAGGCGTCAGCAGGCGTATGTTTTTTATTCAAATCGGCGCGGCCTTGGCGGGGATTTTCGCCGCGTTTATTATCTCGCTGATTGATTATCGGTTCCTGCTGAAGACCTGGATGGTCCATATACCGCTCGCTTATTTTTTAGTGGCGCTGACATTCTTCTTCGGGTTTGGACATATAGAAAGGCCGGACGACCGGCGCTGGCTCATGCTGCCGTTTCTTAATATGCAGTTCCAGCCCTCCGAGCTGCTTAAAATTTCATTCATCATGTCCTTTGCGCTGCATATTCACAAACTGAGCGATTCGATTGGCAGGCTTATACCGGTGATAAGCCTGGCGCTTCACATATGCGTGCCTGTAGTGCTGATACATCTGCAAGGCGACGACGGGACCGCGCTGCTTATTGGGCTTACGGGCATTGCAATGATGTTCCTGTCCGGGGTGAAGTGGCGGTATTTTCTGGCCCTGGCATCAGGGCTTTCCGTTGGGGTGCCGCTGGCGTGGTATTATGTCCTGAGCCCATTCCAAAAAGAGCGCATCACCGTGCTGTTCAACCAAGATACGGCCGATGTCCTGGGCATATATTACCAGCAGTATTACGCGAAAATGGCAATCGCGATGGGCGGCACAACCGGGATCGGCCTGTTTGATGCCGCGCACACCTATATCCCGATTATGCACAATGACTTTATCTTTGCTTTTTTAGCGGAGTCATTTGGGTTTATGGGCGCGCTGGGCGTGTTGTCGCTGATGGTGGCCTTGTGCCTGAAGATCCTTTACAACGGCATCCGCGCTGACGACAGCCGCGGCGCGGCGATTTGTTGCGGCGTATTCGCGATGCTGCTGTTCCAGGCTTTTATCAACGTCGGGATGTGCCTTTCCCTTTTGCCCGTTATCGGCAACACATTCCCATTTCTTTCACAGGGCGGGTCGTCGGTGCTGACCGCATATATCGGCATCGGGCTGGTGATGTCTGTTTATATGTGGAAAAAAGAAGAGATGTTTTTTGATTAGAAAGGACCGATAAAATGAAAAAAATAATACTATCCTCTGTTTTAGCAGCAGCGCTTCTATTCTCATCCTGCACGGCGGGGGGCGGCGGCGCGGGCGTTCCGTCGGGGACCGACCGCGAGGGCAACGCGATATCTTTACCGGGCCGCATTGACAGAATTATCGTCATGGGGCCGTCCAATGTAGAAATTGTCGCGGCGCTGGGCGCGGCGGATAAGATCGCCGCCATAGACAGCTATTCTGTTGGCATCCCGGGCGTACCCGCCGATATCCCGGTCTTTGATATGCTATCCCCGGACGGTGAGCGCATGGCCGCCCTTGCGCCGGATGCCATCTTCATCACCGGGATGAGCAAGGTTGAGGGCGACGACCCGTTAAGGCTTGTCGCGGACTCGGGGATTTGTGTGGCATATATCCCGAACAGCCCCACCATCGGGGATATAATGGAGGACATCCGTTTCCTGGCAAAAGCTTTGGGTGCGGAGGAGAAAGGCGAGGCGCTGATCGCCGGTATGCAAAGCGAGATTGATATTATCCGTGAAACCGCAGGACAAGCCGTAACCAAAAAAACCGTCTACTTTGAGATTTCCGCCGCGCCGTTTATGTACAGCTTCGGGTCTGGTACATTCTTAAATGAGATGATTGAAATTGCGGGGGCGGAGAATATTTTCGCGGGTCATGATTCCTGGCTGGCTGTGACCGATGAAGCCGTGCCGCAGGCAAACCCGGATGTGATCCTGACAAGCGTGGATTATTTGGACGACCCGGTAGCCGAAATCCTGTCAAGGCCGGGCTGGGCAGGTATTGCCGCCGTGCAGAACGCGGATGTGTACCGCATTGACGCGGACGCGAGCAGCCGCCCGAGCCATAATATCGTGACCGCCCTGCGACAAATAGCCGAGGCTGTCCACCCGGAACTGTTTAAATGAAAACTAAAATAATCGTCACAGCGGCAGCGGCCCTTGCCGCGCTCATACTTGGGGTCGCGGTCGGCAGCGTGTACATCCCGCCGGGGGATATACTGCGAATCATCGCGCATATGGTTTTCGGGGCGCGGCTGCCGGAGGAAATAAGCGCCACCTCCGCCGCGATCCTGTGGAATCTTCGGCTCCCGCGCGCGCTCCTGGCGTTTGTCGCGGGGGCGGCGCTTTCGGTCAGCGGCGCGGTTATGCAGAGCGTTTTGCGAAACCCGCTGGCTTCGTCGTATACAATCGGCGTGTCGTCGGGGGCATCGCTGGGCGCTTGCCTGGTCCTTCTCTACGGTGCCGCGCTCCCGATGCCCGCAATGCTGACACTGCCGGTTTTCGGCTTTGCGTTCGGGCTTGGCACGATACTGCTCGCGGTGGCGTTCGCTTCGGGCATAGACAGCAGGATGGAAAACAATACTATAATTTTAGCCGGTATGGTGTTCTCCTTGTTTGTAAACGCCGTGACAACACTTCTGATGGCGATGTCCGGCGAATATATGAACCGCCTGATCTATTGGCAGATGGGCAGCTTTGCAATGAAAGACTGGCACACGCTGTATATTTTAGTGCCGCTTACTATTATCGGTGCGCTGTTCGCGGTGCGATGTAACCGCGAGCTGGATATGATGACCTTCGGGGAGGAACAGGCAAAAACCATGGGCGTGAGCCTAAAGCGCGTAAAATGGGCGCTGCTGATCTGCGCGTCGCTGCTTACAGGCGGCACAATCGCGTTTGTCGGTGTGATCGGCTTTGTGGATTTAGTCGCTCCGCATATTGTGCGCAGGATCTTCGGGCCGTCACACAGATATGTAATCCCGCTGTCCGCACTGCTGGGCGGCGCGTTTATGGTAATCTGTGACCTTGCGGCGCGTACTGTCGTTTCCCCGAGCGAGCTGCCTGTCGGCGCGGTGACAGCGCTGGTGGGCGCGCCGTTCTTTGCGTATGTATATTTTGCCAAGAGGAAAGCGTAATGGGACAAAAAATGCTGGAGCTTATAAATGTATCCGCCGGTTATAACGGCACTGATGTAGTAAAAAACGTGTCACTGGCGGTAAACGCGGGCGAGAACCTGTCCATCATCGGGCCTAACGGCTGCGGGAAAACCACATTGCTGAAGGCCGTGGCGAATATCCTGCCCTACCGCGGGGAGATTGCGCTGGACGGCAAACCCACGCGAAAATTAAAGCAGCGGGAGATCTCCCGGAAAATCGCGATGCTCAGCCAGAACTCCGGCGCGTACTTCTCCTACACGGTCTACGACACGGTGATGATGGGGCGGTACCTTCACATAAAAGACCGCTTGCTGGGGCTTCCGTCAAGCGGGGACAAGGATTTTGTCCTGGAGTGCCTGAAAACCGCGGACCTGCTGGATGTAAAAGACAGGGAGATCACAAGGCTTTCGGGAGGCCAGCTCCAGCGCGTGTTTTTGGCGCAGGTACTCGCGCAGGACCCCGCGGTTATCCTGCTGGACGAGCCGACAAACCATCTCGACCTAAAGTTTCAGATAGAGCTGGTGGAGTATCTGAAGCAGTGGGCATCGCAGTGGGGGCGCGCGGTAGTCGGCGTGATGCATGATATAAACCTTGCCCTGCGCCTGAGCGCGAGGCTTTTGGTCATGAAGGGCGGCGGGGTGTCGGCATACGGCAATGCCGATGAGATTATGACAGGCGGGCTGCTGGAAAACACATACGGCATCGATGTAGCGGGTTATATGCGCGAATTACTGGCAGTTTGGGAAAATGTGAAATGAGAAGCTGTGTTCATAGCTTCTAAACAGGAGGATGATTACAAATGGCTAAAATCGGATCCCCGCTTTTTATCCTGCAGGAGCAGTGCGCAAAAGACCTGATGGCGGTTATTGAAAGGCTTGCGGAAATCGGTTTTGACGGGATAGAATTTCTGGGTTTTTTCGGGCACAGCCCCGCTGATATCAGGCGCAAGCTGGATTCATGCGGGATCGCCGCCATCGGCGACCATGTCCCCTTTGAGCGGTTTGTGTCCGAAACCGGCAAGGTTATCAGCGAACGCGGGGAGATAGGCTGTAGTTTTATTACAGTTGCCCCGCCGCCGCCGGAAGGGATGCCCGGCGGCACGGATTACCCGCGGACTATTGAAGCGTTTATAAAAATCGGCGAAGCGGTCAATGCCGCAGGGATGCGCCTGCTCTTCCATAACCACGCGGAGGAGCTGTGCGGCACGGCAGACGGAAAAACCGTACTCGAGCATTTAATGGACGACATCCCGCCCGCCATTTTGGGGCTGGAGCCTGATTTCGGCTGGATGGGTATTGGCGGCGCCGACCCCGCGTATTATTTACGGAAGTATGGCAGCCGCAGCCCGGTTTTGCATTTCAAGGACTACATCCCGTCGGATAACGAACAGGGCTTCCTGTTCCGGCCGACAGGCTACGGCGTGATTGACAATGCCGGGTTATACGCAATGTCGCTTGCGGCCTCTAAGCCGGAATGGTATGTGATGGATCACGACCACGCGTATGGCCGCGATATCTTCCGCGACCTGGAAATCTCGCTGGATTATTTTAGGAATCTGGAAATTATTTCAAATAACTGAGGTTTGTTTCGTTGAAAAATGTATGCTTTCTGATCGCGCTGTTACTGTGCGCGTGCGGCTGTGCGGATATCGGTCCGGAGCCTGCCCCGCCGGCAACCGCGGCACCCGCACAGGCAGGGATAATAATCCCGCCTAACAGCGGCGCCCATATACTAGGGGCCGCCGCCGCGTTGGCGCGGGAGCTTTCGGGGAAATGGGCAGGGCTGGAATTTGCTGTACATGAATCGCCCGACCCGCCAAGCGCGCTTTCCTCCGGCGATGCGCTGCTGGCATTTACGCCTGTGGGGGATTGGAGCCGCACCGCCGCTTTGCTTTCCTCACCGTTTTTATATGAAAGCTATGAGCATTTCTCCATGTCTATGAATTCCCGCACTGTACTCGGCGCGGTGGGAAAAGAAACCGCGGCGGCAAAAACAACCCCGTTGGCTGTGTTTTATACAGGTTCGGCTTTTTTGCTTTCGTCCATAAACCCGAATAACTATCGGAGCTTCCGCAGTGCAGTTATCAGCGAAGGCGGCGATTTTACAGAGGAATATGAAACCGAAGAAGGCGGCGAGGACGAGGATGAGGATGTACCGGAGGAAAGCGCCATCACACCCGCCCTTGCGATGATATCCCATAATACACAGCGCCGCCATGCTTATACAGCCGCGGGTTCGGTTGTAACCGTAATATCAGACCCGTCGGCCAGGCTGGAAAAACTGCTGGACGGGCAGCTGCAAATCGCGGAATTTTCCGCCCGTGAAGGGCTTTCCCCCGCCGAAACTCATGACGGCATCCGCCTTACGGCAAGCTGGCAGGATATCCGCCCGCTCTGGCTTTTAGCTGACAGCGGCTGGCTGGATTCGCTCACAGGCACCCAAGAAAGAGAACTGCGGGAGGCTGTGTCAAAGCTGTTCCACGCAATAGACCAAAGCTATTTGAGGGAAGACTTAGCGGTGTTCGCGCAATTTTCAGGCTGGCCGTTTATTGAGCCGGGCGATTTTTCCCGCACACGCCGCCTTCTCAGCCGGGACGCCATTAACTCTTTGGCGCTGTCGCCGGGCATAGAGCAGCGCAGGATATTAAACCACATTGACAGCATACGCAGGTAGCAGGGTTTTGCCTTCGGCAGGATTGAGGTTTTAGGATTGAGGATTGAGGAAGGGAAGGAGCTTGTAGGGACGGTCGCCCTCGACCGTCCGCATTGTACGATGCGCCGCGATAATTTGCGGACGACCGGGGCGGTCGTCCCTACGGCCTTCGGCAGGTTTTAGGATTAAGGTTTGAGGTTTCAGGAAAGGGACGGTGCTGCAAATTCCTTCCCTTCCTAAAACCTATATCCTAAATCCTAAAATCCTGGCGTAAGCCAATTTGCCCCGCGCGGGGTTTTATGGTATGATGTTGGTGTAACGGATATAGCAGTTCCACTTTACATACGTAAAGCGTAACAGCTATAAAACTTATTTAAAATGCCGTTTGGCTCGCCGCAAAGCGGCAACCGCCAAACATGGCACATATGGCAATTCCGGTGAATGACAACCGGAATTGCTATATCACGAACCGGAAGAGGTGGACAGGCATTGATCCGCATAGAAATATGCAAGCCTACCCCCGCGCAGTGGATGAAGCTGCGGGGGGGCGTTGGCTGGGCATCCTTCCCCGAGGATGTCGCACAGAAAAGCCTTGACAACACGCCGTTTTGCGTCTGCGCAATGGACGGGGATGAGCTTGTCGGGATGGGGCGCGTCCTCGGCGATGGGGTGTTCGCTTTTTATATAGGCAACGTGATGGTCCGCCCCGACCGCCAAAGTGAGGGCATCGGCAGTGCCATTATGGAAAAAATCATGGAGTATGTAGACAGCCTTGCCGTGCCGGGCTCTATCGCCAGCCTCCTTTCAATAAAAGGCAAGGAGGAGTTCTATACGCGCTTCGGCTTTGAGGAAAGGCCGGATGATATGCACGGTGCGGGTATGTCGAAATATTATAGCTGATACGAGATCATATTGGAGTAAATATGTCCAGGCTATGCACCCTTTTCAGCTCAAGCAGCGGGAACGCTGTATACATATCAGGCGGCGGCACGGCGCTGCTGGTTGATGCCGGGGCATCATGCCGCCGTATCCTTACGGCTTTGGATGCGCGCGGGCTTGACTTTTCGGGCATTGCGGGGATTTTAATCACGCATGAGCATATCGACCATATTTCCGCGCTGGAGGTTTTGCTTAAAAAAATCCGCGTGCCTGTTTACGCTTCATCCGAAACGCTGGATTTTCTCTGCCGCAACGGGAAGATACCACCGGGGGCGGTTTTGGCGGAGGCCTCCGGCACGTTTTGTGTGGGGGATATAAAAGTAACCGCGTTTGATACGCCGCACGACGCCGCGCACAGCCTTGGCTTCCGCTTGGAAATGCCCGACCGGAGGGTCATCGGCATCGCAACGGATTTAGGGCACATCAGCGGCACGGTGGAGCATCACCTGACCGGCTGTGATTTGATAATGCTGGAATCCAATTACGACCCCGGTATGCTGGACACTGGCCCGTACCCATATCTTTTAAAGCGCAGGATAAAAAGCAATACCGGCCACCTGTCCAACGAGGACTGCGCGGAGGGAATACGGCGGCTGGTAAAAAAAGGCGCGGCTTATTTTGTGCTGGGGCATTTAAGCGAGCAAAATAATTTGCCGGAAATCGCATATCAGACAAGCCGGCTAAAGCTTGCCGCCGACTGCTTGAGGGAGCGCCTGGACTACGTCCTCCACGTCGCCCCGGCAAGAGGACCGGGGGAGGTGCTTGCCATTTGATTAAGATAACGGTTATCGCCGTAGGCAAGTTAAACGAAAAGCATTGGGCGGACGCGGCGGCGGAGTATGTAAAGCGGCTCGGGGCTTACTGCAGGCCCAATATAATAGAAATCGCCGAAGCGCGGCTCCCGGACAAGCCGTCCCCGGCGGAAATTGCAAAGGCGCTCGAAACCGAGGGCAAAACAATCCTCGCGCAGATACCGCCGAAAGCGACGGTTATCGCGCTGTGCATAGAGGGCAAGGCAATGCCGTCGGAGGAACTGGCGGAGTTTATCGGCAAAACAGCGGGGGAGCATTCGCATATCGTATTTGTGATCGGCGGCTCCCACGGGCTTTGCCCGGACGTAAAAGCGCGGGCGGGGCTGAAGCTCTCTATGTCGGCCATGACATTCCCGCACCGGCTTGCGCGGGTTATGCTACTCGAGCAGGTTTACCGGGCGTTTGCGATAAATGCGGGGGCGCGGTATCATAAATAGAGGATTGTCTGTATTTGGGGAGGACCGCATGATAATATTGGAAACCGGCAGACTTATAGTACGCGACTATAAAAAATCCGATTTGAACGATATGCACCGTCTTTGGTCAGACAGGGAAACCATGTATTATTTAGATGATGTTTTGTGCCATACCGTTGAAGATACCGCCAAGTACTTAAAAAACGGTTTGGACAATGCAGACGGGCATTATTTTTGCATTTGTGACCGGGTCACCGGGAATTATATGGGAAGCATAGGCTACACCATAACCGATACGACACCTTTGGGGAAAATAGTGCATATGGGGTATATGCTGTTGCCTGAACATCACAAGCACGGCTACATGCCGGAGGCTGTAGTGAAAGTTATAGAATTTGCTTTTACTAAAGACAACTGTATCCGTATAAGTTCGGGGTGCCATAAAGATAATGGCGCAAGCGCAAAGGTTTTAGAAAAAGCGGGGTTTAGAAAAGAAGGCGAGCGTATAAAAGCGGTATATCATGACGGAGTTATGAAAGACCGGTTAGAGTATGCCATAAACAGGGATGATTTTGTAAATAGCGCGGTGTAAGCATCATCCGCGGCAAGCTGAACGGCAATCCAAAAACCGAACGGAGATCAACATGAAAATTATGGCAGTACGGCAAAAAAGCCGCGGGAGCCGCCGGAAGTCTGCCCCAACAGCAAAACCCGTAAAACAGCAAACAGCCTCCCCTAAAAACCGGAGGCTTTTTTGTGCTGTACAGTCATATAATTTACCTGTATAATATTATCGTCCACGTGCAACAAATCGCGCCGATTTCCCCACTTAATAAAATGAAGAGGTTTGCCAAAACCGCTTGATTGGAGATCCGCATGAAAAAATCCATGTTACTTATGATAACTTCAGTGCTGCTTTCTGTCTTAATAACATCCGCCGGATGTACCGCCCCGCCCGTCCCGCCCGAGCATACGCCGGCAGAGGGCAGGCTTGTCTTGACCGACCCTGTCTTGCCGGTTGTAACACCGTATGTGCAGGAGCTTCCCGCAATTGGAAGCCCGCCGGTTTTGTCTGTAAGCGCACAGCCATCCGCTCCGCGCACTGCTTACCGCACAACCAACATAAGCGGCGAGATCCGCGCGGTTTGGATTTCCTTCCTTGAGCTTGGCCCCATGATGCAGGGAAAAACCGAGGCGCAGTTTACGCAAAGCGTGCGCACAATGTTTGACCGCTGCGCGGATTTTGGCATAAATACGCTTTATGTGCAGGTGCGGCCATACGGCGACGCGCTCTATGAATCAAGCTACTTCCCATGGTCCTTTTTATGCACGGGGATAGAGGGGCAAAATCCCGGCTATGACCCGCTCGCTGTTATGCTGCGCGAAGCCAAGGAGCGCGGCCTGCGCTTTGAAGCATGGCTCAACCCATACCGTGTGCGCAGTGCCGGGAGCAGTGTAGCGCTCCATTCCGGCAACCAGGCGAAGAAATGGCTGGATCAAAACGATGCCGCCGCCATCAGCTATCAGGGGATAATATCCTACAACCCGGCAAGCGCGAAGGCGCGGCGGCTTATAATAAACGGCGCGCTGGAGCTAATCCGCAAATACCGTGTGGACGGCATACATATAGACGATTATTTTTATCCCACTACGTCCGAGGCGTTCGACCGCGCTTCCTACAGCAGCTACCGCAATAGCGGCGGAAAAATGACGCTTGAGAACTGGCGGCGCGCCAATGTGGAGCGCCTGCTTAGGGATATGTACAGCGCGATTAAAGAGGAAAACCCCAATGTCACCTTCGGGATAAGCCCGCAGGGCAATTTGAGCAACAACTTCAACCAGCAGTATTTCAATTCTGAGAAGATAATCTCAAACCCCGGATACTGCGATTATATCATCCCGCAGATATATTACGGCTTCCAAAACACTACGCTGCCATACGCGAAAACTGTGGATCAGTGGGACCGAATGACCCGCGCGGAGGGCGTGGAGCTGATTATCGGGCTTGCCGCGTATAAGGCGGGCATTGCGGACAGCTGGGCAGGTTCGGGGGCGCAGGAATGGGTGCGCGGCCGCGATATTCTGAAACGGCAGGTGGAGTACGCCCGAAACGCGGATAACTACAAGGGCTTCGCGGTTTTCCGCTACGCCAGCTTATTTGCCCCGGAATCCGGTTTGCGCGCCCACGCACAGGCGGAAGCGGCAAACCTGCGCCAAATTTTAAAGTAGGGGCGACCCTCGCGGTCGCCCGCATCAAGGTATATATCGCATAAACAATTTATTAAGGATGTATGTAATGAGCGAATTTTTCAAGCGCAAGCGCATCGCGGTACTGGCGATCAGCGCGCTTTTCCTGGCGGTGACGATGCTGGCGGGATCAGCGGCGTATCTTTTGGAAGGCGCGATTACAATGGTCGCCGCAGAAAAAGAGGGCGCCGCGGTATCCGAAGAGGATGACATTTTACAGATCCTGCCGGAGGAAATACCGCAGGAACCCGAGCCGCCGCCGCCCGAACCCGAGCCGGAGCCGATAAGCTTCCGCCGCCCGGGCGAGATGCGGGGCGTGTTCCTTGTACCCGGCGCCGACTTTATCACAACACCGGACACAAGCCCGGAAACTATAAAATCCGAGATCGACAAGGCGTTGGCGGCGGCAAAGGCGCTTACGATGAACACTGTAATAATAGACACGGTTTTTGAGGACAAGGTTATCTACAACACAATAAACTCCCCCGTTCTCTCCGGGAATTTCGACATTATGGATTACATACTGACGAGAAGCCGCGAAGAGGGCCTGTTTGCATACGCGATTTTTGATGCTTCTTTTTACGGGTCGACCACTGCCGCGAGACTGCTGTCAATCGGCGGCAGGGGGACAGACACGCTTGCGGCAAACCTGCGCGAATTTACAGAGCGGTACCCCGTGGACGGCATTTTGCTCGACGGCTATCTGAACACAAAAACGCCCGGCAGCTATGGCATCTATTCGGCGGTCGGCGCGGCGATCGGCTTTGACAACTTCATGCGCACAGGCCCCGAAGCCACCATGCGCACTTTCTCAAACACGCTTCGTAAATATGCCCGCAATGTCCAGGTCGGGATTTTGGCGGACGCTGTCTGGCAAAACGCGGACGACCACGAGGAAGGCTCAGCCACTGCGGCGGCTTTCACATCTCTTGGCAGCGGCTTTGCCGACACGCGCGGCTTCCTAAGTGACGGGCTTGTTGATTTTGTCGCGGTAAAGGCTTTTTCGTCAACAACAGATACCGCGGTCCCTTTCGGTGAAGTCATACGGTGGTGGGCAAATGAATCCCGCGATGCCGGTGTGCCTATGTATGCGGTCCACGCCTCCGGCAAAATCGTCACGCAGGAACCGGGCTGGTCGTCACAGGACCAGCTTGTGCGGCAAATCATAGAAGCAAACGAAGTGCCCGGCTTTAGCGGCAGTATCTTCAACAGCCTGCGGCGTTTGCAGGAAGACCCGCAGTCCGCCGCTACCGCGCTTGTGCGGTATTATAACGACGAGGTTGAAGCCGAGCATATACTCACTGTGCTTGAAGTTACATATCCCGCGCAGACAAGCTTTACAACCACGGAACCGATAGAAGTAATCCGTGGCGCGTCGGACCCGAACTTCCCTGTTACAGTTAACGGGCAGGCAATCAGCACGGACGCCAACGGGTTTTTCAGCTATACTGTAGAACTGAAGGCGGGCGAGAATACCGTCACCGTAAGCCATAAGGACAGGACAGTGACCTTCAATATCACGCGCAGGGTGGAAATACTCAGGGAGATTTCACCGCAGGGCACGATTAACACAGAAGGCGGCATGGACATAAGCATCAGCGCCTTCGCTTACGGGCAGTCAGAGGTCTACGCCGTAATAAACGGCACGACAGTGCAGATGAGCGTGGATGAATACGCCGCCGATGAGGAGGCAAGGGATTCCAGCTATATGCGATATATCGGCACATACAGAACGCCTGCCGCCACCGGAGAAGTACAAAACCTCGGCGCGATAACGGTTTACGCAAGCTGGCAGGGGCAGCAGCAGTCACTTGCGGGCGCGTCTGTACGGGTGAACAAGAAAGTGCAGATCGAGGACGGCGTGCCTGTCGTCGTAATCGCGGATCAGGCATTTACATATCCCGCAAACACGCTCAACAACATCCCGAACCCGAATTATTTCCCGCTGCCCAAGGGCGCGATGGATTACGCCGTCGGGGGCGAGATTACATATGCAAGCGGCGGGGAAACACACAGGTATTACGTGCTGGCATCCGGCGTAAGGGTAAACGCGCAGGATATTGCCGGTCATAACGATTACGCGAGCGGCAATGTAATAAACGGGGTTACGGTACATTCGGCGGACGGGTTTACTTATGTCACGGTAAAAACCGCCCAGAAGGTGAGCTATAACTTCGCGCATTCGGGGGATAACATAAATATTACGTTCCATAACACAACACAGGCGCCGGACCGCTCCTCGGTCGGGGGCAACGCCATGTTCAGCGGCGCGTCCTGGAACGGCAGTGTTTTGACATTGAATTTAGTACACAGCGCCGCGTTTATGGGCTACAAGGGCTATTATGACGGTGATGACCTGGTACTGCGCTTCAATACCCCGCCAAATTCAATTTCCGGCGCGCGCATAGCGATCGACCCCGGACACGGCGGGCGTGACCCCGGGGCGCCGGGCTTCCTGGCGGATTACCCGGAGGCAAGGCTCAACCGTGATATCGCGCGGCGGCTTGCCGAAGATTTAAAGTCACGCGGGGCGAGCGTCCTGCTGTTGGATACATCCGGCGGCATGGGCCTGCAGGACCGTGTACACAGGGCGGAGCAGTGGAACGCCGATATATTTGTGAGCGTACACAACAACACCGCGCCGAACACCAGCGCGGCAGGTACGGAAGTTTACTATTTCTACCCCTTTGCGCGGGGGCTTGCGTCGGCGGCGGCAACCAACACAAGCAGCGCGCTTTCTACAAATAACCGCGGCGCAAAGCAGAGCTATTACCATATCACACTGTCCTCGCAAATGTCGAGCATCCTTGTGGAATGCGGTTTTATGAGCAATAAGGCGGAGTACGAAAAACTTATCAACTCAAAAGCACAGGCTCGTATCGCGTCCGGGATTGCGGATGCCGTAGCCTCGGCGATCCGCTCCGCGTCAACCGGGTACAGCGGCGGCGGGCGGACATCGCAGGACCCGGACAGCGAGGCTGACCTTGACGAACCGCTGATTGAAGATGAAGACAACGGCACAAACGGGAACTCAGGCACATCCGCGGCATCCCTTGCAAATGTGTCGGATATATACTTCGACCGTGATGAAGTAAGTATGCTAACCGGCACAAAACAAACGATGGTGGTTTTATCCGAAAAAGGCGCGGCTGTGGACAACAAACTCCTGCGATGGGAGAGCGACGACACCGCAGTCGCGGCGGTAAGCGGTGACGGCACAGTGACCGCCCGCAACCGTTCGGGCGGCACATGGATACACGCCTATACCGACGATGGCAGATTGTATGCATCGTGCATGGTCACGGTTATAAGCGCCGCGGAGTTAAACGCGGTCACGGACATATACCTGGATTTAGATTGGCGGCTGGAGCTGTTTATAGGCGAAACCTTCGAGCTTGCGCCCTATCTTATGCCGCTCAGCGCGCGCAATGTTCCGATGACATGGTCGTCCGGCAAACCGGATGCCGCAGCTGTAAGCCAAAGCGGCGTTATAACGGCAAAAAAGGCGGGTGAAGCATTGATCCGCGTGGAGCTTAAAGATAAACCGGGCGTATGGTATGAAATCGAGGTAGCGGTTTTTGCGTAATAATACGAGTTTCGCAGTTTTAGTAATAATACAAAACGCAATTACTTACTTTCTTTTTGCACCGCCAAAAAGAAAGTAACAAAGAAAAACGCGGCTCACGGGGGCGGGGGGCGGCGGCCCCCCCCCCCCCCCCAAAAA